>Ga0210099_1000213_pt1 | contig 21309 bp, 18 predicted proteins | sample Joice_ThreeSqA_D_4_FD_184872 | JGI IMG/M metagenome (GOLD analysis project Ga0210099, IMG submission 184872) | Wetland microbial communities from San Francisco Bay, California, USA, that impact long-term carbon sequestration - Joice_ThreeSqA_D2... | ecosystem: Environmental > Aquatic > Marine >...
TTTTATGGGTGAGAAGAAAAGGCTGGTTATCAGATTTTTGAAGGGTTATAGAATTTCTGATAGAATTTATAAACCACATAGAGCACAAAGCCTGTATTTAATCTATGTGTTCTATGTATCTATGTGGTTAAAAAGCACAGGTATAACAGGCTGCATTAGGCTTCCAAAACTGTATCCGCCCATAACTCTTTTATCTTACTCATTAACTTATCAAGCTCAATATCAAACCTTTCGCTTGTTTTCCTGATTTTTACTTCAACCTGGTTTGTCTTGAGTTTTTTATCGCCAACTATAATCTGCAAAGGCATTCCCAAAAGGTCGGCATCATTAAATTTTACCCCTGCTTGTGCATCCATTCTATCATCAAACAAAACTTCATAATTATTACTGATAAGATTATTATAAATTTCTTCACAAGCTTTCGTTACATCTTCATTTTTCATATTAAGTCCGACTAAGTGAATATGAAATGGAGCGAGGGCTGCATCCCAGATAATTCCTTTTTCATCGTTATGCTGCTCGATAAAACAAGCCATTACCCTTTCAGCGCCAATGCCGTAGCTTCCCATAATTATCGGGTGTTCTTCTCCTTTTTCATCGAGAAACAATGCACCCATTGATTGAGAATATTTTGTGCCGAGCTTAAAGATATGCCCAAGCTCTATTGCTGTAAAAACCTGAAGTGGAGAATCACATCTCGTACAAGGTTCTCCCGATTGAACCCGTCTCAAATCTCCATACTCAATACTCTTTACTTGCCAAAGATCAATTCCGCCGAAGTGATAATCCGTTTTATTCGCACCGCTATAAAGATTGTTTGCGTCCTTTAATTTTAAGTCCGCAATAATTCTTCCATCAAATCCTACGGGACCAATCGATCCTGCTTCAGCACCTGAAAATTGAACAAGCTCTTCAGGATGTGCAGGTCTCACTGTTCCGCCTAAATACCTTTCAAGTTTCGATTCGTTTACTTCCTCGTTACCAAGCATTAAAATTAAAATCGGTTTTTCCTGGTGAACATAAATTCTCGACTTTGCACATTGAGTTTCTTTTATTTTCAAAAATTCACAAAGCTCATCAATCGATTTTACATTTGGCGTATGAATTTTCTTTAGCTCTTCACTTTTTGCTTCTCTTCCTCTTGGTGCAACTTTAGATTCAGCCACTTCAACATTTGCTGCATAGTTGCACTTTTCACAATGAGCGACAGTATCTTCCCCTGCATCTGACTGAACCATAAACTCTTCCGAGCCGCTGCCGCCCATAGCGCCGCTCGATGCACCAACGACAAAATACTTTAATCCGCATCTATCGAAAATTTTTCTATATGCCTTATCGTGAAGCTGGTAAGATTTATCAAGTCCTTCCGGTGAAATATCAAATGAATAAGCATCCTTCATTAAGAATTGTCTGCCTCTTATAACGCCGCTTCTTGGTCTCGGCTCATTCCTGAACTTTGTTTGTATCTGGTACCAGATCTGTGGAAAATCTTTATATGATTTTAAAACATTCCTCGCGTGGAAAGTCATTATCTCTTCGTGAGTCGGTGCGAGCACATACTCCCGGTTTTTAACATGAAAAAGAATATCGCCGAATGCCTCCACACGCCCGGTTTCTTCCCATATTTCTTTGGGATTAAGTGCTGGCAGATGAAATTCCTGTCCGCCGATTGCATTCATCTCTTCTCTTATTATCTCGCTTACTTTTCTCATTACACGGTAACCGATTGGAAGGAAAGAATAAATTCCTGCCGAGAGCATTCGAATCATTCCCGCGCGAAGCATAAGAATGTGGCTTGTTACTGTTGCATCGCTCGGTACTTCTTTAAGTGTAGGTATAAATGATTTACTAAATCGCATAGCTTCCTGAACATAGTGTAAAATGAATTGTTAATTTAAAGATTTGGACAGGGTTATCAAAGTAAGTTTGAGTGAAGAAATCTTGCCTTTAAAAATATTATCACCAATATTGCAATCAAATTTTAATCATCATACCGGATAAATAATGAACAGACTTATCGATATATCAAAACCGGACGATATTTTTGAACAATACCGCCAAACTCCTATTGGGTTTTTGCTCGAATATCATAACCTCAATAAACCATTTAATGTTTATGCACAGGCAGAACTTTTAGTCGGAATGTGTATGGATAACCGCAAACATTTACACATTCCCGATAACTTTGCTTATATCATTCGTGCAGGTGGCGCAAACCTGAGATACAGCGAGTTCAAAGTTTCTTATGCAATCGCTGTCGGTGATGTTCGACATATTGCTTTAATCGGGCATAATAACTGCGGAATGGTAAATCTTGTTTCAAAGAAAGATCAATTTATAAATGGTCTTGTAGAAAAAGCCGGCTGGGAAAGGGAATGGGCGGAAGAACATTTTATGCATTTCTCTCCAATGTTTGAAATAGGAAATGAAATTGACTTTGTATTAAGTGAAGCGAAAAGGTTGAGGCTGCGTTATCCGAAAATTATGATTGCACCAATGCTTTATAAAGTCGAAGACAACAGGCTTTATCTAATAAAAGAAAAATAAACCTTTTCTTTCGTAAATTAAGTAACCGACATATCAATAACTTTCAAAAACTGAAATGGAAGCAAAAGAAAAATTTATCGAAGAAATTAAATCAGCATATACTTTTACGGGTGATTATATAACTCTTGGCGGGACTTTATACAACGGCGAATGTGTGAATAATTTATTCATTAACATTCCCCTAAAAACATTAAACAGGCACGGGTTAATTGCCGGAGCAACCGGAACAGGTAAAACAAAAACATTACAAATTATATGCGAACAACTTTCTCTTAAAAGTGTACCTGTTCTTGTAATGGATGTTAAGGGAGATTTAAGCGGAATTGCCAAACCTGGAATAAATAATTCAAAGATTGAGGAACGTCATAAAAAAATTGGAGTTGCTTATACGCCAGAAGGTTCTCCCGTCGAATTTCTTACATTGTCGGAAGAAAAAGGCGTCCGGTTAAGAGCAACTGTTTCAGAGTTCGGTCCGGTTCTCCTTTCAAAAATTCTCGAACTAAACGATACTCAATCAAGTTTTGTGTCTCTCATTTTTAAATTTTGTGATGACTCGCAGCTTCCCCTTCTCGATTTGAAGGATTTCAAACGTGTGCTGCAATATATTTCCGAAGAAGGAAAGAAAGAAATAGAAAAACAGTATGGGAAAATATCTACAACTTCTGTCGGAATTATACTTAGAAAAGTGATTGAACTCGAACAGCAAGGCGCTGAAATTTTCTTTGGTGAAAAATCTTTTGAGGTCGATGATCTCGTTCGCATTGATGATCATGGACGCGGAATAATATCCATTATCAGACTTGTTGATCTGCAGAGTAAACCAAAATTATTTTCTACATTTATGCTTTCTTTACTAGCAGAAATTTATTCTTCATTTCCCGAAGAAGGGGATTTAGAGCAACCCAAGCTTGCAATTTTTATAGATGAAGCACATCTCATTTTTAATGAAGCATCAAAGGCTTTGCTTGATGAGATAGAAACAATAATTAAACTGATAAGATCGAAAGGGGTTGGCATATTTTTCTGCACTCAAAATCCTACAGATATTCCCGCAAGCGTTCTTTCACAGCTAGGATTAAAAGTGCAACATGCGTTGCGTGCTTTTACCGCAAAAGACCGTCAAATGATAAAGCTTACTGCAGAAAATTATCCACTATCTGAATATTACAAGACTGATGAAATGTTGACATCGCTTGGAATAGGTGAAGCTGCAATTACTGCATTAAACGAAAAAGGAATTCCGACTCCTCTCGCAGCAACTTTGTTGCGGGCTCCGTTGTCCAGAATGGACATTTTAAATGATGATGAAATAGATGAAATGGTACGAAATTCCAAACTTGTTCCCAAATACAGCGAAACAATTGACAGAGAAAGTTGTTATGAAATATTAAATAAAAAACTTGAGGTCGCTAAGTTATCTCATAATGAAGAAACTCAGGAATATTCTTCTAATGAGCCTAAACGAAAAACAAGAGAAGAAAAAAGTACGTTAGAAAAAATTCTCACAAGCCCCACTACAAAACAGATAGGAAGAACTCTAGCAAGAGAAATGACGCGTGGTATTCTTGGAGTACTTGGTCTTGGTGGAACAACTACACGAAGAAAAAAATCTTTATTTTAATAAATTTATACAAACAAAGAGGTTAAAGGAATTAGAACCGGACAAAAAAAATGAAAACTTCTGAAATAAAAATTATTGAAGTAACTGCTGAAAATATTTCTGATGTTGGAGTCTATTGTATAAAAGATAAAAAATCACCTGGTCGTGAATTAAAAATTGATTGGTTTAAAAAGAAAATTAACAATGGATTGAAAATCAGAATAGTCGTTGATAATCAAGATAAACAATTGGGATTTATAGAATATCTTCCTTCAGAAATTTCCTTGGAGACCTATTAAAGCTAAAAATTATTTGTTTATTCAATGTATAGGAGTTTTTGGAAAAGAGAGCCGCAACAAAGGAATCGCCTCATTATTGCTTAAGCAATGTGAGAATGATGCAGTAAAGGAGAATAAGTGTGGAGTTTGTGTTATTTCAAGTGATGGACCATGGCTTGCAAACAAAAAACTCTTTGAGAAAAATGGTTTTAAAATTGCCGAAAAAATTGAACGATTTGAATTAATGTACAAATTGCTGAAGGATAAAAATCCTGTTCCTGTTTTTATTGATTGGAGAAAGAATATTTCAAAGTATTCCGGTTGGAATTTAATTTATTCAGATCAATGCCCATGGCATGATAAATCTGTTTATGAGCTTTCCAAAATTGCAGATCAAGAGAGAATTAAGTTGAAGGTAACGAAAATAGAAAAACCGAATATGGCACAAAATGCACCTTCAGGATTTGGAACGTTCAGTCTTATTAATAATGGAAAACTTCTTGGAGATCATTACCTGAGCGGCACAAGGTTTAGGAACATATTAAAGGAAGAACTAGCTGATAAGTAGAGCAATTTATTTATCCTCTTCTCAGGGATTAGTAATTCAGCAAAATATAGCAAGATGAACAAATGTTAAACTACCTTTAATAGATATAACATATAGATAACATAACCTGCAAAGAAAAACCCTCCCTCCCATCTGCTGAGTTTATAACCGGACCAGCTTAGCGGTAAAAGTAAAATTGCAGTTAATAACATTAAAGAGAAATCAATTAAACCAGCATCTGAGGTGGAGACAGGATTAATGATTGCAGTAACTCCAAGAATGGAGAGAATATTAAAAACATTTGAGCCAACAATATTTCCAATTGCTATGTCAGCTTCATTTTTAAAAGCAGCAACAACAGATGTAATAAGTTCAGGAAGACTTGTTCCGATTGCAACAATAGTTAAACCAATTACTACCTGACTTACTCCCATTCTCTCAGCTGCTGCAACAGCACCATCTACAAAAATTTTAGCTCCAACGGCTAAAAGACCTAATCCTGCAATTACAAAGACTACAGATTTCCATAATTTTCCTCCCTGTTTAGTAATATTCTCTTCAAATTCTTTTTTAACCTCAGAGTTTTTTTCTTTTTTGGATAAATAAATACTGATTATGATATAAACAATTATTCCTGCAAAAAATATAAGTCCTTCTAAGCGGCTAATCTCATTATTAAGCGATAGAATAAAGAGAAGAATACTGACTGCAATCATTATAGGAATTTCTCTTTTTACCACCTGGGCTTGAACAATTAAAGGTTTAATTAATGCAGATGTCCCCAGAATTAATGCAATGTTGCAGATATTGGAACCTATAATATTCCCAAGTGCGATTCCCCCATTTCCTTCTAAAGATGAATTAATACTTACAACCAGTTCGGGACTACTGGTTCCAAATGCTACAACTGTTAACCCAACAACAAGAGGACTAATTCCAAAACGAAGTGCCAATGCAGAACTTCCTTTTATTAATCCCTCGGTACCTATAAATAGTAATATTAATCCTAACAAAAGTAGTATTACTATTTCTAATACTGTCATTCTGAATTATTCGAAGAGTAATTTATTATTTGGATAATGTATTTGTAGTTATTACATAAACACAATCATTATGTCTCACAAGATCTGAACAGGGAAAAGTAATCTTATCACCTTTTGCCGCATTATCAACTGATGTTTCTTTAAGTAGAATTTTATCTAACTTAAGATTTACAACGCCGGATGTCGGACCGGTAATCATAATTTCATCATCTGTTTTTAGTTCTCCTGTTTCGAGTTTTATGTAAGCAATTTTAGAACGTTTATAATAATTAAGAACTTTCCCGATATATTCTTTCTTTTTTGTTGCTTTGCTTCCATGAACATCAGCATATTCTTCAGATGAAGGTTTACCAAAATAAAATCCCGAAGAAAAGCCACGGTTATAAACTTCTTCCAATTCTTTCAAGAAATCTTTCTTTGCTTTATCTGTTAATTTCTTCTCTGGAAATCCATCCCTTTGGGAATAAAAAAGATCGATTGCTTTCCTGTAAACGGATGTAACCCTTGCGGCATATTCGGGGCTTCTTTTTCTTCCCTCAATTTTAAAAGAATTAATCCCAGCTTCAATTAACTCATCGATAAATTCAATTGTGCAAAGGTCTTTTGCAGATAAGACATGATCCTCACCCAGCAGCATGGTTTTTTTTGTGGTTGTATCGTACACTTCAAACTCTCTTCTGCAAGGCTGAACACATTCGCCGCGGTTTGCACTTTTACCAAATAAATCGTGACTCATAAAACATCTGCCGCTTACAGCTACGCACATTGCGCCATGAATAAAAGCTTCTATTTCAAGATCGGTGTTTGCCCGAATTTTTCTTATTTCTTTCAATGAACATTCCCGGGCTAAAACAATTCTCACGGCTCCAATTGATTTATAAAAAGCAGCACTTGCAGAATTAGAAACAGAAGCCTGGGTTGAAATACAAAATGGAATTTTATGTTCTTTACACTTCATTGCAACAGCCAAATCCCAGCAAATAATTCTATCAACTCCAGACTTTTTAGCCGCTGAAATTATCTCATCGACTTCCTCGAGCTCTTCTTCATAAACTAAGGTGTTTAAAGTAAGATAAGTTTTAACTTTGTTCTTTTTACAAAGAGAAGTTATTTCAGGCAGTTCATCTATTTTAAAATTAGCTGCTTTTGCCCGCATATTTAGTTTATCGACTCCAAAATAAACTGCATTTGCCCCGGCTTTTATTACTGCATTCAGCATTGTCCAATCCCCTGCGGGAGACATTAATTCGGGTTTATCGTTATTCTTTTTTATTTTCATACCCCAAATATAGCAGAGTAAAAAATCATTTATTAACCGGGAGCCTTATGGAAGCCAAATCGCCCAAAAAATTTAAATTCTACGATCTGATTATGGCAGCTTTTGTAACAATTCTGCTTTGTTCCAATATTATTGGTGCGGAAAAGGTGGTTACGATTGCCGGGTTTTCATTCGGTGCCGGAATTTTATTTTTTCCATTAAGCTATTTCTTTAATGATATTCTTACTGAAGTTTACGGCTATGCAAGATCGAGAAAAGTGGTTTGGGCAGGATTTGCAGCTATGGGTTTCGCATCGTTTATGTCCTGGGTTGTTGTAACCTTGCCTCCTGCACAAGGTTGGATTCACCAGAATGCTTATGAAGTTGTATTTGGACAAACACCAAGAATAGTTATTGCTTCTTTACTGGCTTTTTTTTCAGGTGAGTTTGTAAACTCTTATGTGCTTGCTAAAATGAAAGTCTTTACAACAGGCAAGTTTCTCTGGATGCGCACAATCGGTTCAACAATTGCAGGCGAAGCCGCCGATTCAATTATTTTTTACCCGATTGCTTTTTATGGTTTCTGGCCAAATGATCTGTTGATTACTGTAATGATAACGAACTATGTTTTAAAAGTGAGCTGGGAAGTGATCGCCACCCCGGTTACGTATAAAGTAATTGGTTTTCTAAAAAGAAAAGAACACGAAGATTACTACGACAAGGATACTAACTTTACTCCGTTCTCGATCGAGATATAACAAAGTTAAGACTTAGATTCCCACACTTTCGCAATTTCAATGATAACTTTTACTGCCACCTCCATATCCTGTTTAGCAACCCACTCTAACTGTGAATGAAAACTATGTCCGCCATCGAAGATATTCGGAGTTGGTAATCCCATAAAACATAATTTTGAACCGTCAGTTCCACCGCGGACGGGATGCATAAGTGGTTTTATTCCAAGATTTTTCAAAGCCTCAGTTGCATATTCAGCAACTAGTGGATGTTTATCAAGAACCTCTTTCATATTTCTATATTGTTCTATCACTTCAAATTCGAATTTGGATCCCGGAAATTTCGCAATGGTTTTCTCTGCTAAATCTTTAAGTTGATCTTCATACGCTTTCAGCTTCTTCGTATCAAAATCTCTTATAATGAATTTAAGAATAGTTTGTTCTTCATTACCATTAAATGCAAGAGGATGAACATATCCTTCGCGCCCATCTGTTGTTTCGGGAGATAGTTTGTCTTTTGGCAAACTATCAATAAATGCAGAAGCGATTTTAATAGAATTTATCATTTGTCCTTTTGCATAACCAGGGTGAATATTCTTTCCTAAAAATTTAATAATTACGGCATCTGCACTAAAAGTTTCAACTTCTATTTCACCCCTGCTCGAACCATCGATCGTATAGCCATATTTTGCCCCGAGCTTCTTCAAATCCATTTTTTCTGTCCCTCTTCCCACTTCCTCATCAGGTGTAAAACAAACTTTTATTGTCCCGTGTTTAATTTCAGGATGAGTGATTAAATAATTTATTGCATCCATAATTTCTGCAACACCTGCTTTATCATCGGCTCCAAGCAGAGTATTTCCGTCAGTCGTTATTATATCAAATCCTTTCATATTTTTAAGATCAGGATTTTCACTTTCTTTAATTATCCAGCCTCCGTTTTGCAGCTTAATATCTCCACCCTGATAATTCTTATTAATAACAGGATTAACATCTTTCCCTGTTACCGAAGAAGAAGTATCGACATGAGCTATGAAAGAAATAACAGGGACTTCTTTGTTTGTGTTGGCGGGGAGTGTTGCCATAACATATCCCCATTCATCCATTTGCGCATCTTTAAGACCGATTTCTTTTAATTCTTTGGCAAGATCTGCTGATAGAATTTTTTGCTTTTCGGTACTTGGAAAAGAAGCTGAATTTTCATCAGATTGAGTATCATATTTTACATAACGAAGAAATCTTTCGGTACATGTAAATTTATATTTGTCATCAAACATTTTAATAACCTCTCATCATAACTTTTTCAAAATCTGATTTAACCATTAATTTAACAAGATCACCAAACTTTGTTTTGGCTTTCCAACCCAGAAGTTTTTTTGCTTTAGACGAATCACCAATCAGCAAATCAACTTCTGTCGGGCGGTAATAATTGGGATCCACTCCAACAACGATATCACCTTTTTTAAGTTTATTTGTTAAAGGAAATCTGCACTTCGAATATAATTCTTCGCCAACCATATTCTTTACACTTTCCCAATTAATGCTTTTCACTTTCCCTTTTTTATCCTTTCCTTTTCCTTCCCAGGCAAGTTCAATTCCACCAGTCTTAAATGACTTTTCTACAAACTCTTTAACAGTATGCGTCTCGCCTGTAGCAAGGACAAAGTCTTCAGCTTTTTTATGTTGAAGTATCCGCCACATCCCTTCACAATATTCGGGTGCATATCCCCAGTCTCTTTTAGAATTTAAGTTGCCAAGAAGAATTCTTTTCTGTATTCCTGTAGCGATTCTTGCAACAGCTCTTGTTATTTTTCTTGTAACAAAAGTTTCGCCTCTCCTGGGAGATTCATGGTTAAATAAAATTCCGTTAGAAGCAAAAATATTATAGGCTTCCCTGTAGTTAACCATTATCCAGTAACCATAAAGTTTTGCAACCCCGTAAGGAGACCTCGGATAAAAAGGTGTCGTTTCTTTTTGTGGTACTTCCTGAACTTTGCCGAATAATTCGCTTGTTGATGCCTGGTAAATTTTAACTTTCCCCAAGCCTACTTCTCTTATTGCATCGAGAAACCGAAGTGTTCCAAGGGCATCTACCTGTGCTGAATAATCAGGAATTTCAAATGAAACTTTTACATGACTTTGCGCCGCAAGATTATAAATTTCATCGGGACTTATTTTTTCAAGCAACCTGTTAAGATTACTTGTATCAACAAGGTCACCGTAGTGGAGGAACATCTTTTTATTTAAAATATTTTTATCATTATAAAGATGATCAATCCTCCCGGTGTTAAAAGAACTGCTTCTACGAATTATCCCATGAACTTCATAGCCTTTTTCCAGAAGTATTTCTGTAAGATAACTTCCGTCCTGCCCGGTAATACCGGTTATAAGTGCTTTTTTCATAAAGAAATTATTTGTATTAATAATTAAAATGTACCCATAATAATAAAGTAGACAAATGTGTTAAGCATCGATGCATGTTTGCATGAATGCATGGCTTTAAATCAGGATTCATATTTTTCTACCCATCCAATCATAATCCTTTTTCATGCACTCATGCATTTATGCAATCATTCGTTTTTTTGAAACCATTTGTACGTTTTTTCGATTCCCTCCTCAAGTTCAGTTCTATATTTCCAGCCGAGTTTATTTATTCTTGTAACATCCATCAATTTTCTCGGGGTGCCATCAGGTTTGCTCTTATCATATTCTATTTCGCCATAAAAGCCAACTATTTTAGAAATTGTTGACGCAAGTTCAGAAATGGAAATATCTTTACCGCTACCAATATTGAGATGAGTAATTCCATTTTCATAAAGATCTTTGGCTTCAGCTTTCTCCATCATAAAATGTATTGCCTCTGCCAGATCATCGACATAAAGAAATTCCCTTAGTGGTTTTCCCGTTCCCCACAGAGTTACTTTATTTTTTCCTTGTTTTTTTGCTTCGTGAAGTTTTCTTATTAATGCGGGAAGAACATGCGAGGTTTGAAGATCGAAATTGTCGTTTATGCCATAGAGATTTGTAGGCATAACTGAATAAAAATTACATCCGTATTGCTTATAATAATTCTCACACATTTTTATTCCGGCAATTTTGGCAATTGCATAAGGTTCGTTAGTACTTTCGAGATAACCGGATAACAAATATTCTTCCTTCAAGGGCTGGGGTGCAAGCTTCGGGTAAATGCACGAGCTGCCGAGAAAAATAAGCTTTTCAACTTTTGTAAGATAAGATGAATGAATAATATTCGATTCGATCATTAAATTATCATACAAAAAATCGGCACGGTAAGTATTGTTAGCAAGTATGCCGCCGACTTTTGCTGCGGCAATAATTACAACTTCAGGTTTCTCTTTATCAAAAAAAGATTCTACTTCATTTTGTTTTCTTAAATCAAGTTCGCTGAATGATTTAAGTAAAAGATTTTTATAATCTTTGTTGGTTAACTCCCTTACTATTGCAGAGCCAACCATGCCTTTATGACCCGCTACATAAATTTTCTTTTCTTTATTCAACATCTTTTAGTTACAAACCATAATAAATTGAAAAATATGCTTCGGTTAAATTACTATTTATGAAATTCCCATTAACCTGTTCGGCAAATGTTTTCATATTCTGAAAATCTCCGCGTATAAAAAGTTCGTGAACAAATTCATAGCTGAGAGAAAAACCAAAATAAGTATAATTTCTGCGCAGCCCTGAAAGGAAAGGCGATTGTGGTACTGATAATTGTTTTGTAACATCTTCCTGTTCCCCCTTACGAATATATTGTGTCCACACAGTTCCCTTTAATCCTCTTAAAAAATTGTAATTCAAAGAAGCATAAACCTGGTCGGCATTACTTCCAATCCAGTCACCCAGGTTATATGAAGCACTTTGGTAGGTAGTTGTCTGGACAAAATGTGAATAGACATAAGGATAGATTTTTGTGTACTCCAGTGTAAATTTCAAATTATTTATTGGAAGATCAACAACAGAACATCCCAGCATAAACCCAAATTGATTTCTTTGTTTTTCGGGTTTAAAAAGATTATCTAAAGTTACTTCATCTATGAACAGTGTTCCATAAAGATGAGTATTTTTTATGTGATTCCTTGAACTTACTGATGCAAAAAACTGGGCATTGGATCCTGCATTATTGTATTGCCTGCTAAGGTAATGATCTGCAAGACGGAAAAACATAAACGGCATTAAATAAAGAACTTCCAGCTTGTCGCTGTAAATAATCGATTCTCCGAGAGAAACATTCAATCCCTTTGTAGGAATTACAGTTATAGAATGTGATGCAAGATATTTTTCCCTGAAATGAAATCTCTCTCTCCCGTCAGATGCAAAATAAATATTATTTGAATCAACAACATCGGATAAAAGCCAGGCATGTATGTAATTAAAATAAAGCCAGTCCTCTAAATGAAGATCGAGTCTTATAAATGGAAGTGAAGGAGCTTTATTTGAAAGAACAAGTTTTCCGCTTTCACCATAACCCCATTCTAAAAAATCTTTGCCCACAGTAAAATTTCCCCACGACCAGTTTGCAGAAATCGAAGTATGAGCTTCGCTATAATCCATTTTATTAGGACTATAGTTTATTGCGTTTCTGCTTGACTTCGCATTTACACCCGTTTCCGGTGTAAATTGTTTAATCTTATCAATCGTTTCCCCTTCTTCCGTATTATCTCTGAAATCAAAGCTGAAACCGAGAAAATCATATATATAGCCGTAAAGAGATATGCCGTTCCAATAATGTGTAAGCTTTTTGTTATCTCTTACTCCGGCTTTTACACCGAAAATTGGACTTATATTCAGCTTAAATTTATCATCAGTATATGAAAATAATCTTAATCTTCCTCCCTGGTCCTTTCCAACTATGTTTGTTGATTTTTCAGGCTGTTTATCTTCCAGGAAATTAATCTCATTAAAAAAATCTCTTTTGTAAAATTCGAGGTCTTCTTTCTCGAGCGGTGTTAATCCTCTTTGTGTTTCTGCTTCGAGAAGTTTCTGAGCAAGATAAATTCTGGATAAAGGTTTTACCTGGTCGTTAAATTCAATTAATCCTCTTTGAGAAAGTGAGGAAAGCAAACCATAAACATCTTTAGACAATGGTTCATATACTACTTGTGCATTTATTTTTAACGATAAAGCTACAAGCAGTATTAGAACAACGCGGTTCATAAAATGAACTCACCTATTTTGTCTACAACATATTTTATTTGCTCTTCGGTAAGTTCGGGGAAAATAGGAAGAGCCAATGAAGTATCTGCAGCACTTTCTGATACGGGAAATTCTCCTTTCTTATATCCCAGGTAAGTAAAGCATTCCTGGAGATGGAAAGGAACCGGGTAATAAATTTCCGTTCCAATATTATTGTTTTTTAAGAACTCACGAACTTCATTTCTTTTTTGAGTGCGGATTATATACTGGTTATAGATATGATAATTTGGGATTTCCGATTTAGGATTTAAGATTTCGGATTTGTAGATCGCTTCGGGGAGTAATATTTCATTTTTATCATCGAATGAAATATGACCTGTTTCTTCAGCAAGTTTTGCATCAATAAAAAATTTATTATACAGCCGGGCATTTTTTCTTCTTGCTTCGGACCATCCATCTAAGTGAGGAAGTTTTACACTAATTACAGCTGCCTGGATTGCATCAAGTCTGAAATTGCCTCCGATTATTTTATGATAATATTTGGGATGTCCACCATGAACTCTCAAAATTTTAAGTTTCTCAGCCAGTTCCTTATTATTTGTTGTAACAAGTCCACCGTCTCCAAAACCGCCAAGATTTTTACTCGGGAAAAAAGAGAAGCAGCCAATATCTCCGATTGTACCTACACATCTTCCATCTTTATACTGAACACCGATTGCCTGCGCCGCATCTTCAACTATTTTGACATTATGCTTTTTTGCAATTTTAATTATTGACTCCATATCACAGCTCTGTCCATAAAGGTGAACAGGTATAACAGCTTTTGTTTTAGATGTAATTTTCTTTTCGAAATCTACCGGATCAATATTAAAAGTGACGGGGTCAACATCAGTAAAAACGGGAAGAGCATTTAATCTTGCCACAACTCCGGCGGTTGCAAAAAAAGAATATGCGGGAACAATTACTTCGTCACCCGGCTTTATATCGATCGCCATTAATGCAATAAGCAAAGCATCGGTGCCGGAAGAAACACCCAGGACATATTCACATTTTAAATATGAACAAAATGCTTTTTCCATTTTGTCAACTTCAGGACCGAGAATAAAGTATTGCGATTCTGCTACCTTTAACAGCGCTTCGTCCAACTCTTTTTTAAGTGAGTTGTACTGTAGTTTAAGATCTAATAACGGTACCTTCATGTTATCTCTTATATGATTGTGAGTTTATGAGTAATGAGATTATGTGTTTTTCATCTATCTACTTTTTACACTTACAAAACAAAATCTCGATCTATATCTTTGAATCGTTTCGCCTGTAAATCCTTTCCGGAAACAAGAGGATCATCAACTTTCCAATCTATTTTCAAATCCGGATCATTAAATAAAACGGATCTTTCATCTTCTTTGCTGTAATATGCTGTACACCTGTACATAAAAACTGCTTCATCTGAAAGAACAGAAAAACCATGTGCAAAGCCGGGTGGTATCCAGATCATAGTATGGTTTTCATCCGACAGTTCGTGAAAATAATGTTTTCCGTATGTCGGCGAGTTATATCTTATATCGAGTGCAACGTCTAGAACTTTCCCGGAAATCACCTGGCAAAGTTTTCCCTGCGCATTTTTCCCTACCTGATAATGCAGACCTCTAATTGTATTTCGCTTAGACTTGGAAAAATTATCCTGAACAAATTCCACGCTCAAACCCATCTTTACTAAGATATCCGCTCTGAAAGCTTCATAAAAATATCCCCTGTCATCAATAAATACTTTTGGCTGAACTACCAAAAGTCCTTTAAAACCTGTTTTAATTATTTCCATTACGTCTCATTAATTAATTTTTCAAGATACTCCCTGTATAAAGATTTGGGAATTGAATTGACCAATTTTAAAAATTCATCATGCGTAATAAATTTCATTTTATAAGCAATCTCTTCAACACAACCGACCTTAAGTCCCTGCCTGTCTTCAATTACACCAAAGAAACTCGATGCCTTTAACAGTGCTTCCGGAGTTCCGGTATCGAGCCACGCAACCCCTCGCCCGATTTTAATAACTTTCAATTTACCCCGGTTAAGATATTCCCTGTTTACATCAGTTATTTCAAGCTCCCCGCGTGCAGAAGGTTTAAGGTTTTTAGCTATACTGCAAACATCATTGTCATAAATGTAAAGACCGGGAACTGCGAATTGAGATTTCGGTTTCTCCGGTTTTTCTTCGATAGAAATCGCATTCCCGTTTTTATCAAACTCAATTATGCCGTAGCGTTCCGGATCATGAACACGGTAACCGAATATTGTAGCACCGGAATTATTTTTTAAAGCTTCATAAAAGAAATTAAAATATCCATAAAAAATATTATCACCGAGAATAAGAGTTACATCGTCATCGTCGATAAACTCCTCCCCGATAATAAAAGCTTCGGCAATTCCTTTCGGCGCTTCCTGTATCCTGTAAGATATATTTATCCCGAGATGTTTACCTTCCTCAAATAATCTTTGATACAAGGGAATGGTTTGTTCATCCGAAATTATTAGTATATCTCTTATTCCCCCGAGCATAAGAAGCGATAGTGGATAATAGATCAGCGGCTTATCATATATAAGTGCAAGCTGTTTGCTGTAAACTTTTGTGATCGGGTACATACGGGAACCGGCCCCGCCCGCAAGAATAATTCCTTTCATTTCTGCTTCTTTTTATTTTATAATTTTGATTACTAATATAGAGAGATTAAAGGAAAAGAGACAGAATTAAAGGGAGTACTAATTTAATATTCTGCCACCCCGACATCTTTTTACTCTTTTAAACTCTTACACAACAAGCAAACGAATAAGAACAACAATTGGAATAAGAAAGGAAAGATAAAATACCGGTGGTCTGTACCTTTCTTTTAAAAGAACAAACATCTTGTAAAAGATATAAAGAAGAAAACTATGGAATAAAATAAGATTTGCATTTGAAAAAGGGGACAACGGTAAAAGGTTCGAAGAAACCGTAAGAAGCATTATTACAACAAGTATAATCAGGTCAATACCGGAAAATAAAGGGTCCTTAACCTTCAGCATTTTTTCTCTGAAGAACATGAAAAACATAACGCTCGGGATAAGGATCATCATTAAAATGCTCAGGGGATTTACTTTAAGAAATCCCGATATTTTTAAAAGTGTGTAAGATTCTTTTGAATAACTGCTGTAAAAAAGCAGCAGCAAAAGGTTAAAGAAAACCAGTATGTCGTTGAGGTATTTATTCTTCTGGTAATTAACCAGGCTGTAAATAAAGAGGAGAATTATAAAAAAGATCGATAGTAGTATAACCAGTTCATTGGCGTTGGTTTTTAGGGGAGCCACCCCTATAAGTATTGCAATAGTAAGGATAGAAATAACCGGAATAACAAATCTCAAATAAACATCGATAAAAATTTGCGGGAGATGATTTCTTAACCGTTTTAAAAATTCCGGGTAGAATGGTTTTCTAACTGCCTTCAAAAAATAGGGCATAAACAAAACAGGAAAGGCAACTACCGCATAAATAATCAAAGCGATCTTTTTATCTCCAAAGAGATAATAAATTGAAAGTGCGGCAAAAAGAAGGGCGAGACTTTCCACTATAAAAACTGTAATCTTGTGTGAAGGTATTTTTTCAAACAATAAATGGTGAATGTGGGACCTATCGGGGAGGAAAGGATGGTTACCACTAAATAATCTCATAGTTATGACTTTTACAGTATCAAGTATTGGAACAGAAAGCAGAATAAATGCAAAAGTAAGATCGATGTTTCTTGTATCTGGATTTATGCCGGCTAGCAGTGCGGCAGTAATCAGAAAAAATCCCAGCGTGTATGAGCCGGTATCACCTAAAAATATTTTTGCAGGATATGCGTTGAACTTAAGGAAACCGGTAAGGGCCCCCATCAAACCTGCAGAAAGTATTAACAGGAGTTTGTCACCCAAATTATACCCGGCAAGAAAAGTCACGAAAGTAATCAATAAAGAAAATCCGCTAACCAAACCGTCAAGACCATCGAGCATATTTATGGAATTTATAACTCCGACAACAATCAGAATAAGTAAAATATAGTTGAGTGGAAAACCAATTTCGATACTGAAGAAATATAGTGCGTTAAATTTTCCCGAGAAAAAATAAACCAGGAAACAAGCCACCAGGAACTGGATGATGAATTTATGATTCCATTGAACTTTTATCATATCATCCACGATCCCGAGCATAGCAATGAGTCCGGAAGCGAGGATAAAAAATCTTATTGAGTCAAGGTTCCCATAAAAACTTACTATTAGTACCAGGACTACCATATAAATAATTAATCCCCCCATCCTGGGAATAGCACTTTTATTTATACGCCTCTCGCCGGGCAAGTCAACGACTTTTATCCTGGTAATAAAATCAATTAACGATGGAGTAAAGAAAAGTGTAAGAACAAGACCGGTAAAAAAAATAATTAAATAAATCAATGTGCCCCCTTGAATTTACTTTAGTGTTATCAAAATTAACCTGCAATCTTCAAAAAATACTCATTTCAAAGGTATGGTATGTTATTAAAACATTCAAGGGTTATACTGCTACCAAAGCAGAACTATTCTTTGAAACAGGCTTATATGGTTGAAAAAATATTGTGGGATTTGGAATGATACAGGGGCCGGTGTGATCCTGAACTAGAAAGATTTTAGGAACAGCTTTACATTAAATTACAGCTAAGTATGAAGCTCTTGTAACCCTTTATAAGGTTCTCAGAATAAAAAGACCGGGAGGGGAAAACTTTAGCTCCTAACGTATTAAAATCCTCTCTGCATATAATCATCTGCTTCTGATCTATATCGATATCCCCTCCCAAACAGGTCTTTACAAATAATTTATCTTCGTATCTGGTATCGTTTTTATCGTATGTCATTACCCTTATCATCGTGTGTTAGAGGACACAATTCTTAGACCAAAGCTGATTTTATTCCTTTGAATTACTTGTCTCTTTTTGAAAAATATTAAGACAGAAAGGCACGCTGTAAAACCGAGTTAATTCAGTATGTATAGCACTTCCCCGGAGATAGTTAATTTTATCAGTATTAATTTCAGACAGATAATCAGGACCAGAGTAAGTGTATCAAAATATTATGCTAAAAATTACATGCAATTTTTTCAATTGGTTGAGTGCCGGCAAGCAATTGGTGGGGACAACAAATGTAGAATGTATAATTTATAATGAAGACTTTTTACCTTAAGCGGGTTAACTTATTTTAACCTCTCCCCCGGCCCTTGCCTTACCCGCTTCGACAAGGGAAGCGAAGCAAGGCGAGCTAAGGAGACGGGGACGGATTTTTTAAACTTAGGAAAGGGATAATGTAGTTTTAAAGGCAATGAGATTTTTTCCCTAGTATTAATTTAAAAATCAGGCAGAAAATTTGGTTTTGGTAAAAATTATTTTACTTTTTGTTTACTTTTATGATGAAACAAATCCACGGAATTTTACCTTACATTAACCTTTTGGGACTTAAATGAAAAAAGAAAACCTAAAATATAAGTTTATTGAGCTGAGAGCTATGGGATATACTTACGAAAAGATCTGCAAACAGTTGGATATAACCAAACCAACAGCTATAAAGTGGGCAAAGTCTTTATCCGGAGAGATAGACCAGCAGCAAAGGCACCTGATATCCAAAATATTTTCAGAAAGAATTATAGAACATGAGCAGGGTGTATTAATAAGGATGGAACAATTCCGCAGGAAAAGATACAGGAAATTAAATGAGAAACTGAGTGATAAAATCGATAAGAAATTGCTTAAAGGGTTAGAAAGGGTTTTTATAAAAAAAATAAAAGCTATTCATTTAAAGATGAACGATGATGCGGTTACGAGCGCTTTGTTTATTTTCGATGATGATATAGCTGTGGAGAAGAAATAGAGATTTTAGATTTTTACCTCTCCCTTATTGAATACCTACGGCATTCTGAAAATAGTGGATGGCCGATATTGTTCTACAAACATTAAACACCTACGGTGTTTTTTAATATAACGGTAAACCTCACTAATTCTGAAGACAAACAACGGTAGCGGCAACCTTTAGATTGCGTGATTGCTCAGGCTAAAGCCTGATGCTACCGTTTAGGGTGAGTCTAAATATTTATTGAATCCTGTAGGGGTTCAACCTTCTGATCTTTTTACCTCTCCCCACCTTCCCCTCTCCTTGGTAAGGAGAGGGGACAAGGGGTGAGGTTGTTTTTAAACCGAAGTTTTTCTTAACTCTCTAACTTTCCTCTCAACTAGTTTTAATGCTTTAGCAACATCATTCAAAATCACTTCATTTCTTATTCTCAAAATCTTTATCCCGAATTCACTTAAATAACCATCCCTGTTTTCATCGTGGTTCTTTACTTCCTTCTTCAAATGAATTTTACCGTCTAATTCAACTGCCAACTTTAATTTAGGACAATAAAAATCAACTACGAAATGATCAATGCTGTATTGCCTTTTAAATTTTAATCCTGAGAGTTTTTTGTTCCTTAAATGTTCCCATAGAATATTCTCGGCTTCTGTGGATTTACCCCTTAACTTTTTCCTGTTGACTTTTTCTGAAGTCTTGTTGTAGTGAATTGTCATTTTGTTCCTCCATTTTACCTCTCCCCACCTTCCCCTCTGCTTTGTAAGGAGAGGGGACAAGGGGTGAGGTCTGTTTTTTAAAACATATACTTTATCTTAACAATGATTATTTGTTGAATACCTACGGCATTCTAAAGACGTCGTGCTTATTATTTTTTACAAACATTGAACACCTATGGTGTTCGGAATTTTTTAAATTGGGATAAGGAATTATCCCCATAGGGGATAAATGTTTGTAACTCAAATAACCTATAAATAAAAGAACTCCATAGGAGTTCAACAAGAACTACTCCAACCTCCGCCAAAGGCGGACAGGTCTCTCTTGAGAAAATTACTAAAACCGTTAAAACGGTTCTCATTTTATATAGTTGACTTTTCCCCTTCGGGATAAATCCCGAAGTTAACCTGATATAAAAAATTATCAGTTATACTCAGATAATCTACTTAACGGCAGATGCTTGCTCAGTTTAATTCAGGTTAACCAATGGATTTATCCATTGGATAAGACAGAAACTTCTAACTTACCCTAACGGTTTCAACCGTTTACAAAAATTGAACTGGGACGAGATCAGAAATTTATTGAATACCTACGGCATTCCTGAAAATGTTGATGGATCTATTTTTTTACAAACATTGAATCCCTCCGGGATTCTGTAAAAGATCTAGTTTTTCTTTGTTACAAATTTTTGAACACCTATATGGGCAAACTTCCCTAAAACCCGTAGCGTAACCACGTGCTGAACGATGACCCTTTGTCGATCATATACTCATTTGCAAACCTGCCGGATGCAATGTTTATGTAACTGTAGTTCAATTCCACGAAAAGATCGTTGAGGGGATTGTAGGAGACCCCGGCGCCAAGCTCTGAGTAGTAACTGTTGCCTCCTGCTAAGAGAGGATACGTTGATGTGATACGATCATAATAGTTGTTTATGTTTTCTTTTTCCCCTTTCATTACATAAGTATAATATGCTTTTAAGTTTATCCTGTATCTTAAATACTGATCCATCTCTGCATAAAGTTGTACAGAGTTAGAACCTATCCAATGACCGAGCTGGTAACCGGAACTAAAGTAAGTCTGAGACGGATCTCCATTCATATAGTCGTAAGGCATTAGCCCAGAGTATTCGAGAGTCAGGTAATTATCATTCCATAATGGGTTTGTAAATTTTCCGCCTAATGTTACCGCATAAACCTGCGCGTTATTTCCACCACCGAAAAAGCTCTCGGGCGAGAGTTCATCTATATATAATGAGAGATAAAACTTACTCTTTATTTTTTCCCAGCGGTAAGATGTGTTAAAAAATAGTTGTGCATTATCTCCGGTATCCCCACCACCTTTACTGTTATAGTGATCCGCAAATCTATAAAAGACGGGAAGAAAATAGATAAATTCCAATTTATCGCTGTAAATAATGGATTCACCTAAAGTCAGCCACCAATTATCAAACGGCTGAAAAGAGAGTGAATGACCCACATAATATTTCTCCCTTTGTGAATATGTTTTTGACCTGTCTTCAAATGTTGAAACCACGCCAGTATG
>Ga0210099_1000216_pt1 | contig 20962 bp, 13 predicted proteins | sample Joice_ThreeSqA_D_4_FD_184872 | JGI IMG/M metagenome (GOLD analysis project Ga0210099, IMG submission 184872) | Wetland microbial communities from San Francisco Bay, California, USA, that impact long-term carbon sequestration - Joice_ThreeSqA_D2... | ecosystem: Environmental > Aquatic > Marine >...
GTCCGCGTGCACTACGATCCACACGCAGCAGATGCGCCTTGACGCGATCACCGACACGCAGATTTTCCTTGGCAATCATCTGGTCGCGCGGCAACAAGGCCTCGATCTTGCCGAACTCGATGATCGCATTACCGCGCTCGAGCCGCTTGACCGTCCCTGACACCAGATGCTCCTTGCGCTCCATGAAATCAGCCAGAACCTGTTCACGCTCAGCATCGCGAATCTTCTGGAAAATAACCTGCTTGGCGGCTTGCGCACCAATACGGCCGAAATCTATCGATTCCAGAGGTTCTTCGATGAACTCTCCGATCTGAATATCCGGCTTGCGCTTATTAGCCTCCTCCAGCTTGATGTGCAAATCCGGGGTTTCGAAGGTCTCGTCGTCCACCACCTCCCAACGACGGAAGGATTCATATTCACCGGTATCGCGATCGATCTCGACCCTGACGTCGGATTCGTCGGAAAAACGTTTCTTGGTCGCTGAAGCAAGAGCCGATTCCAACGACTCGAACACAACCTCCTTGCTCACACTTTTTTCGCGCGATAATGCATCCACCAACAATAATATTTCACGACTCATGCTTTTCTCCGGCTATCCAATCGTCTGCAATGTATTGCATCAAAATCCATGCAACAACCAGCGGCAGGCAACAAATTAAAATGTAGGCACTAATCGTGCCTTATCCAAATTCGACAGTTCGATAGAAACAGGACTGCCTTCCACATCCAACTTCAATATTCCATCTTCTACCGCACTGATCACTCCTGCAAAGTTCTTGCGTCCAGACATCGGCAATCGCAACTTGAGTTGCACCTTTTGTCCGTTATAGCGTACAAAATCGGCTTCCTTCTTCAACGGCCTGTCCAGTCCCGGGGAAGAAACTTCGAGCCGGTCATAGTCAACGTTCTCAACAATAAAAAGCCTGGACAACTGATTGCTTGCCTTCTGGCAATCGTCCACTGTGATGCCTTCAGGCTTGTCCATTAACACTCGAATCAAACCGCGTCCCGAGCGCTCAACGTCAACCAACTCGTAGCCCATACCGCTTACGGTAACATCAACAAGCTTTACCAAATCCATAGGATTGCGACCCACAAATAAAAAAACGGGCTCGAAGCCCATCTCAAAACGTGGAGCATTGTAGCAAAACTCGCGCACAAAGGGAATTTACTTGGGGAACTTAATACATATCCTGATAACGTACCGTAATCGGATAACGCCAGTCCTTGCCATAGCTCCTTTCCGTGATGCGTATACCCACCGCTGATTGGCGGCGTTTGTATTCGCTGATCCGGATCAGATGCACGACCCGGCGAACATCGGACTCAGCGTATCCTCTTGCAATAATTTCCGGGATCGCGAGATTCTGTTCGACATAGCATGCCATGATCGCATCAAGCACATCATAGGCCGGCAAGCTGTCCTGGTCGGTCTGATCGGCACGCAACTCGGCGCTTGGCGGGCGCGAGATGATGCGCCCGGGTATGACATGGCCCAGTGTGTTGCGATATTTCGCCAGACGATAAACCAGTGTCTTGCTGACATCTTTCAGTACCGCAAATCCGCCAGCCATATCGCCATAAAGCGTCGCATAACCCACGGTCATTTCGGATTTGTTGCCAGTGGTCAGCACCAGAGAGCCGAATTTGTTGGATAAAGCCATCAGCATATTTCCGCGTATGCGCGCCTGCAGGTTTTCTTCTGTTGTATCCACGGTAGTTCCGGCAAATACAGCTTTCAGCGCAGTCAAGTAGCTCAGAAACATCGGTTCGATCGGGAATTCATCATAGTGCACACCGAGGATTTCCACCATTTCACGCGAATCGTCCAGGCTGATCTGTGCTGTATAAGGCGATGGCATCATCACCGCATGAACCTTGTCCGCACCCAGAGCATCCACCGCGATCGATAGCGTCAAGGCTGAATCGATTCCTCCTGACAATCCCAGCAATACTCCGGGAAATCGGTTTTTAACTACGTAATCGTGCACGCCGACACACAAAGCGCGATAGACGCAACTCTCCAAACTCAAATCGGAGACCAGTTCCCCGACCGGACGCAAGTCATCCTGTAGTTCCAGCATCAATAATTCATCTTCGAAATACTTGCCTTGTGCGGTCAGATTACCATGACTATCCATGGCAAAAGAGCCGCCATCAAAGATCAACTCATCCTGGCCCCCAACCATGTTGGCATAAACAATCGCCATACCGGTCTCGGCTATGCGTTCACCGATAATTTGGTAGCGGGATTCCTGCTTGTCCACCGCATAAGGAGATGCATTGAGCACCAACAGCACCTGTGCACCAGCTTCACTTGCGAGTTTTGCAGTTTCAGGTTTCCAGACATCCGCGCAGATATTCAGTGCAAAGCATATACCTGATACTTCGAACAATGTCGGTTCAATGCCATGATCGAAATATCGCTCTTCATCGAAAACCGAATAGTTCGGCAGCTCATGCTTGAGATAGGTCGCTGCAATTGTGCCATCCTGAAGAAGAGTGGCGGCGTTATAGAGCTTTCCATCGCGCTCATGGGGGTGACCGACCACCACTGAAATTCCGGAAATTCTTGTTGCAAGCTCATGCAATGCACGCGTACATGCATGAAAGAATCCGTTACGCAGCAGCAAGTCCTCTGGTGGATATCCGCACAAGCTGAGTTCGGGTGTCAGCAACAAACTGGCGCCCTGGTATCTGGCCTGTTCGGCATATTGCAAAATCTTTGCAGAGTTACCTGTCAGATCACCTAACACACAGTTGATTTGCGCGATTCCCAGCTTCATATTCGTGCTCAAAAAGTATGGAAGTCGAACATCTTACCATCGTGATGCTCAAATGATCTCTGCAACTATAAACGGATCCCAGCCTGAAGTGATATTACTTGGCGGGAGTAGACGGCGGGCCGAATGCTGGCGTGATCACAGGTTCGGCCGATGGTGCCGGTGCAGTTGGGGCGGGGCCGAATGCCGGTGTGATCGCGGGTTCGGCCGATGGTGCCGGTGCAGTTGAAGCGGGACCGAATGCCGGTGCTATCGCAGGTTCGGGCTCGGGTGACGGTTCAGTCGCTGGCTGTGTTTCCAAGTCTGGTTCTGGCGCCTTTGCGGGTTGAGTGGGAACGGGCTTTTGTATCGGTACAGGAACACCGAAGTAATAATTCAAACCGATCGTAATATTCTTGTTTAGGAGACTGGTCTCAACTCCATTATTTACGGTATCTCCGTTCGATCTGGAATACTCCCCTGCGATACTCCAGTTGTCTGCAATTTTGTACTCCAAACCCAAGGCACGATAGACATGTCCGGCACCGACCTCATTTGCGCCATCACTGCCATTGGTGCGAGCCAAACCAAGTTTGCCATAAGGCAGCCACTTATCAGCCGGAATCCCTAACTTGATGCCCATAGCGAATACCGAGCTGCTATAGTTTACCGGGCCCGATGCAGTATTGTTGAAGTCAAGGGATCCAAATATACCCAACTGAAGTACTCCAAACTTCCATGTGTGACCTTCCTCGATGCCATAAGTAGCTGCATCCCTGGCTTCCATACCATTTAGATTGGAACGGTTGATGCCGATCTTGCCGCCCATCCAGCCACCGTCAAATTTGCTTTCTTCGCTGCCTTCGATCGTGACGCTCACTGTTGTGGTCGTGCCATCCTTGCTGGTCACCAGGAATCTGTCACTTACGCTCTGTCCCTCGTTGAGTTCGTCAAACGCGCTGTTCGCCGCATAGGTCCATATTCCCGATGAATCGATGTTGAAAGTGCCATTCTTCCCTTTGACATTGCTCTGTGCTTCAACAGACATGGGGCTATCCACATCGATGATGTTTAGTCTGCCACCGGTACTTCTGGGAGAGTTGGTTTCCATCAAAGTAACATAGGGAGCTCCCAGACTTGCAGGATCATTGGTGCCGTTAATGACGATTTGCACATTGGCATTCGTTCCGTCAGCACTGTTGATCTTGAAGCTGTCGGTGATACTTTGACCAGCACCGAGCCAGTCGAATGCTCTGCTCGCGGCGTAAAACCAAGTGCCGTCAGAGTCAATACTGAAGGTGCCATTCTTTCCTTTGACGTCATGCCTTGCCACGATTGTAGCGGGACTGTCAACGTCCTTGATATTCACTTTTCCCGCGCTTCTAAGCGCTTCGTTTGTTTCAGTCAACGATATTTTGAGGGGACCCATGACAGCCGGATCGTTAGTTCCGTTGATGGTGACTTGTACAGATGTGGATGTGCCGTCTGAGCTGGATACAACAAAACTGTCACTGACACTCTGACCGATGTTCATCTCGTCAAATGCACTGTTGGCGACATAGGTCCATCTTCCCGAAGCGTCGATACTGAAACTGCCATTCTTACCTTTGACATTGTTCTGAGCCACAAATGTCTCCGGACTGTCCACATCACGTATGCTCAGCGTACCCGTTGGCTTCAGGGGTTCATTGGCCTCATCAAGAACTACCGTTGCCGAACTCAGTATCGCTGCATCGTTGGTGCCTTTGATGTTGACTTGAACAGTCGTTTTGGTACCGTCGGAGCTCGATACCGTAAAAATATCGCTGGCGGTCTTGCCCTCACTTATCCAGTCAAGCGCACCATCGGACACATAAGTCCATCGCCCAGCAGTATCGATGCTGAAAATCCCTGTCTTTCCTTTGATATTGTCCAATGCGATGAATGTGGGAGGATTGTCCACATCACGGATGCTCAGTGTGCCGCCTGTTCTTAAGGTTTCGTTTGCTTCCGTCAATATCTCATAAGCAGTTCCAAGAACCGCTGCATCGTTGGTTCCGTTGATTGTGATTTGTACGGTGGTTGTGGTGCCATCATCACTCGACACAGTAAAACTGTCGCTGATGCTCTGTCCGATGTTGAGTTCGTCAAACCCGCTGTTCGCGACATAAGTCCAATGGCCCGAGTTATTGATATTGAAGGTGCCATTGTTTCCCCGAATGTTGATTTGTTCGACAAATCTTTCAGGGCTATCTGCATCGCGGATGCTCAGCGTACCCGAGGTACTTAAAGGAATATTGGTTTCATCCATGGCAATTGTTGCCGAGCTCAGTATCGCTGCGTCATTCGTGCCATTGATGGTGACTTGAACTTTGGTTTTGGTACCGTCGGCACTCGATACCGTAAAACTGTCGCTGACGTTCTGACCGACGTTGAGTTTGTCAAATGCAGAGTTGGCAACATAGGTCCATGCTCCGGCGCTGTCGATGTTGAAGGTGCCGTTCTTGCCCTTGACGTTATTCTGTGCCACAAAGGTTTCAGGACTGTCGATGTCACGGATACTCAGTTTGCCAGAGGTACTCAACGGGTCGTTGGTTTCATCCAGGGCGATTGTTGCCGAGCTCAATATCGCAACATCGTTGGTGCCGTTGATGGTGACCAGAACTTTAGTTTGGGTACCATCCGAGCTAGTGACAGTGAAGCTGTCGCTGACGCTGTCACCGTCGTTTAACTCATCAAATGCACTATTAGCCATATAGGTCCAGCTACCCGATGAGTCGATGTTGAAGGTGCCGTTCGTTCCCTTGATATTGCTCTGTTCAATAAAAGACTCCGGGCTGTCGACGTCACGGATGCTGACTTTTCCCGATGCCTCGAGCGGTTCATTCGCTTCTTTCAAAGACACCTTGGGTGTACCCGGAATTGCCGGATCGTTCGTGCCATTGATGTTGATTTTTACCGTGGTTTGGGTGCCGTCACTGCTGGTGACCGTGAAAATATCGCTGACGCTTTGTCCTTCCTTGAGTTCGTCTAAAGCGCTTTTGGTAACGTATTTCCATCTGCCCTTGCTATCGATGCTCAATGTTCCATAGACACCCGCCATCCTGTTATTTGCCTTGAATGTCTGCGGACTATCCACGTCACTTATCGTCAACGTGCCATTTGTGCTCAAAGGCTTATTGGTTTCATCAAGGGTTACTTCTGCTGTACTCAGAACCGCAGCGTCGTTGCTTCCTTTGATCGTGATTTTCACCGTCGTCGTCGTTCCGTCCGTACTGGCAACCTTGAACGTGTCAGTGACGCTCCGGCCCTCGCTGAGCTGGTCAAGGGCATCGTTTGTTATATAGTTCCAGTTGCCGGTGCTGTCGATGCTGAAAGTGCCGTTTTTTCCCTTGACATTGCTTTGCTCATCGAAGGTCTCCGGACTGTCCACGTCACGGATGCTCAGCTTGCCCGTAGTTTTCAATGGCTCGTTGGACTCATCCAGGACAACTGCCGCAGAGCCCAGAACGGCTGGGTCGTTCGTGCCGTTGACGGTGATTTGAACCGAGGTTTGTGTGCCGTCGGTACTCGTTACCGGGAAAGTATCACTTACACTCTGGCCGACGTTGAGTTCATCAAATGCACTGTTCGCGACATAGGACCAAGCACCTTTCGAGTCAATGCTGAAAGTTCCGGTCTTGCCCTTGACGTTGCCTTGCTCTGCGAAAGTCTGCGGACTGTCCACATCACGGATACTTATTTTTCCGGAAGCCTTGAGTGGTTCGTTCGTTTCTTTCAGGGATACGTTTGGAGAACCAAGTTTTGCCGGATCATTCGTTCCGATGATGGAGATATTTACCGTGGTTTGTGTGCCGTCCTTGCTGGATACGGTGAACACATCGCTGACGCTTTCACCCTCGCTGAGCTTATCAAGGGCGCCATTGGTGACATAAGTCCAGGTTCCGGAAGGATCGATGCTGAATGAGCCGTATCTGCCGTTGACCTTTCTCTTTGCGATGAAGGTCTCCGGACTGTCCGGGTCGCTGATGCTCAGGGAGCCTCCGGTGCTCAGCGTCTCATTGGTTTCCGTCAGCGTTACGCTGGCAGATCCAAGAATCGCCGGCTGGTTGACGATAGCCGGTGAAGGTATGGTGGCAGCTGCTGCCAAGCTGGTACCACCCGGTATGCATGCCACAGGCATGACGAATAGCGCAATTGAAAACAGGATGCATCTTGTGATTATCACAATGCTTAACTGCTTATAGTGGCAATATAATAATTTTTGCGGCATTAATAATTTCTGCGTTTCTTTAAAATTACTTGCACTCGGATTTTGCCTGAATATTTAGTTCTGTGGAGCATTGTATTGTAGATATTTAGTCATTTCAGTTTGTCTTGCTTTGTACCAGAAGACGTATCGTCTTGCATTTCTACCGCTTCTATCCTGGCGAACTGTTCGGAAATCTTACGGGTACTGATTTGCACATCGTCTACATCCTTATTTGCCAAGCGTATGTGTTCCGCTAGTTTTTTCATCCGCTCGTCAAAACGACGGAAATCTACGCTCAGCTTGCCCAGTTCACTTTGAATGATGTGCACCTGTTCGCGCATCTGCACATCCTTCATCACCGCGCGAGCGGTATTCAACACTGCCATCAGGGTGGTCGGAGACACTATCCAGACATGTTTTTGCATCGCATACTCGACCAGATCGGCGTGATAGGCATGGATTTCGGCAAATACCGCTTCGGCTGGCACAAACATCACCGCACCATCCGAAGTCTCGTTGCGGATAAGGTATTTCTGGCTGATATCCTCGATGTGCTTCTTGATGTCCAGCTTGAACTGCTTGCGTGCCGTGAGCTTGTCAGATTCGGCCAGGTCCTGATCAAGCATGCGATGATAATTCTCCAGTGGAAACTTGGCATCCACAGGAACCTTGCCGGTCGGTGGCGGCAATATCAGCAGGCAATCCACACGGTTGCCATTCGACAACTTTTCCTGAAACGAATACGCGTCCGGGGGCAAGATATTGCGTACCAGCCCTTCCAGCTGCACTTCGCCGAATGCCCCGCGTGATCGTTTGTCACCCAGCAGGTGCTGCAGACTGACCACGTTCGTGGTGAGACCGTCGATCTTCTTCTGCGCTTCGTCGATCGTGGCAAGTCGCATCATCACATTGGTGAAGGTCTCGTTGGTTTTCTTGAATCCCTCGTCCAGACGTTCGGCTACCTTGCCGGAGATCTGCTCAAGACGAGTGTCCATCGTCTTTGCCAGGATTTCAACACTAATGGATAGGTGCTGCGTGGCATGGCGGAAGGAGTTTTGGATCAGTTCCTGATCGGCTCGTGCATGTTCGGCCTGGCGGTCACTTTGCTTGTTCAGGCCGTCATGCAAATCGGAAAGCATGGCGCGATGTTGTTGTTCCAATATCTGTGCGTTGCGCGCAGGCAACTTGAGCTGCAACACCAACAACACGATGACCAGCAGTAGTGTCGCCACAGCGACAATTATCAGGATGTCCAGCATAGGAAGAATACGAATAAAAACGCCGTGCAGTATATCACTGCACGGCGTTGCAATTTAGGTCGCTTGGGCTAACTGCGCGCTGCGCGCTTGCGTTCGTTCTCTGTGAGAAATCGTTTGCGTATGCGTATCGAATGGGGTGTGATTTCCACCAATTCATCGTCGTCGATAAACTCGACCGCTGATTCAAGCGTCAAACGGACCGGTGGCGTCAGGCGCACCGCCTCATCGGTACCGGATGCCCGCACGTTGGTCAATTGCTTGCCCTTGATCGGATTGACCACCAGATCGTTGTCGCGGCTGTGAATGCCGATGACCATACCTTCATACAATTTGTCGCCTGGAGACACGAACATTCGCCCGCGATCCTCCAGTTTCCACAAAGCGTAAGCTACTGCCTCGCCGTTTTCAGCAGAGATCAGCACACCATTGCGGCGCCCGGGCATATCAGCTTTGACTGGGGCATAGTCATCGAACACGTGAGCCATGATCCCGGTACCGCGAGTTAATGTCATGAACTCGGATTGAAAGCCAATCAGTCCACGTGCCGGGATGCGATATTCAAGCCGAACCCGGCCATGTCCGTCCGGCTGCATGTCCTGCAGATCGCCGCGCCGGCGGCCCAGTTCTTCCATTACAGCGCCCTGGTTGGTATCTTCCACGTCCACGGTCAACACTTCGAATGGCTCGCACTTCTCGCCGTCGACGTCGCGATATACCACGCGCGGTTTGCCCACGCCCATTTCGAATCCTTCACGACGCATGTTTTCCAGCAGGATAGTCAGATGAAGTTCACCGCGACCTGCCAGCAGGAAAACGTCGGCTTCATCGGTATCATCGACGCGCAACGCCACGTTTACCAGCAACTCCTTGTTCAACCGGTCCCGGATTTGGCGGCTGGTTACGAACTTTCCATCCAGTCCGGCCAGTGGCGAGGTGTTTACCATCAAATTCATGGTCAGTGTCGGCTCGTCAACCTTGGGCATCGGCAACGCTTCAGGCTTGTTCAAGTCCGCAATCGTCACACCAATGCCGATTTCCTCGATACCGTTGACCAGCACGATATCCCCTGCTTGAGCTTCGTCCAGCAGCACGCGCTCGATTCCCCGGAAGCCAAGGACCTGATTGACCCGTGCACGTTTGGGCGGTTTGTCGCCATTCACCACCATCACGTCCTGACCCGGCTTGATACGCCCGCGACGCACTCGACCTACCCCTATTCTCCCGACAAAGCTGGAGTAGTCTAGTGCCGAGATTTGCAATTGCAGCGGCTCGTCCACGGCAGCAACCGATGGCGCAGGCACGCTCTCCAATACCGTCTCGAACAACGGGCGCATATCTGAACCGGAATTGGCCAGATCGAGTGTGGCATAGCCATTCAGCGCCGATGCATATACCACTGGAAAATCAAGCTGTTCCTCGGTTGCGCCGAGCTTGTCGAACAAATCGAAGGTCTTGTTGATCACCCAATCCGGCCGCGCTCCTGGTCTGTCCACCTTGTTGATCACTACGATCGGACGCAATCCCAGGGCCAGCGCCTTTTTGGTGACGAAACGGGTTTGTGGCATCGGACCTTCGACCGCGTCCACCAACAACAGCACGCCGTCCACCATGCCCAGCACGCGTTCCACTTCTCCGCCAAAGTCTGCGTGACCCGGTGTGTCGACAATATTGATATGGACTCCCTGGTAATCAACCGCGCAGTTCTTCGCCAGAATCGTGATGCCGCGCTCTTTTTCCAGATCGTTGCTGTCCATCACCCGCTCGGCAACGTGCTGATGCGAAGCAAAAGAGCCGGCCTGGCTGAGCAGCTTGTCCACCAGGGTGGTCTTGCCGTGGTCAACGTGGGCAATGATCGCGATGTTGCGTAGTTTGCGTGACATGGAAACAGCCTAGCTATGAAAAGGGCGCGCATTCTAGCACATGGCATGGCTTGATTAATTTTCGCTGGCTTTTATTTTTCCTATCCGTATAATGCGCGCCTTGCCGCTGTTGATGCGGCATTGGTTCATCGTTTTCTGACCCATCTCTCGCGCGTATGCAAATCGCGCCTGTCTAAAAGACCCGCATGATTGTCTCGGGTTTTCCGGTTAGCAACGATGTTTTATGCGCCGGTTGACCTCCTCCCCGAACAACGGGCTGATTTACCTCCTGCGCACACACTAGGGAACTTTACAGTTCGTTAGGCCGGATTCGTTTCGGCATTCGGTTGTCTTTTAAGCCGGGTGTTGCTTGCGTCATGCATAACGGTTTGGAATCCCTGTGATTATTATAAAATAAGGATATACAATGTCTTTTGCAAGTCTGAATTTAAACGCCGTCATTCTCAAGGCGATCGCCGACACCGGCTACACTGAACCAACGCCGATCCAGGCACAGGCCATTCCGGAAATTATTGCCGGTCGAGACTTGATGGCCTCTTCGCAAACCGGCAGCGGCAAGACCGCTGCCTTCATCCTGCCGGTTTTGAACCGTCTGGCCACGCCTTCCGCATTGCCCGGCAAAGGTCCGCGCGTTCTGGTTCTTACACCGACCCGCGAACTTGCGCAGCAAGTCTGTGATGCCGCGACCAAGTATGGCAAGAACATGCGCTTCAAGATCATCAGCATTCTCGGGGGGATGCCCTACCCGGTTCAGAACCGGCTTTTGTCCGGATACGTGGACATACTGGTCGCGACACCAGGTCGTTTGATCGACCATATTGAGCGCGGTCGCATCGATTTCTCGCGCATGGAAGTGTTGATCCTCGACGAAGCGGACCGCATGCTGGACATGGGTTTCGTAGATGATGTGGAACGTATCGCGCAAGCCACACCCAAGTCACGCCAGACCCTGTTGTTCTCTGCCACGCTCGATGGCGTGGTAGGTAATCTGGCCTCGCGTCTGCTCAAGGAACCCAAGCGCATCTCCGTATCCGCAACCAGGGACAAGCACGAAAACATCGAACAACGCATGATGTTCGCCGATGACGTGGCACACAAGAATAAACTGCTCAGCCACCTGCTGACCGATGTGGACATGAACCAGGCACTGGTTTTCACCGCCACCAAGCGTGATGCGGATTCGCTGGCCGACAGATTGTCCGCGCAAGGCCTTTCGGTCGCGGCATTGCACGGTGACATGAGCCAGCGCGAACGCAACCGTACCCTGCTCAACATGCGCAACGGCAACGTGCGTGTCCTGGTCGCCACCGATGTGGCCGCACGCGGCTTAGACGTGCGCGGCATTTCACACGTGATCAACTTCGATCTGCCCAAGTTCGCCGAAGACTACGTTCACCGCATCGGCCGTACCGGTCGCGGCGGCTCCTCCGGTATCGCCATCTCGTTCGCGTCCAACCGAGATGCGCTATTGTTGAAGCGCATCGAACGATACACCGAGCAAAGCATCAAGATGCACACAATCGAAGGACTGGAGCCAAAATACAAGTTGCGAACCGGCCCCACTTCGGATCGCCCGCGTGGCAATGGCGGCCCACGTAATGGAGGCGGCTTCGGCGGCAACCGCAACATCGGTTACGTTGGCAATCGCAGCAATGCCTTCACCGGCAACGGCAATAATGGCGGTGCAGGCTTCCATCATAGTGCGCCGGACAGCCGCCACAGCCATGACGGCCACAGGGAAGGGCACCGTCATAACCAAGGTTACGGCAGATCGGATCGCAGCAAAGATTTCACAGGCCAGGACCATCCGCGCAGCAATGATCGGAGCTTCGGCAATCGCAGCGGCAACCATGCACCTCAACGCAACGGCGAACGACCTAGCTATGCGCTTGGACGGGGCAATAACGGCAACGGCCGATAAATAGACCACTGCTCATGCAAAAAAAGCACGCTCAGGCGTGCTTTTTTTGTTCTTGATCACCAAACCACTATCCACAGCAAACTTGTCTTTGACGAGAATCTGACATAAACGTCAATTTTCTGACAAATCGTCAATTAATTAGCAAGTTTCGATTGTTTGACCTGGAAGCGAAATAAAGTCCTCGGTGCACAATATAGAATTTACTTTAACAAAAATACAATTTGTATTTATTTTTCATATGGATATGTGTATTAATTAATGCCGTTTGTCCGTTTGTCGGCTTTGAGTACGAATTTTGAAGTTCTGGTACAGCTATTGCATTAATAAACAATGACACACGAACGTGTGTTTAATCTATGCCATAACTTTAAGGAGCATCTAAATGAAAAGCCATCAAATGAAAAAACTTGCAGTTTCCACTATCGCAGCCGCAGCCATGTTTGCAGCGCTGCCTGCCGCACAAGCAGCAACATTGTCAAGCTCCAATTTCAATGTCATCATCAACTTAACTCCTACTTGTTCAGTTTCTACCCAACCAGGAGATATTACTCTGAATTATACTGACGGCGGCGCTGCTGCCGTAAATAGCTCGACCACCATGGGTGTTACATGTACGACTGGGGCAAATTACCAACTTTCGTTGGACGGTGCGGCTGGTTCGAGTACATATAGTTTTACAGATGCTGACACCGGCCTTCCGTATACAATGTCTTTTACTGCGGCTGGTACGGGCGGTACCGATACTGGCACACTATCCGGTACTGGATCAGAAGTTTCTGCAACCATTGGAGCCAATATCGCCGCTTCACAGTCTGGTACGTGTCCAGGGGGAGTTTGTACCAGTACCAATAATGAAATTCATTTCGTGGTTGTCAACTACTAAACCAAGGGGAATGCCTTGCATACCAGTCGACTCCTTCTGGTTTATGCATGCGTGATGAGTACTTGGGCCGCTCCGGCATTTCCGGTAACGGCCCAAGCTTCATTTGCAGTTAAAATCAACCTTCAAACCAACAACGGCAGTTTGCCGAATGCGGGTTTATGTCGTAGTACTTCGATGATCGGGACGTTTGGTTCAACGATGACCGTATATTGTTCTACTGGTGCTATAGCAAGTATTTCTGGCGACCCAAGTATCTTGCCCTGGACAAATAAACTGGACAGTTCCTACCGTTTCGTGACGCATGTCTCAAGAGCTGGAGAAATGATGGGTACGATCGATATGTATACCGGAGGTGCCATGACATCCTGGCGGGTGATCAGGCTGGCCAATCGTGATTACCTTGAATTGATGGTACATTGGTAGAAGATGGGACTTGACCAGGTTTCTAAAAGGGAGATTCAAAATTAATATGCTACTGAAAATAATTGCTTTCAGCTTTCTTGCGCTTTGTGTGGCCGCACCGGTTAACGCAGCCAAATTTTCTGTCACCCCGATTCGCATCTACATGACCCCAAAGGACAAGGCGGTGGCTGTAACCATCAATAATGATGGCGATGAAGAAGTAGTGATGCAGGCCGATGTGTATTTGTGGAAACAGAAATCCAATGGTGAAGACGATTTGACCCTGACCGAAGATATGTTTTTGTCTCCCCCCATCATCAAGTTGAAAGGAAAATCCCACCAAGTAGTGCGCTTGGCCAGAATGAACCGGACACCATCAGAACAACAGCTTACCTACAGGATGATCGTGCGCGAAATACCAGAGGCAAGACCCGCAAAGGAAAATATCCAATTGCAGATCGCGCTTGCTTTTTCAATGCCGGTATTTATCACACCGCCAGAGGCCAAAAGCAAACTGAATTGTGACGTTGCAAGAACAGCGGCCAACTCGGTCAATGCGCTCTGTGAAAACACCGGCAGCGCTTATGCCCAGCCTCTCGATTTCGAACTCACCAATGCTGCAGGTGATATTCTGGCCAGTCGTGACAAGGGTGGTTACATCCTGCCTTCCATCAAGCGCAGTTTTGACATCAAGTCTGCAGATAAAAATATCCCAAGTGGAAATGCCAAGCTCACTGTCAGGCTGGATGACGGGACCAAGCAGACCTTCGATGTAACGCTGAACGAATAGGAACTTTGCGTGGGCTTAGCTCTCAACCCGCGCCTTATTCTGCTGCTGCTCGGTCTCTGGACCTGCTCCGCTGCAGGACAAACCGGAATTGAATTTTCACCGGAAGTTGAATCTGATGCTATCCCTACGCGTCCTGTTCCGATGCCCTATACAAAAACCCTGACAAATAGCGCAGCAAACAAACCAGCAGCTAGCCAAACTTCGGAACACATCATGCCGCTCGAGGTTGTGGTGAACGGGGCCAAGACTGGTACATGGCTGCTATTAGAGCGCGCTGGGGAATTATTTGCGCCTTACGACGCGTTTGTAGAATGGCGCATTCAACTTCCGCCCGATGCAAAACCGATCGACTTCAAACTTTTCGATCAGGCATATTGGCCGCTGTCTGCTATACCGGGCTATAAATTCAAATTGGATTTTGCCAACCAGTCGGCAGAATTATTGTTTTCTCCCCAGGCTTTTTTGGCGACCAGGTTGACCAGGGAAAAATCGACGAAACCGCAAGTCAGCCCAGTTCTGCCCAGCTTGTTTCTGAATTACGACCTGAACTATCAGATTTCATCTCTGGGTAATTCGACTACCGCAAGAGATCTGGGGCTGCTTACGGAAATCGGCGCATCCAATTCATGGGGGGTGTTAACCAGTAGCCAGGTCGGGCGCAACTTGACTATCGATGCTGTTTCAGGAACCCCGCACAGTTGGGTGCGACTGGAAACCACTTTCACCAGGGATTTCCCTGACGAGAATCGCACCCTCAGGCTGGGGGATTCCGCCACTCGTGCGGATATGTGGGGACGGAATATTTACTTTGGCGGTATCCAATTGGGTAGCAACTTTGCGTTGACCCCTGGGTTTGTCAGCCAACCGGTCCCGGCATTGCTTGGGACTTCTACCGCACCATCAACAGTAGAGATGTACGTTAACGATGTATTGCGCCAGGTTTCCAGCGTCCCTGCAGGACCATTTGCCATCGACAATTCGCCTTTGCTGACCGGGAGCGGCGATGTAAGGATGGTGGTGCGCGATATCTTGGGGCGAGAAACCGTGATCGAACAATCGTTTTTCATCACGACCGAACTTTTATCTGCCGGGTTGAACGATTGGAGCTTAGAGGCCGGAAGTCTGCGAAACGATCTGGGTGTCGCCAGCAATCATTACGGTCCCGGCTTTGCAAGTGGAACATGGCGTCATGGGTACAGCAACGAACTCACGCTTGAAGGACGCGCGGAAGCGACTTCGCAGCAACGCGCGTTCGGGTTCGGCGTGATGGCGTCCTTGCCAAGACAAATGCTGGGCAAGATTTCGATGGGTGTAAGCAATAGTCAAGGCAAGAATGGAGGAATATGGTTGCTGGGGTTGGAACATCAGAGCCTGCACAATAGCCTGGCTTTCCAAATTCAGGGTGCATCACCATACTTTCGTCAATTGGGGCAGCCCGAAAACGTGGCGCCCATCAAGCTGCAATTGGCTGGCAACTGGAGTTATACCTCCGGAAGCAGAAACTCTTATGGCATAGGCTTGGCCAACCTCAGCAGATTCGACGGTACCAGAGTATCTACCGTGTCCGGCAACTTTACCACGCGTATCGGAGATCGCGGCGACCTGACTTTCACTATCGGTCATGCCATTAATGGGGCTAACGGTACTTCTGCATCAGTGTTCTATGTCATGTCACTAGACAGCAACAAGATCGTCAGCGCATATGCAAGCGAGCAGGATACTTATGTCTCCGCCATGCAAAATCCGGATTATCAAAACAAACTGGGTTGGCGTGCGCTGGCTGGGCGCATGCAGAGCCAGGTGCATGCGGAAGGCGGCATTAGTTACATGGGGAGATACGGCCAGTTGAGCGGTGACGCGAGCTCCTCACCCGGGCAGAGCACCCTGCGCCTAGGAGCCAATGGTGGTCTGGTTTTGGCTGATAACAATCTGTTTGCCACCGAGCGGGGAGACCAGAGCTTTGCGTTGGTCGAAATACCGGGCTATGCAAATGTCGGCGTAGGCTTGGGCAATAATGTGTTGACCCACACCAATAACAGTGGTGTGGCGTTGGTTCCCCGTCTGATGCCTTACCAGAACAACTCTGTAAGGCTGGCTCCCGATGATCTTCCTATAAGCGCCGAAATCGAAAACATCGAACAGTATGTGGTGCCGGCATGGCGCAGCGGTGTCAAAGTGGTCTTTCCGGTTCGCGGCGGTCGCGGAGCTTTGTTGAAGATAATATTTGATGACGGAGAAGTTGCCCCGGCAGGAGCGGTTGTGTATATCAAAGGTGACAAGGAGGAGTTTTATGTGGCAAGGCGCGGCGAGGCTTTCGTCACCGGCCTGCAGCCCACTAATATCGTTGTTCTGAACTGGAATGGACAGCATTGCAATTTTGATGTCACTTTGCCAGCCGGGACTATGGACGATATTCCGCGCATTGGTTCTCTGGTTTGCAAAGGGATCACACGTTGAAAGTGCAATCAATCCTGCCATTATCTTTACTGTGGTTGGGAAGCATTGTTTTGCTTGTATTTACAGCCAACGCTCACGCTCGGATCACCTGTACCCCTTCTTCCGCAGGATTTGCGACCGCCTATCCAATGACTGGGGGCGCACTCAACATCACCGCAGCCAGCTTTACAGTGACCTGTTCCAAAACTGGTGCAGGTACTGCGACCGCCACTTATCAGACTGCAGCAAACAATGGGGCCAATGCTGCCGGTTCACAGAACCGCGCGCGCAGAGGGGCTACTGCCAATTATCTCAGTTATAACCTGACCTCAGATCTGGGTTGCAGTACTGCATGGAAGGGCGCAACACTTATACAGACGCCTGCCTATACCACTCCCCCATTGGGAAATGGCCAGTCGGACACCCATACTTTTTACTACTGGGGTTGTGTTCCTGCAGGTCTGACAGTTCCAGCTAATGGAACGTATACAGACACTGTTACCATGACTACCACAGGAACAGTATCTACCGGTACGTCCAGGTTCAATACCGGTACTTTCCCGGTGTCCATCACGGCACCCGCCACTTGCAGTTACTCGACACAGCCCGGAACAATCACATTTAACTATATCTCTTTCGGCGCTGCTGTTCTTGCCAACACCTTCTTCAGCACAAATTGCACCAATCTGCTTCCTTACACCATGGCGCTCGATGTCACCAGCGGCACGATTGTTGGATTGAATTACACGATCGCACTGAATACAACGGCGAACAGTGGCGGAACCAGTCCGCTGACCAGCAGAGGTACCGGGGCTGCGCAAACCTTCTACGTCAACGGCAGCGTTGCCGCTGGCCAGCCGGGTACTTGCAACACTGGCATTTGCACTGGTTCGGACGTGCACACGCTGATCATCACCTATTGAACATCTGATGGAAGAAATATCTTACCAAGTAGTGTAGAAATGAAATAAGCAGCAATGTAATTTAAAATCACCTTACCATTTAAGGACTAGGACGTGGTTCAAAGCAAAGACCCGCTGTTTTGCACAGGAGTTACACAATGAAACCGCAACCGATCTTGCTAAAATCAATCCAGTGGCTGGGTACCCTGGCTTTGTTGGCGATTGTTAACAGCGCACACGCGAGGGTTACTTGCACGATTAACTCTCCGGGATTTGCGACCGCCTATCCAATGACTGGAGGCGCTCTCAATATTACCGCGACCAATTTTACCGTTACGTGTACAAACAACAGGCGTCGTGCCAGAACAGTGACTTACCAGGTGGGCGTCGACAACGGGGTCAATGCTGTCGGTACACAGAACCGCGCACGGATAGGCGGTTCACGCCTTAACTACGATCTGTACACAGACCTCGGCTGCACCAACCAATGGCAAAACACGGCCGTTGGCAATCGTATTCCCAACCCGGCCGTAACATTCACTTCGACGCTTGGTACACCTGACGTGAGGACATTCTCCTTTTATGGATGTGTTCCAGCGGGATTGACGGTTCCAACAGCGGGAACCTACACCGACACAGTCACCATGTCATTTACCGGGTCGGTGTCCGGAGGGGGAATTACATTCACTCCCGGCACATTCCCGGTGTCCATCACTGCCCCGGCCACATGCAGCATCTCGCAAACGCCCGGAGACATTACGTTCAACTATACCTCTTTCAGTGCGACCGACGTCTTGGCGAACACCTCCTTTCAAGCTACATGCACCAATCTGCTTCCATACACCATAGCGCTCGATACTACTTCAGGGATGGTGACAGGTCTGAATTATTCGCTGGCACTGAATACCACTGGTACTGGCGGCGTGAACCCGCTGTCCAGTAGAGGCAACGGGGTTGCGCAAACATTTTTTATCAACGGCACTATCGTCGCGGGTCAATCCGGATCTTGTACCGCTGGCGTTTGCATGGGTTCACAAATACATTCGCTGACCATCACTTATTGAACTTGTAATGCCGCCAAGAAACTAACGCCAATCATATTCCAATCTTGTAAACTGGTTTGATGCGTTCAGTCTTCTATCACCTGCTCCTTCTCTTGAGCTGCCAGACTCATTCATGGGCAGGATCCGATCCGTTCGATACGGATTCGTTACTTCCGGAAAAGCCCGCGTTGCGCACCGAAGGCACGGTAGGCGATCCATGCGCGGAAACCATGCCGGAGGGTGCACTTGGTCTGCTGGAAGTGGTCAACCTTACTTTGTGCAACAACCCGCAAACAAAAGAAGTATGGGCGAATTCACGGGTTTATGCAGCGCAACTCGGGGTGAACAAGGCGGATTATTTGCCCGGCGCAAACCTGAATGCCCTGTTCAGTCGAAGCAAAACCGATAGAACGCCCAGTGTGAATCAACGCAGCATAGGCCTGACACTTTCTTATCTGCTATTCGACTTCGGCTTGCGAGCAGCCAATCTGGAAAATTCCAGGCAATTGCTGATTGCAGCAAGCGCAACACAGGACAGCACCGTACAGGCGTTATTTCTTGCTGCAGTGCAGGCCTATTATCAGGAGCAGGCAACGATTGCCTCACTGGAAGCCGCTGTCGAATCGGAACGGGCTGCCAGGGAAAGTTTTTCCGCTGCCGAAGCTCGTTATACTGCTGGAAGTGCAACACCTGCCGACAAGCTACAGGCTCAGACTGCTTATTCTCAGGCCACCTTGAATCGTATCACTGCTGCCGGCAACCTGAAAAATGCCCAAGGTACCTTGGCCAATATGATCGGAATGGATGCCAGCCGGAATGTCTCGTTGATACCAGCCAACACCTCATCGATTCCGAATGAATTTGAAGGTGAGATAAATGCATTGATAGAAGAAGCACGGCAGCGCCGGCCAGACCTGCAGGCTGCCGCAGCACAAGTCAGGGCTACACAGGCCAGCATCGATGCGGCGCGTGCAGCCGACAGCCCTTCATTCTCTTTGGCAGCGTCCGCAAATCAAAACAATATAACAGGGAGTAACTCGCGCGGTTCATCGATCGGTATCAATATGAACGTGCCGTTATTCTCAGGTTACGCGCCGACCTATAAAGTTAGAGTTGCCGAAGCGCAATTGGATACCAAAAATGCCCAGCTTGAGAAATTGCGTTTGCAGGTTGCGCTGGATGTGTGGACAGCCTATCAGCAACTTACAACTGCGACTCAATCACTGCGCACCACCGCTGACTTGCTGATCAGCGCGGAACAATCGGAACGTGTTGCACTCGGTCGATACAAGGCCGGGGTAGGCAGTATGCTGGATGTCTTGAATGCTCAAAGTGCCTTGGCCAGTGCGCGTCAGCAACGCATTCAATCAAACTTTAGCTGGAACATCAGTCGAGCCATGCTGGCCCAGGCGATGGGCAACCTTGATGCAGGACTGTTGCAATCCTTATCGTACAACAGCAGTCAAATTACCGGCGATAGTCTAACCAAAAATAATTAACAATAACAAACCATGAAAATCACATTACGATCACCGTTAGTCTTGACCATGATTTCTGCTGCTGTCATCGCTGCCGGATTTGTCACATCCCGGATTATTTACGGATCGGCCCCCGATCAGCAATATCGTTTGCAAGTACTGGAAAAAGGCGACATAAGCCGGACCGTATCAGCCAACGGCACGATCAATCCTGTGATTTTGGTGAGTGTCGGAACGCAGGTGTCCGGCACCGTGAAAAAACTCTATGTGGATTTCAACAGCAAGGTCGAAAAGGGCCAGGTCCTGCTTGAGCTCGATGATGCCCTGCTCTCGGCTCAGCAAAAACAAAGCCTTGCCAATGTGCGCAATGCCCAAGCCACGCTCGAATTGGCCACTGCCAACGAGGCCCGCATGCGCAGTTTGTTCGCCCTGGAGTATGTCTCCCGGCAGGAACTGGACAACGCCATACAAGCAAAAAAATCCGCCGAAGCACAATTGGATTTGGCACAGGCAAGCGTGGAAAGGGATCGTGCCAACCTTGCTTATTCGGTTATCCGATCGCCGGTATCGGGCGTTGTCGTCGACCGGGAAGTGGATGTCGGCCAGACGGTTGCCGCCAGTCTCCAGACTCCGACCTTGTTCAAGATCGCCCAGGATCTCTCAAGGATGCAGATTGATGCTTATTTTGCCGAGGCAGATGTCGGCAGTATCGGCGTAGGCCAGCCTGTACACTTTACGGTTGATGCATTTCCGAACCGCAGTTTTATCGGTGAAGTCAAGGAAGTACGCCTTAATCCCACTACCCAGCAAAACGTGGTTACCTACGATGTGGTGATCAACGTCGAAAACCCCGGGAAAGTATTGTTACCCGGCATGACTGCCTATGTGAATATCGCCGTTGCCGAACGCAAGGACGTATTGCTGGTTCCCAATGCGGCACTACGCTACAAGCCGGCCAAAAGCGAAATGGAACAG
>Ga0210099_1000219_pt1 | contig 20722 bp, 20 predicted proteins | sample Joice_ThreeSqA_D_4_FD_184872 | JGI IMG/M metagenome (GOLD analysis project Ga0210099, IMG submission 184872) | Wetland microbial communities from San Francisco Bay, California, USA, that impact long-term carbon sequestration - Joice_ThreeSqA_D2... | ecosystem: Environmental > Aquatic > Marine >...
AAGTGCTCTTGCTATAGATTTTCCGAGAGAAGTTTTTCCAACTCCCGGAGGTCCGACAAAACAAAGTATTTGTCCACGCATTTGTTTTACTAGATTCAAAACAGCAATGTGCTCGATTATTCTTTCTTTCGGTTTTTCCAAGCCAAAATGATCTTCATCGAGAATTTTCTGAACATGCTTTATGCTCAGGTTATCTTTTGTTCTTTTGGACCAGGGAATGTCAATCAGCCAGTCGAGATAATTTCTTATTACTGTTGATTCGGGGGACATTGGAGGAGTTTTCTTAAGCTTATTAAGTTCTTCAAGTGCTTTTGCCTCCGCCTCTTTAGGCATTTTAGCTTTTTTAATCTGGTTTTTTAGCTTAACAAATTCAGGCGTGCTATCTTCTTCGTCGCCAAGTTCATCCTGCAGAATTTTGATTTGCTCCTGGATGATGAACTTTCTCTGTGTCTTTGCAATATTTTCCTGAACTTTGTTGTCGATCTCTTTTTCGATTTTCAGAATATCGATTTCAGAATTAAGAATTTTTATTACCTCATAAAACTGATCTTTCAAAATAAACTTTTGAAGGATGCCCTGTTTTACATCGATTGATTGATTTATGTTTGCCGCCACATAAAAAAGTTTCCTGTCAGGTTCTTCAATGTTGTCGAATGCGGCAATCGTTTCATTAGGAATATTTCTGCTTATCTTAACGTAATCTTTGAACAATTGAGACATCTGTCTTACAAGTGCATTCATCTCGTGATTTTTTTCAAATGATGGAAGAATCACTTCGATTTTACCTTCAAAGAAATTCTTATTGCCTGTAAACTCCACGATTCGCCCGTGCAGCATTCCATCCACAAGAATTTTCATCAAGCCGTTTGGAAGTTTTAAAATCTGTACTATCTTGGCAATAGTTCCTTCTTTGTAAATATCTTCCTTTTTAGGATCTTCCATGCTCGATCTTTTCTGAGTTGAAAGAAAAATATACTTGGTATTTTCAAGTGCATAGTTTGCTGCTCTAATTGATTGTTCCCTGCCGACAAGAACCGGAAAAATCATATACGGAAAGATTACAATATCTCTTAAAGGCAATATTGGCAGTATTTCCGGCAGGTTTTCTACAATTGAATTCTCATTATCTTTTTTAACTTCTATATCTTCGATTTTATCCAAAAAAACTTACTCCTTTACCTCTTTTGCTGAACTTAATTTAATTGTTAAATATATCAAAAAGCGGATGGGCTATCAAGGAAATAGAAGTGGTATAAATTATTATTGCAGGATAGAAATTGAATAGAAACACTATCATTTTAATTTGTAGGGACACTCGATTCGAGTGTCCTTACATAAGGAATTATAACTGCCTAATTTATAGCTTATTCTGAATTATTGTAAATTTGACTTGTAATTTTATAAAGTATAACTAACATGAGTGAACTATGTTAAATGATCTGATTGCGATATCGAAAGAAGCAGGAGAAGTTGTAAGGGAAGGATTTAACAAAAACCTGAAAATCGAATACAAGAGCAACGAATCCGATTTAGTTACAAATATTGATAAAGCCTCTGAAAAACTAATTACTGATTTTGTAAAGAAGAAGTATCCTTCACACGGTATTCTTGCTGAAGAAAGTGGAAGAATTAAAGAAGGAACAGAATATATCTGGATTATCGATCCGCTCGATGGAACCGTAAACTTTGCTCACGGGCTTCCTATCTTCTCAATCTCAATTGGAATTCAGAAAAACGGAAAAACAATTGCCGGTGTTGTATATGATATTGCTCAAAATATTTTGTACTCGGCGGAGAGTGGAGGAGGAGCTTTCGCTAATGATGAAAAGATTAAAGTAAGCGATAATTCAAATCTTGCGCACAGTATTCTTGTAACAGGCTTTCCATATAACATTCATCAGAATCCGTTTAATGCTTTGGAAAAGTTTGTTTCATTAACAAGAAAAGCAAGAGGAATAAGAAGGCTCGGTTCTGCTGCAATTGATTTTTGTTACGTTGCAAGGGGAGTATTCGATGGTTTTTGGGAAGTATACTTAAACCCGTGGGATATTTGTGCAGGCAAACTTATTTTAGAAGAAGCGGGCGGAAATGTTACAGACTTTAGCGGCGAACAAATTGGAGTTGATTCAAAACAGATTCTTGCAAGCAACGGAAAAATTCATAATGATATGCTGGAGATTCTGAAGCAGAGCTGAAGGGGAGTAATTAGTAGATAGTCATTAGTCTTTAGACTGTGATCTGAACTTCATCGTCATTTCATAATACTAAATTGTGTTTGTGTTGAAAATTGAATATTGGGTGTTGAACATTGAATATTATTCCCAAACTCCCAAGGAAATTTTCAATAATCAACAATCAATGAACAATTTTCAATTTTCTAATCCCTTGTACATTTCTTCAATAAGATGAGAATACTTTTCTTCTACTATCTTTCTTTTAACTTTTAAGCTTGGAGTTATTTCTCCGGTTTCGAGTGTAAAAGGTTTTTCAAGCAGAGAAAACTTCCTCACCTTTTCGTAGTTGGCAAGCTTCTTTTGGAATTTAGTTAACTCTTTTTCGAACAAATCATAGATCTCTTTTTTCTTAATCAGATCTTCTAATTTATTGTAAGGAATTTTATGTGAGTCTGCGTATTCCTGAATTGCTTCATAATCGGGAACGATTAAAGCAGTTAAAAACATTCTTTTGTCGCCAATAAGAACAAACTGGTCAACAAATTCGCTTGCAGAAAAGAGATTCTCCAACTGCATCGGTGCAATATATTTGCCGGCTGTAGTTTTAAAAAGATGTTTCTTTCTGTCTGTAATTTTTAGGAACCCATCTTTATCAAATTCCCCGATATCTCCGGTATGAAGCCAATTATCTTTAATTACTGCGTCTGTTTCTTTTTTGTTTTTGTAATATCCACGCATCACGCAATCTCCCTTGGTGAGAATCTCGCCATCAGAAGCAATCTTTACTTCAACACCGGGAAGAGGTTTACCAACCGTTCCGAACTTGTAATCATCAATTCTGTTAACAGCAATTACAGGAGAAGTTTCTGTTAAACCGTAACCTTCAAGAACAGGAATTCCGATTGCTTCGAAGAATTCTCCTAACTCTAAAGAAAGTGCAGCCCCGCCTGAAATAAAAAATCTTAGTCTTCTGCCGGTTTTTTCTTTTATCTTTTTGAAAACAAGTGTATCAGCTAGTTTGTATTGAGTTGATAAAATAGGCGAAAGTTTATTCTTCTTTTTTGAAACGGCATATTTTTTCCCGGTCTTAACACCCCAATAAAATATTTTTTGTTTTGCTGAATTCTGGCTGCTTACGTTCTTAATAATTTTTGAATACATTCTTTCGAACAATCTCGGAACAGACATCATTAATGTCGGTTCTACTTCAAGAAGATTTTGTGAAACTGTTTCTATGCTTTCAGCAAAGCAGAGTGTTGAGCCTGCTGTGAAACAAGTGTAATATCCAGCCATTCTTTCAAAGATATGGCACAATGGAAGAAACGAGAGAAAAATATCTTTGTCATCAATCGGAAATGAATTTAGAGCTGCTCTAACATTTGACAAAATATTCTTATGAGTCAGCATTACGCCTTTTGGTTCGCCTGTAGTTCCCGAAGTATAAATGATTGTGCAAAGATTATCTTCGCTAATATTTTTTTTGCTTTCGATTAAATAATTGGGATGATTCGTTTTATAAATCTCTCCCATTTCCTGAACATTCTTAAATGTATAAAGAGCAGGAACATCATTGGGCATATCACTTTCATTCATTACAATTGTGAACTGAAGACTTTTAACTTTATCTCTGATCTTTAATATTTTATTCAACTGGAATTTGTTGGAAACAATAACTCCCTTTGAATCTGAATTTGCGAGAATGAATTCGATTGAATCTGCAGTTAAAGAAGGATAGATCGGAACATCAATCCCGCCGAGATTAAGAATTGCCATATCTGAGTAAACCCATTCAGGACGGTTCTCAGCAATGATTGCAACTTTGTCTTCGGCTTTTAATCCGAGAGCAGCTAAACCAAAGGCAAAGCTTTCAGTCTCTTTCTTAAATTCAGAATATGATATGCCTTCATATTTACCATCGACTTTTCTTTTCATCAAAGGTTTATCAGTTTTCTTTCCGAAGTCTCCGGTGAGGTATTCAAAAAGTTCAGGAATTGTTCTGCAAGAAAGTGCTTTGTTCATATAGTTCCCGGATAATAATTGGTGAAGTTATAATTTACGGAAAAAAATTGCAATAAGATTTTTTATTCCATTTACGGATTTTAACGATTTGATTATCTTTTCACTGCTTAATATTAAATATAAATGATTAGAAAAAAGAAAGGAAAACTTAATGGGAGACAAATCTGAGGCAATTCTTGTAATTGATATGTTAAACGATTTTGTTACTGGAAAATTAAGATGCGATCGTGCGGATTTAATTATTCCAAATATTGTAAAATTATTGGCGGAAGCTCGTAAGAATGGAGTCCCAGTCATTTATTCCAGCGACGCACATTTAAAAGAAGATTTTGAACTTACTGTTTGGGGCGAACATGCTATGAAAGGAACAAAAGGTGCAGAAGTTATTCCGGAATTAAAACCAGAACCTTCCGATTATGTATTTGAAAAACGGACATACTCAGCATTCTTCGAAACCGGACTGGACCAGCATTTACGAAGCCTTGGAGTGACGAAACTATATATCACAGGCTTACATACAAATATCTGCGATCGCCATACATCGGCTGATGCATTTTATAGAGGATACAATTTGGTTATTCTTCAGGATGGAGTTCAGGCATTTGATGAAAAGTCTCATATTGAAGGACTAGAATATTTAAAGGCAAATTACGGTGCTGAAATCAAGACTATAGAAGAAGTGGTTAAAACTTGGTAATAATTTAAGTAGCGTTAAAACTCAGTAAGTTATAAGAAATTTAGAAGTGCCAAACAAATATCCACTTTGCTTCTCTTAGCTTAAAGCTGTAATTTTTCAATTATTATAAAGATTTTTATGAGAGGTTTTTGATGTCAAACGCCTATTTTAAAGTTCCTAACCCAGTAAACGAACCAATAAAATTATATAAGTCGGGAAGTGTTGAAAGGGAAGAACTTAAAAAGAAATTATCTGAGTTAAAATCGAAACAAATAGAAGTTCCCTTAATTATTGGTGGTGAAGAGGTAAAAACCGGTGATACAGCCGAGATGCGAATTCCTCATGATCATAATCACGTTTTGGGAGTTTACCATAAAGCAGGTAAAAAAGAAGTCGGGATGGCGATTGAAGCCGCTCTCGAAGCAAGAAAAGTATGGGCAGAAATGCCATGGGAACAGAGAATTGCAATCTTTCTAAAAATGGCTGATCTTCTTGCAGGTCCTTGGCGTGCAACAGTAAATGCTGCAACTATGCTTGGACAATCCAAAGTTGCTCACCAGGCTGAAATCGATTCTGCCTGCGAACTTATCGATTTCTGGAGATTCAATTCTTATTTCTTTACCAAGTTGATTGAAGAGCAGCCATATTCACCTTCGGGAATGTGGAACCGTTTAGAGTATCGACCTCTGGAGGGATATGTTTTTGCAGTTACTCCTTTTAATTTTACATCGATTGCTGGAAACCTTCCGACTGCTCCTGCAATTGTTGGAAATGTTTGTTTATGGAAACCAGCTTCGAGCGCTGTTTATTCTGCTTACTATCTTATGAAGCTATTTGAAGCAGCAGGATTGCCAAAAGGTGTGATTAATTTTGTGCCTGGTTCTGGTGGACAGGTTGGAACTCCTGCAATGAGTAATCCGAATTTGGCAGGAATTCATTTTACAGGATCTACGGAAGTCTTCCAAAATATGTGGAAGGTTATTTCTGATAATTTAAAGAATATGAAATATTATCCACGCATTGTTGGTGAAACCGGAGGAAAAGATTTTATCTTTGCTCATAATTCTGCGGATGTTGATGGATTGGTTGTTGCAGCTATTCGCGGCGCTTTTGAATACCAGGGACAAAAATGTTCTGCAGCATCGAGAATGTATATTCCAAAATCTATCTGGAATGACTTCAAGAAAAAATATGCCGATGAAATAAGCAAAATCAAAATGGGGGATGTTGAAGACTTTACAAATTTTATGTCTTCGGTTATTGATAAAGCTGCTTACGAATCGATTACAGGTTACATCAAGTTTGCTAAAGATTCTAAAGATGCAGAAATAATAACAGGCGGAAATTTCGATGATACAAAAGGATATTTTATCGAACCAACTACAATTGTAACTACAAATCCGAGATTCAAAACAATGGAAGAAGAAATTTTCGGACCTGTCTTTACGATTTATGTTTATGATGATGACAAGTTTGACGAAACACTAACTCTGTGTGATGAAACTTCTCCTTATGCCTTAACTGGAGCTGTTTGGGCACAGGATAGAAATGTAATATTAAAAATGTCAAATAGATTAAGAAATGCTGCAGGTAATTTTTATATTAACGATAAACCCACTGCTGCAGTTGTCGGTCAACAGCCGTTTGGAGGCGGCAGGGCATCCGGCACCAATGACAAAGCAGGAAGCGGAATGAATTTAATGAGATGGATGACTGCCAGAACAATTAAAGAAACTTTTGATCCGCCAAAAGACTGGCGTTACCCGTTTATGAGTGAAGAATAAAAATTTAATTATGGAAAGAGTTTTTAATAAAGCTAAAAATCATAAAGAAGCTGAAGAGTGGGATATCCTGCAGCAGTTAAGAATGACTCCAGATGAACGTAAAAAAGTTGCCCATGAACTCAAAAAAAGGTTTTATGGGGAAAATCTTCCTGAAGTGAGAAGTGTAAAAAAAGTTCAGAATCAAAAATAATTTTTGAAATTAACAGAGGCTTAAATGAAAATACATGAGTTTCAGGCAAAAGAAATCTTAAAAAAATATAATGTTCCTATTCAGGATGGAATAGCAATTAAAGATTTATCTGAAGTCGATAATGCAATTTCGCAGCTTCAACAAAGGGGAATAAACCAGTTTGTTGTTAAATCTCAGATTCATGCCGGCGGCAGAGGGAAAGGAAAATTATATAATCCCGAAAACAGGAATGAACTTGTACTCGAAGGCGGAGTTAAATTCACAACTTCTGTTGAGAAAGCCAAAGAATATGCACAAAAAATATTCGGGAATATTTTAGTTACTCACCAAACCGGACCTGAGGGGAAGAAAGTTAAAACTTTGTTTATTGCCGAAGGTCTCGACTATAAAAAAGAATTGTACCTCGGAATTTTATTAGATAGAGCAGTTTCTAAAAACGTTATTATGGCTTCAACTGAAGGCGGTGTTGAAATAGAAAAAGTTGCCGCCGAAACTCCTGAAAAAATCATCAAAGTCTGGGTCGATCCTTTAATCGGGTTACAATCTTACCAGGCGAGAGAATTGGCTTTTTCATTAGGGCTCGAAGGTGTTGCATTCAAAAACTTTGTAAAATTTATTTCACTTTTATACAAAGCTTATACTCAAACCGATTCTTCACTACTTGAAATAAATCCTCTGGTAATTACAAATGATGATAAAGTAGTTGCACTCGATGCTAAAATGAATTTTGATGACAATGCACTTTATCGTCAAAAAGAAATTGCTGATTTCAGAGATATCGATGAAGAAGACCCTCTCGAAACGGAAGCATCGAAATATAGTCTTAATTACATTAAGCTCGAAGGAAATGTTGGCTGCATGGTAAACGGCGCCGGACTTGCAATGGCTACAATGGATATTATAAAACTTGCCGGAGGTGAACCGGCAAATTTTCTTGATGTCGGTGGTGGTGCAAACAAAACTACAGTTGCAAACGGGTTCAAAATAATTCTTTCCGATCCGAATGTTAAAGCAATTTTGATAAATATATTTGGTGGAATTGTCAGATGCGACAGGGTTGCACAAGGCGTTATAGATGCTGCAAATGAAATGCAAATTAATGTTCCGATTGTTATAAGACTTGAAGGCACCAACGCAAAGGAAGCTGCAGAGTTACTAAGCAAATCTGGATTAAATTTTGAAGTTGCAAACAGTCTTAAAGACGCTGCTGAAAAGGTAACATCTGTGCTTAATAATTGATTGAGAGTGAGGCATTATCATCCTTTTGAACTTTTCCAGGTTCAATATCAATAAATTCAGCTTGCTTTTATGAGCTAATAATAATACATTTTTTGCGACACTTTAAATAATTGGAGATACTTGATGGCAGATTTTGATTCTGATTTTAGCAGTGATAATTTGTTTGATGATATACATAATCTCGAAGGAGATATTAAAAAATATAAACAATTAATAGACAATGGGGAACTATACAACTCGCTGGAATCTATTGAGGATTTAATTAATTCCTGCCAGGAAAATGAATTGTACGAGGATGGAATTTATTTTGTTGACAGGCTTCTTGAAGTCTCTCCATATAATTCAGAATACTGGCTTAAGAAGGGTATTTTACTCAATAATATTTTTGAATCTGAACCTGCGTTGGAATGTTTTGAAAGAGCTTTATCATTAAATCCAGCGGACTCTGAAATCTATATTGAAAAAGCTTCTTCCGAGGAGGACCTTGGATTTTTTGCACAGGCAAAAGAATCACTTTTATCTGCTTTGAAACTAGATCCGAATAATGCTGAAGCTGTTTTTAGTTTAGGGCTTCTTTTTCAAAGACAGGAAAGGTATGAAGATGCCATAGAATATTTCAATAAAACTATTGAAGTGGATAAGGAATATGAAGAAGCATATTATGAATTAGGTTTTTGCTATGAAAATTTGGAAAATTATAACGAAGCTTTGAATGCTTATGAAAGTTTCCTTTCTTTTCAGCCTTATAACCCGTCGGCGTGGTATAACAAAGGTGTAATACTTGGCAAGTTAAGTCATTTGGAAAAAGCGATTGAGTGTTACGATCTTGCAGTTTCTATTAATGAAGAATTTACGAGTGCGTGGTTTAACAAGGGAAATGCTCTTGCTGACCTTGGCAGGTACGAACAAGCTATAGAGTGTTTTAAGAAAGCTCATGAACTCGATTCAACCGATGAAGCTTCATGTTTCAATATTGCAAATATACATGAAGAACTCGGTGATATGATTAATGCAATAAAATTTTATACCGAGGCAATTAAAATAAATGATGAATATTATGAGGCTTTTCTTGCGCGTGGTTTTTGCTATGATTCTGCCGGGAAATTTCATCTTGCTTTAAGAGACTTTAATAAGGCAATAACGATGTCGCAGGATAATGCAGATGCCTGGTTTGCGAAAGCTGATCTTGAATATTCCCTTGGTAAGCTTCAGGAAGCAGCCAAAAGTTATTATGAGGCTTTAAAGATTGAACCGGATAGCTATGAAATAAACTTTAATCTTGCCGAAACATTATTCGAAATGGGAGATTGGCTGGATGCTTTGAAAGCTTATGATAATTGTATCAAGCATAACCCGACTGATGCCACATCTTATTATGGTAAAGCCAAAATAAATTTTATTCTCAGCCGTACTCAGGAAGCAGTTGATTGTTTGAAGGCAGCATTTTTAATTAATCCGTCTATTCGTTCGGAATTTGCCAAAGAGTACCCGGAGATTAAATCATCCAAGTTATTTAAAAAACTTCTGGGGGAAATCTGATTATTACTTACGTAATTAATTTTCTATAATTATTTACATTCGCTTGAATTCTTATAAAAAGAGATTTATTTTTTTGTTCGAACTATGAAAAATACTTTTCATCTTGAAACTAAACTGATTGGTTTGATCGGGCACCCGATAAAGCATACATATTCTCCTTTTATTCATAATGTCGCTTCACAGATGAAGGAATTGAATTATATTTATCTTCCTTTTGATGTCCCGCCTGCAAATCTAAGAAATGCTTTGAGAGGAATGATCGCACTGAATATTAAAGGTTTTAATGTAACTATTCCTCACAAAGAAAATATTATGCAACATTTGAACAATGTTTCCGAAGAAGCATCTATGATTGGTTCTGTTAATACTATTGTTAACGATCTTGGAAAACTTAACGGTTATAACACAGATGTCGATGGAATTCTGGCAACGTTATCACCTTACAAGGAAGACCTGGTGGGGAAGGAAGTGAGCGTTGTTGGTGCCGGGGGTTCTGCCCGCGCCGTTCTTTATACTTTAATAAGATACTTTAAGCCAAAAAAAATACATATTGCTAACAGAACAGAACAACGTGCAGAAGCTCTTAAAAATTATTTCATTGATAAAATGAAGTACAATTCGATAAAGACATGTGAATTATTTCCGCCGACTCTTGTTAATATTTTTAAAAATAGTAGCCTTGTGGTAAATACAACTTCTGTGGGAATGTCGCCGGATAGCGATGATTCAATTACTACACTTGGTGAATCATTTACCAAAGGACAAATAGTTTTTGATTTGGTTTATAATCCTCCCAAAACAAAATTTCTTCGCTTAGCCGAATCACAGGGAGCTATTATACTTGATGGAATAAAAATGCTTGTTCACCAGGCTGCAAAATCTTTTGAGCTTTGGACAGGTGAACAAGTACCCGTTGATGAACTTTATAATTCTTTAATAATGCTTGTTAAAAATTAACTAAGCTTACCCAGGGCTTTGTGTAATCTTCCCAATCCGTCCTCTATCTGAGCTTGCGAACAAGCATAAGACATCCTGACACAATTATCATTACCAAAAGCAACTCCCGGAACTAATCCGACATTCTGCTCAGTTAAAACATAATTGCAAAAGCTTGTTGAGTCTTTAATTTCCAAACCATTGACAGACTTTCCATAATAGGAGCTAACATCATAGAATACATAAAATGCTCCCTTAGGTAGCGGACATTTAACACCGGGAATTTTATTCAATTCAGATACGATGAAGTCACGTCTCTTTTTAAACTCGCCAACCATCATATCAATTTCTGAAGAATGATTTGATAAAGCAGCCTGTGCCGCAGCCTGTGAAATAGAAGCTGCATTTGATGTAGAATGGCTTTGAAGATTTCTTGCAAGTTTAATAATATTTTTCGGGCCGCCTGCATAACCTATTCTCCAGCCGGTCATCGAGTAAGCTTTACTTACTCCGTTTACAGTTATTGTTTTATCTTTTAAGAAATCAACACTGCCGATGCTAAAATGTTCTTCTCCGTCAAAAATTATCTTCTCATATATTTCATCTGTAAGAACGAAAACATCCTTACCTTTTAATACTTCAGCCAAAGCTAGAATTTCATTTTTAGAATAAACAGCCCCGGTTGGATTTGAAGGACTGTTAAACAAAAATACTTTTGTTTTTTCTGTAATTGCTTTTTCAAGAACGTCAGGTAGAATTTTATAGCCTGTTTCTACTCCTGCATCAATTATTACAGAATTGGCTTTGGCAAGCTTCACCATTTCAGGATAACTTACCCAGTAAGGTGATTGAAAAATTACTTCATCGCCAGGGTTGCATATTGCCTGTAAAATATTGTATAAAGAATGTTTTGCCCCGTCCGATACAATAATATTTTCAGGGTTGAATTCGAGACCATTATCTTCTTTAAACTTTTTGATAATTGTTTTAACTAAATCAGGATATCCTTCATTAGGGGTGTAATAAGTAAAATTATTGTTGATTGCTTTTATTGCAGCTTCTTTAATAAAATCAGGAGTAGGGAAGTCAGGTTCGCCTGCACTAAAACTTAAAACATTTTTACCCTCTGCTTTTAGTTTTTTTATAAGCGAAGTTATAGCGAGCGTTTTGCTTTCTTGTATGGAAGAAATTAGGTCAGATAGTGGTTTCAATTTATTTTGCCTCTCTAAAATATTTTTTTTGTCAGTCGTAAAATTAAACAACTGATAAGTCAAAATCTTCTTTTAGGAAAAATTAATTGATTTGTTTTAGTTAACAATTGTCAAGTATTTTAAGATAAGAGTTATGCTCAACCTTGTTTTTCTTCTGCAATTTTTTCTACTTCAGACCAGACCCTCAAAATATTTCCCGAACATATTTTTTTGATATCCTCGCCTGAATAACCTGCTTTTAGTAATTCGTAAATTAAATTAGGATATTGAGAAACATCTTTCAGCCCTACAGGAAGAGAATCTCCAACTCCGTCAAAATCAGAACCAATGCCGACATAATCTATCCCTAAAAGTTTTACAACATGATTAATATGTTTTACAACATCTTTTACATTTGCATACCCGGGTCGATGTTCCTTTAAATAATTTGTCCTGAATTTTGTTGCTTCTTCTCCGGTAAGATTCTTTTCTTTAATGTATTTATTAATGTAAGTGTGATTTGCATTGATCTTATTCCTGATTTCTTCGCTCAAAAATGAAGAACCAAAGTTTATCTGGATTACTCCTCCTTTTTTTGCAAGGGCTTTTATCATTTCATCAGACATATTTCTGCTCCATCCGGGCGTGAAAAATCTGCAGGAAGAATGAGAAGCGATAACGGGAGCTTTACTAATTTTAAGAACCTGGTAAAATGCATCATCAGATATATGTGATACGTCAATCATCATTCCCAACCTGTTCATTTCTATAATTACTTTTTTCCCGAAAGGACTGAGGCCGTTCCACTTTTTAACATCGTCGGTTGAAGAATCGCAGATGCGATTATTCTTAAAATGGCATAAAGTTAAGTAACGAATTCCCTTATTGTAAAAGTATTTGAGGTTCTCAATTTTATCTTCAATCGGGGAACCGTTTTCCATTCCCATTGGGAGAGAAATTACGCCGGTATTAAATTGTTTTGTAACATCTAAAACAGACTTGGCAAGCGCAAACTTACCGGGATTATCTTTTACAATGTTTTTAACCATTGTTATTAATTTTTCTGCTTCACTTTTTGAAGTGCCTTTTTCGGCTAATTCGGCTGACGTGTAGATAGCAAAAAAAGCTACATTTAGTTCGCCTTCTTTGGCTCTTACGTAATCGAAATTTCCTTGTTTGGTTCTTTTAGATATATCTTCCCAATGTTCTGAAAGCCTGTAAGGAACATCGATATGAGTATCGACAATCATTATATTTTTAGCGAGTGAATCTGCCATTGTTCTGAGATCCTTTTCGGTAAATTTCTTTCCCGGTTCTTTAATCCCTTTTGAAGAAAATGAAAATAAGCCGGCTGTAAGAATTAATAATAAAGCAAATTTCATTTCTTCCCGGAGAGTTTTTTCTTGAAAGCCTTTTGAACAGGCTCAGGTACAAAATCACTAACATCACTTTTTAGTTCAGCTAAGTTTCTCACTATGGAAGAATTGAGATAGGTGTATTTTTCATGCGGCATTAAAAAAATTGTTGCAATATCTTCTGCAAGTTTCCTGTTCATCAAAGCCATCTGGAATTCATACTCGAAATCACTTACTGCGCGTAATCCTCTTATTATTCCTATTGCACCTACTTTATGCGCATAATCCACAACCAATCCATCAAATGATTCAACAGAAACATTCTTAAATTTGTTTAGAGTTTCTTTGAGCATGCTAACTCTTTCTTTAAGAGTAAAAAGAGGTTTTTTAGAAGGATTAACAGCAACTGTGACAGCAACAAAATCAAAAAGATCTATCGCTCTTTTGATAATATCTATATGTCCGTAAGTAACCGGATCGAAAGTTCCGGGGTAAATTACTTTTCTCATAACATACCTTAAATTATAATGTTCATTTAAACATAAGGAGAAAAATGTTTTTATGAAATTATTTGAGAATTTATAGATTAGCTTTTATTTCATAGAGACAGGCATCGCCAATAATTTTGAACGGTTCGATGCTAAAATTCTCGATATCTCTTTCTTTTGTTTGAATCGATCTTTCTATAATCATAAAACCATTATTGTTGAGGAATCTATTTATTAAGATATTCTTTGTGGCTTCATAAATATCATCTTTAAAAAAAGGTGGATCTGCAAGAATAAGATCAAAATTCATTTCTGAAAAAGAATCAACAAACTTTATAACTTCCATTTTGTGTGCGACGCATTTTTCACTTATGCCAAGTGAGTCTATATTTTGTAAAAGATTTTTGTAGATAGAAAAATTCTTTTCAACAAAATGAACTTCTGAAGCGCCCCGGCTTAGACATTCAATTCCCAATGAACCTGAACCGGAATAAATATCTAAAACTTTAATTCCATCAAAATCTATTTTGTTATTAAGAAGATTGAATAATGTTTCTCTTACACGGTCAGTCATTGGACGGATAAGTTTGGAATCAGGAACGTTTATCAGCCGGCTTTTAAACTCACCGGAAATTATTCTCATCTTCATAATACAATCTTATTAAATGAACGTTTGGATTTTTTAGTCTAACCTGTAAGCGATGCCTGCGGCAGGGGAGAATGCATTAAATTTTTGTGTAAAATTATTATTCTCAAGCAATCTTGGATCGGGGCTGATATTTTCAAATGGGTTGAAACGTGTGAATTCAATTCCAGTATTTGAATTAAGCGAACTAACAAACGAATCGGAAATATCTTCACCGGTAATGTAAGCCGAATCAATAAGTTGTCTTGTGATGTTAACAGTCTCCCCTGGAGAAGTTTCCTTCAAAATTATGTCCGGTATTTCCATTGCAGAATTATAAGCAATTGTTTTAAATAGAACAGGTTTCCCCTCTAAGGAAAATATCAACGATAAGTAATTGCTGCCCACAAAAAGGCTGAGCGTTACAGCATCTTTTAAATTATAAACAGAAGAAAGAGCTCTTTCTGAAGCAAAGTGGCTATTATCAACGAATTTTAATTTCAGCTTGTTTTCATCGCAAAAGAATTTTATCATCTGCAAATATTTTCTTCGGAGTGCACTAACGAGGATTGTATTCCTTTCGAGAATTTTATTTTTTTCAATTTCTATATGTTGAATTACCAATTCTTTTGTATTTACAAAAGGGAAAAGGATTGATAATTCCCACCTGATTTCTTCAAGCAGATCCTGGTAAAGAAGTGTATTATCATAAGGAATCTGAACTGTGTAAAACATTTCAATTGGTAAGGTAAAGGAAATACTTCCGCCTGACAGGTGATTTCTAATCAGCAGTTCATTAAAAGCTGTTTGCAGAACAGAAGTGATTTTTGTTTCTTTATCTTCGGTAAGATTCAGATGCTCATCGAAATAAGCTTCATCGATGTTTTGAAGAATAAATTTTTCGTTCTTATAGTTTACTTCTACAAGCTGAACTTTTGCGGATGTAAGAGTAAATCCGGTATGATTTTCATTACCCGCAATTCGCAAAATACTTTACTCCCACGAAGCAGTATTTTTCAGTGCATCGTTATCAAGACTTCCGATGGTTCCATATCCATCCGGGTCCTCTATATAATATCTGGAACCGATAACAGTAGTAGAATCGATCCTTATTATTTTCCCACGCTGATTAATTACAGTATCTACTGATGTGCTTGTATCAATCTTTACTATATAATTTTGATGAGACCCGGGGGTTCTATAAAGGCTGTCAGGCGTGAATTCTCCGTTAGCTAATTTTTCAAAAGGATTGGAAGATCTTTTAGTCACAGTGTCAACAGCCATCATTATGCTGTCAACCATTTTGTCGTTCTTTACAAAATTTATGAGAGAATCTAGACTGCCGGAAAATCTTCCGAATTTTTTTTCATATAAGATTTCAGCTTCTTTCAGATTGTGCATCCTCAGGCGGGATTCTTCTTTATTGAATTTCTCCTCGCTTAAAACTTGTTTCGGATCTATTATAGCAACCTTAATCAAAATAATTATTAATATTACAATTAGCGTATATAGTCCGGCATGAAGATACCAGGGTTCAGATTTAGCCATTTTCCCTCCGGGATTAAAAATTAAAATTTACTCAATAAAGATATACTTTTTTATTTTGTTGAATTTTACCTCTCCTATTCCCTTCACATCCAACAAGTCTTTCAGAGCCTTAAAGCCGCCTGTTTTCTTCCTCAACTCCAATATTTTTTTTGCAGTACTTTCACCAATTCCGGGTAATAAAATTAAATCATCGAGCCTGGCAGAATTGATATCAATACTTTTTTCTCCAGGAGTTTGCCTGGCATTACTTCCGGTAAAATTACTTTCATTAAAATCTAAAACTTCCTGCTTATAGTCAACTGATTTATCAGTTTCTGCGGAATCATCTTTATTTCCGGCAGCAAAGAAAATGCTGTCTTCCTTTGAATAATCAAACTTTCGCGGATTATCGGTAACATCGTATTTAAAGAAAGTTTTATATCCAAATCCTAAAATAAAAGCAGAAATTAAAAAAAGAAGGACTTTTATTTCTGTTTCAGTAAGCCCGACCACCCGGGATAATTTTTTTAGCATTTAACACCCCCAACGAATTTATTTTGTTAAAGATAAAATCTAAAATCCCATACGCTTAAAAAAATTTTTTCCATCACGACCGCCGGCATTCTTTATATTCGGCAGATCAGCAAGCTCTTTTAGCAGTCCTTTTTCCTTTGAGTTAATCTTCCTAGGAACATCGATATTAACTTTTACCATCTGGTCACCATGACCTGATGAATTAAGATGTTTAATTCCTTTATCTCTCATTCTTAGAAGTTTACCCGGCGGTGTACCCGCTTCAATTTTAAGTTTTGCTTTTCCTTTAAACGTCGGAACTTCTACTTCTGTTCCCAAAACTGCGTCGGGATAGCTAATAAAAATTTCATATAAGACATCATCACCGTTTCGTACAAAATATTCGTGTGGTAATTCCTGGAACATAACCAAAAGATCGCCGGATGGACCGCCTTTTCTACCGGAATTTCCTTCACCGCGAAGAGTCATATAACTTCCTTCATATACGCCGGCCGGGACATCAATCTTTACCGTAACTTCTTCCTGCATTCTTCCATCTCCTCGACATTTCCTGCAAGGATTGTCAACCACGACACCTTCACCGCTGCAATTGCTGCACGTTTGAATATTTACAAACTGTCCGAAGACAGATCTCGAAACAGATCTAACTTCACCGGAGCCGTTGCAAACAGGACACGTTTTTGTTGATGAGCCACCATCTGCTCCTGTACCGTTGCATTCATCGCACTTAATAAATTTCTTTAGTTTTATTTTTTTAGAAATTCCTTCGGCAATTTCTTCAAGCGTTAACTTAAGTGTAACTTTTAAATCTGAGCCGGGAATTCCTCCAGAACGTCTTCTGCCTGTTCTTTGTCCACCAAAGAAATCGTCGAATATAGAACCTCCGCCACCGCCGAAAATATCAGCAAAGTGAGAGAAGATATCATTTATATCTGTAAATCCCTGTGAGCCATAACCACTCTTAACACCTTCGTGTCCATACCTGTCGTAACGAGCTTTCTTATCATCATTATTTAAAACTTCGTAAGCTTCTGCCGCTTCTTTAAATTTTTCTTCAGCAGATTTATCATCCGGGTTTCTGTCGGGATGGTATTGCATCGCCATCTTTCTGTAAGCTTTCCTGATATCTTCTTTGCTGGCGCTCCTATCAATACCAAGCACTTCATAATAGTCTCTTTTAGCCATAAAATTTAATTTTCTTTTCCTTCTTCGTTTTTACCACTTCCAACTGATTCTTCAGATGTATCTTCACTAACTACAACTTTAGCATGTCTTATAACTCTGTCCTTGTAAAGATATCCTTTCTCCAGTTCCTCCAGTACAGTATGAGGTTTTGCTTTATCATCTTTCCTTTGCATTAAAGCTTCGTGAAAATTAACATCGAATGGTTTTCCAACAGCATCCATTTTCTTCACGCCTTGTTCATCCAGAACCTTTATTAGTTTATCATAAACTAATTTTATTCCTTCTTTAAGAGATTCATTTGCCGAATCGATATGTTCAAGTGATCTTTCAAAATCATCGATCACAGGTAACAGTTTAATTATAAAAGATTCAGCCGCATATTTGATCAGGTTTAGCTGATCGTTTTCTGTTCTTCTTTTGTAGTTCTCGAACTCAGCAGCCTTTCTAAGGAATCTATCTGTTTGTTCTGCAACCTTTTTTTCTAATTCAATAATTTTTTTCACTTCCCCGGTTATTTCCTCTTCTTCCGATGAAGATATTTCTTCTTCTTTTATTTCTTCATTTTCTGTTGATTCTTCAGGCTGCTTTTTATCTCTCATATTATTCTTTTTCTTTTCATTAGAACCCATTATTAATCTACTCCTTATTTAGTATTTGTTAATATTTCCGAAAGCATTTTCGACATAAAATCAATTATTGCAATTATTTTTGAGTACTCCATTCTTTTGGGACCGATAATTCCAACAGTACCGTGTGTTTCGCCAAGACTATATTCTTTTGTAATTAAACTGTAATCATTCAGTTTCTGGTCGTCATTCTCACTTCCGATTGAAACAAAAACCTGGCTGGGAATTATTTCGCCCGACTTTTCAAGAATATGTACAATTATGTCTTTATCTTCAATCAGTTCTATTATACCCTGGAATCTTTCCGGGTTTTCAAACTCCGGCTGTCTTATAACATTCTTGGCTCCTGAGATAAGGATATTATCTTTTTGAACATCCTTAAAAATTTTATCAACAGAATCATAAAAAAGCCTGATTATGGAAGACTTGTCGTCTTCAATTAGATCATGAAGCCTTTCATTAAAAGTCGTTCTTATTTCTTTAAGAGTTAATCCTGAAAGTCTTTCATTAAGAAGATTCTGAATCGGTTCCAGCTTTGAATCTTCCATTTCTGTCGAAAGTTCTAATGTTATAGTTTTAACCAATCCTGATTCGATGCTTATAACTACAAGAAGTCTCGTGGAGGAAAGAGATACTAATTGTAATTTTTGGAGAACGCCTGATTCGAGTCTGGGATAAGTTACACAAGCGAGTTGCGATGTTATTTTACTCAGCAATGCGGAAGTTATTCTTAACAATTCGTCGGCTTCATAACTTTCTGCAAGCTTCTCTTTTATGAATTCCTTTTCGGAATGTTTTATTTCCTGTATATCGATTAAAGAATCAACATAAAGTCTGTAACCTTTATCGGTAGGAACTCTTCCCGCAGAAGTATGCGGATGATCCACATATCCTGCATCTTCCAGGTCGGACATAATATTTCTTACAGTAGCCGGCGAAAGCCCAATATCATATCTTTTAGTAATATTGCGCGAGCCGACCGGAGAAGCAGTTAAAATAAACTGCTGGATTATATGTCTAAGGATATTCTTTTCCCGTTCGTTTAATTCACGGTTCATTGTTATTCCTGATTTCGGGTTACAAATATAATTAAAATTTCATCGAAAAATCAGGCATTATATGCCATACAAAGCTTTGTTTTATTATGGTTTAGCAGGCACAGCCTTAGATAATTTATTAAGAAAGGAATTATTTGAGAAGTATCATCTTTTTCGTTTGCCTGAAAGAGCCTGATCCGTCAACTGAATATGCTTCGAGTGAGTAGAAGTATATTCCGGAAGACAAATTCAAACCGTCGGAATTAAATTGAACCTGGTGCATACCTGAGTTTTCTACAGAATTAACAAGCTCTTTAATTTTTTGTCCGGTAATATTATATACATCAATTTTAATTTTACTTTCGAATGGTAATGAGTAATTAATTGTAGTTGATGGATTAAAAGGATTTGGATAATTTTGTTTGAGCTGATATTCACTCACATAATTTTTTTCTTCATCTTTTACACTCACAACCTGTTTGTAGTAAACAGACATTTTATATGTCAGAAAAGCTAACTCAAAACCATCAGGGTTATCAATGTATAATTCACCATCTCCAGGAACCCAATTGTTGTTTTCCCAATTTTCTGATACACCCTCTGTAAAATAATTCTCTGAATTATAGGAATTAAAAAATCTTTGATAATTCGTCCACTCATTATTGTCCCACATTTGTATTGTTCCTATAACTTGTGGCCCGATTGAATTGTAAGTATAAAGAGTTCGAATATAACTACTCCATGCGCTGCCATTCCACATATCCACAATTATAGCATCCAGTTTCCAGTTATCATCATAACTAGAAGTTATAAAAACATATTTTTCCCACTTTTCATTATTCCATGTTTCTATTAATTCAAATGATCTCAATCCGTCTAAGTAATACTCGTTTGTTAATCTGGCTGTATTAGTCCAGGCACCGTTTATCCAATTTTCATTTAAGGATGTAATCATATTTCCGGTTGAATCAAAAGTATTTGATACTCTTATCCAATTTTCCCAGTTATTGTTAACCAATTCTTTAATAATATGTTGAACTTCATTTCCATTTGAATAAATAAAATCTTCATGTATCCAGTTTTCCCAATCGTTTCCGTTCCATGATTCTTGTAGTATAGAGTCTATTTTGCCTGAAGAATTGTATGTGTTACTTACACGGATACTATTTTCCCAGGAATTATCATAAAAACTGAAAATTAAAAAAGAAGAAATCCTTTTTTGTTCATCGTAGGCAAGAGTAACTTTACTTTGTCCTCCTGAAGCACCTAAAGTTATAATGCTATCTATAAACAAAACTGAATTTTCTGATGAAGTTTTATTAACTTGGGTCATAATATTATTGTAGTATTCAACTAAATCAATCTTATTTGATTTTGATGGATTTTGGAAGAGATATTGATTTATATATTTCTCTTCATGAAATTTTTGAGGATAAATTCGCGGGGTCAGAACAATAAATATTAATAAGATTAGAAAATATTTCTTCATAATTTAATTTCTACAACCAAATTCCAATTACTATTTGATTTGAATTAATTATTTCGGTATCGATTCTATATAAATACCTTAAATCCAAATCCAATCCGGGAGAAAGATT
>Ga0210099_1000222_pt1 | contig 20562 bp, 16 predicted proteins | sample Joice_ThreeSqA_D_4_FD_184872 | JGI IMG/M metagenome (GOLD analysis project Ga0210099, IMG submission 184872) | Wetland microbial communities from San Francisco Bay, California, USA, that impact long-term carbon sequestration - Joice_ThreeSqA_D2... | ecosystem: Environmental > Aquatic > Marine >...
GCCGATGAGTATAATGGACCGTGCGTCGTCCGGCGACGACCCTCGGTCGGTTCTGCAGGTTCCCGGGCTCGCACGGAAGGATGGGCCCGGGTAGATTAGCCGCCCCCGATTCCGGATGCGCCGGCGACGAGGCTGCCGCGCGGAGCGCCGTGACGAACGGGACCGGTTTCCTGAAGCGGTGACGCGAAACAGCGGTGGTGCGAATGCTCGACAGACTCCTGGCGCGCGAAGTGGGCAAGCGACCCGAAACGGTGCGCCTGCAGGGCAGGATCCTGTTTCTCACGGAGGATCCGGAGCTGATCCGACGGCAGCTTTCCGGCGAGGATCTGGACTGGGATCCCTCCATCCCCCTCCGCAACGACATCAGCACGGACGAGATCACTCCCGGCTGGGTGTGCTACTACTACGACGAAACGCTGGGTCAGTATCCGTACGTCGGCCTCCTGACCGGCGGTCAGCACCCGATCGGCAAGGGGGACGTGATCGGCGGCGGTTTCGTTGCCGCCGTCTCCGGCAAGCGCCGCGGCAAGGGCTCGAGTCGCGAAGCAGCGCCGTACGCGGAACGCGCCGCCGGTATCCGGGTCGTCATTGCCGAGAACATCGAGCGAATCTACCGGGAGAACTGTGAGAACCTCGGTATCCTCACCTCCACCGACTTCTCGCTGATCGAGCGGATTCGCCGGGGTGAGGAGATCCCGCTCGAGGCGTTCATCGGCGATGCCGGGCGGATTCAGCGCGACATCATCGAGTACGGTGGCCTGCTCGACTACGCCGTCGCCCGCCTGAAGGGGCTCGTACACGTGCCGGCCGTGATCACGGACCCGGACCGCCCGATGACGCTGTCGGAGAAGATCCTCGCCCGGCACTGGGTGGCGGACCTGGCCGCCGACGAGGTCGGCGTCGACGCGGTCGGTCCGGGGGACGCCGGTTTCGTGCGCACGGACATCCGCTTCAGCCACGAATACGTGACCCCCATGGCGTCCACGTTCTGGGAGGCCTTCGCGGGGGCGGATGCACGGCTGAACGAGCCGGACAGCATCTACTTCTTCCGCGACCATCTCGCGTTCCTCGACGAGGTGATCAGCGAGGAAAAGAAGGCGAAGGGGTTGCTCGATGCGGCGCACGGGCTGCACGACCGGCAGCGCGAATTCGCGGCGAAGCAGGGAATCCGCCTCCACGGAGAGCTCCCGGACCGGGTCGGTTCGGAGGCGATCTGTCACGTGAAGGTACTGGGCGACTATGCGCTTCCGGGCCAGGTGGTCGTCGGGAGCGACTCGCACACGCCACATTCCGGGGCGATCGGCTGCTTCGCGTTCGGCGTCGGCACGACGGCTCTCGTGAATTCCTGGGCGACGCGGGATGTTCGGCTGCGCGTTCCGCCGTCCGTCCGCATCGAAATCACGGGCCGGAAGCCGGACAACGTGACGGCGAAGGACATGATGCTGGAGGTCCTGCGCCACCCGTACGTTCGGGGCGGAGACGCGATCGGGAAGATCCTAGAGTACACCGGGGATGCCGTGCGCGCGCTCAGCGTCGACGAGCGGGCCACGCTTACGAACATGGCCGCGGAGGTCGGTGGCTTCACCGGGATCGTGGCGCCGGATGACACCGTGGTGGACTGGCTCGTGGAGAATCGGGGGATGCCTCGCACCGAGGCCGAAGCCCTCACGTTCGGCCTCTACAGCGATGACGGGGCGCAGTACGAGTGGACCATGAGCATCGATGCCACCAACCTCAAGCCGATGGTCGCGACTCCAGGCGATCCGGGGAACGGAATACCGATCGACGAGCTCGAAGGCGACGTCGCCGTCGATATCGTGTATGCCGGATCGTGCACCGGCGGCAAGTGGGCGGACATCGAGATGGCGGCTCGCGTCGTCAGGCGGGCGCTGGAAGAGGGACGGCGCGTGCCGGATTCTATCCAGGCCTGGCTGCAGTACGGCTCCCTGGAAGTCGAGGCGTTCGCTCGCGAGCGGGGATACCACGACCAGTTCGTCGAAGCGGGTATCGACGTCCTGCCTCCCGGCTGCGGAGCGTGCATCAACGCCGGGCCTGGCGTCAGCTTCGACGCCGAGACGGTGACGGTGAGCTCGATCAACCGGAATTTTCCGGGCCGGAGCGGACCCGGGAAGGTCTACCTCGCGAGTCCGTACACCGTTCTGGCCTCGGCTTTCGCCGGGAAGATCGTGGCGTTCGAGGGGGACGAGGCGGACTAGACGTCGATCTTGTCGAGGTCGAGGTTCTCCCAGTCCACGTCTTCCACCGCCGACTTGCCGGCCGGCAGCTCCGCCGGGCCGCCGCCAACCTTCGTCCGCTCCTTCTTCCTGGACCGCAGCCGGCCGCCGACCCAGCCCAGCATCATCCCCGCCGCCAGCGGGACGAGGAGGAGCAGCGCCACGCTGGTGGAGACGGTCGTGAAGAAGAGGTTGATCGTCACCGGATCGAGATTCAGGAACGCGAAGAACACGACCGCGACGGCAACGATCAACAGCAGCATCTGCTGAAGGGAAAGCAGCGTCCTCTTTGTGTCAGCCATATGCGAACCTCCTTTCGGGCCTTCCCGTTCTGCTCCGTTTTCGCTCAATCCGCCTGACCGAGGGAAGCCAGTAACCGGTCGCTTGCCCAGCGCCGCACGACGGGCTTCCACGCCCAGCCGAAAGCGGCCGCAAGAGGACCCGGCCGGAGCTCGGAGAGCATACGGTCCGCCTCGGCCGCGACCAGCCCTCTCAGGCGGGCCTTGCCGGCCGCGGGAATCGACTCGAAACCGGGATCGAGCGCCTCGACCCGGTACTCGGCATCGTCCCCCGGATCGTACGCGATCACGTCGTGCAGGGTTTCCTCCATAACCCGCCGGGCGTCGCGGCGTCCGGCGCGGAAGTCGTTGGCCCGCCACTCCCGGTGGAAGAAGCCTCCGAAGTGGCCGAGGAAGTCGCCGGCCAGGATGCTGCCGTCCGCGGGCGCGACCAGGTACAGGGGAAGAACGTCCTTGTCCTGCAGTCCTGCCGCCGCCTCCAGCGCGAAGATCAGCTTCGCGAACCGGGCGCGGCCGGCGCGCGTGTCAGCCCGGTTGAGAACCGCGGCGTACGCTGGATCTGTCTCGATTCGGGCGAGCTGGGCATCCAGGTGCTCACCCGCAGGATCCTCCGACTCGTCGCCAGGTGCCAGGCCAGCCACCTGTGCCTCGGCGACCCGCTCGGCGAGCTCGCCGATGTACCGCCCAAGCGCCAGGGCGTCCGGTTCCAACAGGTCGGGGGCGAGCTCCGGGAGCCGGTCGACGAGATCACGCAGGATCTCGAGACGCGTGTTGACGCGGTTCGCTGTCACCCAGTCACGGGCCGCTCCCTGTCCAAGTACGGCTCGCGCGAGCGCCGAAGCCGTGCCGGCCAGCGTGCGGGGCGGACCGTCCGGCGTCTGCCCACCCGCCGCTCCGCTCTCCAGTCCTGGTTCCACGAACAGGTATCGCCTGTCCTGATCCTTGTGTCCGCGGTCCAGTTCCACGAGATCGCGGGCGAGGCCGAGGGGAGCGTTGTCGAAGAGGCCGCCGTCGAGGTACCACATGTCCACCGTGCCGTCGGAGTCGACCCGGAGACGCGCGCCCGGATAATCGCCCTTGCGGCGCGAGATGCGACGGGGAGGGAACGCGAACGGAAAGCTCGCTGAGGCGACCGCGGCCTCCGCCACGTCATTCCAGACCGGGGAGCCGGCCCTGCTCGCCCCGCTGAGCTCGAAGCGGATCGAATCGGTGTGGACCCGGGTTCCGAACGGACGGTCGGGCTCGTTCAGAAACCGGTACCGTCGCTCGTACGGCACGCCGTACAGGTTGGCGAGCGTGAATCCGAGACGCATTTGCTGTCCGCCGGCGGGGGACGGCGTGTCATCCGCGGCCGGAGGCGAGGCGACCATGGCCCGCGTGAGCTCGTCCAGCACGGACACGTCCAGCCAGCCTTCCCTCTGACCGCGCCCGGGGTCCAGAAGCACGGAGGCGTCCGCCGCATCGACCCACGCCTTCTCGATCCAGGGAAGCAGATTCCGGTTCACGGTGAGACACCGGGCGGCCAGGGCGGCGTTGAGAGCGCCGGCCGATGCGCCGGTGATGATGTCGATGACGACCTTGTCCGCGCGCCGGTTATTCTCCATGGCGCGGATGATCTCGGACACGGCTCCGCCGATGTACGAACCGAGCGAAGCGCCGCCGCCGAGTACCAGTGCGATACGTGTCATATGTCTTCCAGTCTGGGTGCGGTGAGGGCAGCAAAGTGTTTCCGGTACCGGTCACAGGCAAGATCGAGCTCCGGGTTCCAATTGGAATGGAACCATGGGAGGGGGTGTGGCGTTACATCGATGTGGACGACCGATGAATGGCCGTCTGACGTGTTTCGAGCCGAAACGGTATGAGCCTCGCCGTCGCGTGCCGGAGCCGCCAGGCGGCCTCTTCTCTTCCGGGTTTCGCTTCCCTCTCGATTCCGGCCAGCCGAAGCCCGTCCCGGCCGGTACCGATCTCGCCGGGTCAGGGACCGGGGATCTCCATCTGCAACAGGCTGCCGGCGTCCTGGCCGGTACCGTCCACCCACAGGGACCAGTGAAGGTGCGGTCCCGTCACGCGACCGGTGGCCCCGGCGCGGCCGATCAGGTCACCCTTCTCCACCACCTCGCCCTCCGAGACGAGGATCTCCGAGAGGTGGAAATAGCCGGTATAGACTCCCAGCCCGTGGTCGAGGAAGATCCCGTTCCCGGAAAAGTAGAAATCTCCCGTGAGGGCGACCCGGCCCCTGCCGGCGGCGTACACGGGCTTGCCCGTCTGGCCCCGGAGGTCGAGGCCCGTGTGCCGGCTCTGCAACTCTCCGTTGAACACGCGCCTCTGTCCGAATTCGGCCGTGACGTCGTATGGCCGCGGCGATTCGAAAGGGCCATCCAGAAGCCACTCCGGCGACGCGCGATCGAGGACCGCCCGGATCTCCTCGCGATCCCGCGCGATACGATCCTGGACCTCCGGCGGGGGCGACGAATACTTCGGCGCGACGCTGAGCGATGTCTCTTCCCAGTCCCGTGCCGCCACGTCCAGGTCCACCGCCTGCTCGTACGCCGAACCATCGGCGAACCGGAACTCCAGCTCCAGGCGCTGCCGACCGTGGGTGTCGATCGGAACGGCTGCGAGACCCAGCCATGTGCCCTCCAACCGTCCGAAGCGCACTATCCGACCGGCGAGCCGGCCCACGACGGCCTCCGGTTCGAGCCCGCCCCTCGGTGAGAGGACACGAAAGGCGATCGCCGATCCCTCAATAGGTTGGGTGGGCGTCCAGGTGATCCCGAAAGGCAGGATCGACCGCGGCCTCGGCCCCGCGGCTTCGTCTCGGATCACGGCGACCAGCGAGTCGAAGTCCAGACCCGGCGTGTCGACCGAATCCTCCAGCTCGCGTCCCACGGAGCCGGCGCTGTCCCGCTCGGCCTCCGGGGCTTCCGACGGCCGGGTCGTGACGACCGTCAGGTCTCCCGAGCTGCCCACGGCCACGGTCTCGCTGCGGCTGGCGCAGGCGCCGAGGACGATGGCGAGAATGCTCGCGAAGAGCGGGCTCGACGAGACGCGGGACCTGCGATATCGAGACATGAGCGGAGGATGAGACACTGTCGTCCCGGGGGCAAGAAGCTCGCGCCGCCGACCGCGCCGGAGGGCGGAGAACCGCTACATAACGGCCATCTTGCTTGCTCGGTCGGGTTTCCACGGGTAGTTTTTTCCACTTGGCACGGCTGCAGATCCGCAGCCGGCTACTCCGCCACCCGTTCGGGGGTCGCCATACGATGCACGTGTTCGAGAAGTGCGCGAACTTCACCGTCGCCCGTGATCTCCGGGCCGCGGGGCTGTATCCGTACTTCCAGAGGATCGAGAACTCGGCCGACACCGAGGTCGTGATCGACGGTCACCGGAAGGTCATGATCGGTTCCAACAACTACATGGGGCTGACTCACGATCCCAGGATCATCGAGGCGGCGAAGCAGGCGCTCGACAAGTATGGCAGCGGCAACACGGGCAGCCGCTTCCTGAACGGAAACCTGGACCTGCACGACCAGCTGGAAGAAGACCTGGCCGATTTCGTCGGCAAGGAAGCCGCCCTCGTCTTCAGCACCGGCTATCAGACCAACCTGGGTACCATCGGGGCCCTGATCGGCCGCAACGACACCGTGTTCCTCGACAAGCTGGACCACGCGTGCATCCAGGACGGCGCGCGCCTGGGCTTCGGCGAGATACAGCGGTTTCGACATTCCGACTTCGAGCACCTCGAGAAGCTGCTGGAGGCGACGGACGGCGGTCGGGGCAAGATGATCGTCGTGGACGGCGTGTACAGCATGGAGGGCGATATTGTCGACCTGCCCACGCTCGTGCCGCTGGCGAAGAAGTACTCCGCGGCGGTCATGGTGGACGATGCGCACTCGCTGGGCATTCTGGGCCCCAACGGCTCGGGCACCGCGGCCCACTTCGGCCTCACGGACGAGGTGGACCTGATCACGGGGACCTTCAGCAAGTCTCTGGCGTCGATCGGCGGCTTCGTGGCGGCCGACGCAGTGGTCATCGACTACCTGCGCAACAACGCGAGGGCGCTGATCTTCAGCGCCAGCATGCCGCCGGCGTCGGTCGCGACCGTGATCAAGGCCGTGGAGATCATCCGGAGCGAGCCCGAGCGGCAGGAAAGGCTGTGGGCGAACACTCGCCGCATGATGCGGGAGCTGACCGCTCTCGGATTCGACATCGGGCACACCGAGACTCCAGTGATCCCGATTCTCATCGGACCGATGGAAAAGACGTTCCGCATCTGGCGAGAAGTGTTCGACGCCGGCGTGTTCACCAATCCGGTGGTGCCCCCTGCCGTGCCGGAGGGCCGATGCTGCCTGCGGACCAGCTACATGGCCACGCACACGGACGAGCAGCTGGATTTCGTACTCGAGCAGCTCGAGCGGGTCGGGAAGAAATACGGCGTCCTCGGGCACGGGATCGAGGTGGCGTGACCGGTTCCCCGGAAGTGAAGATCATTCCGGCGGACGGCAGTCAGGATCTCCGCCGGTTTCTGGACCTGCCTTATCGCATCTACGACGGCGACCCGAACTGGGTCGCTCCTCTCCGCCGCGACATGAAGGTGATGTTCGACCCGAAGAAGCATCCGTTTCACGAGCACTCGGATGTGCAGCCGTACGTCGCGGTACGAGGCAACGAGACCGTCGGCAGGATCGCCGCGATCCACAATCGAAACCACGTGGCGTACCACGACGAGCCCGTCGGCTTCTTCGGGTTCTTCGAGTGCGTCGACGAGCAGAAGGTGGCGAACGCGCTGCTCGCGACCGCTTCCGACTGGCTCCGGGAGCGGGGTCTCGAGGTGATCCGGGGCCCGGCGAACTTTTCCACCAACGAGAGCGCCGCGCTCCTGGTCGAGGGGTTCGATCGTCCTCCGACCATCATGATGCCCTACAACCCCGAGTACTACGAAGACCTGATCCTCAATGCGGGATTCCATTCCGCGATGGACATGGTCTCGTACTACCTCGACAACAACATCCCGCCGGACTTTCTGCTCAAGCGCGAGGAGCGGCTCGCGAAGAGACTGGAGGTCTCACTTCGGACACTGCGGAAGGAAGACTTCGCCGCCGAGCTCGATCGCGTCCTGTTCGTCTACAACAAGGCCTGGGAGAAGAACTGGGGCTTCGTCCCGATGACGGACGCCGAGATCCGCTTCATGGCCCACGAGCTCAAGGTGGCCGTGATGAAGGACCCGGAGCAGGTCATCTTCGCGGAGAACGCGGACGGGGATCCGATCGGCTTCGCGCTCTGGCTCAAGGACTACAACCAGGCGCTGATCGAAGCTCGCGGCCGCCTGTTCCCGTTCGGCCTCCTGAAGGTGCTTCGACGGGCCAGGTCGATCGACATGTGCCGGGTGCTGACGCTCGGCCTGATCGAAGAGTATCGCCACAAGGGCATCGACAACCTCCTGTACCTGAGGATCTTCCGCGAAGGGGCGGCGAAGGGGATGACCGCCGGCGAGTTCGGGTGGATCCTCGAGCACAATTATCCGATGCGGAAACCGCTGGAGAAGCTGGGGTCGAAGGTCTACAAGCGGTACCGCATGTACGATCGGGATCTCTGAGTCCGGTGTCCGACACCTCCAGGACAGTCCTACTTACCGGTGCCACGGGGTTTCTCGGAAGCCACGTGGCGGAAGCGCTCGTGGCCGAGGGGTGGTCGGTCCGCTGCACCGTTCGTGAGACCAGCGACCTCCGCTGGATCGAGTCCCTTCCCGTCGAACGCGTGATGGCGGACGTACGCTCTTCCGAGCAGCTGGCGGCGGCACTGGAGGGCGTTGACATCGTCGTGCACTCGGCCGGCCTGACCCGCGCGAAGTCCGATGCCGAGTACCACCGGGTGAACGCCGAGGGTACGCAGGCCCTGGCCCTCGGCGCAGCAGCCGCCGCGGTTCGCCGGTTCGTGCTGGTGAGCAGCCTGGCGGCGCGAGGTCCGGACCTGCGGCCGAGTGACGCCGCTGGATCCCCCGGCGATCGCCCGACGAGCGCCTATGGCGAGAGCAAGCTGGCAGGCGAACGGCGTCTGTTCCAGGTGCTCGCGGACAGCGGTGGTGCCATGGAAGGCGCGATCCTGAGGCCGGGAGGGATCTACGGCCCGAGGGACGAGGACTCGCTGAACCTGTTCAAGGTGGCGAAGACGGGCCTCCTGCCGGTACCGAGCGGCAAGGGAAGGCTTCAGCCCGTGTACGTCCGTGACGTCGCTGATGCGGTCGTGCGGGCGGTGTCCCGCCCGGGCCTGGAACCGAAGCCGGTCCCGATCGTCGGGCCGGAGATCGTCACGTGGGCCGCGATGGGCGAGGCGCTGGCGGCGGCGGTCGGAAAGCCGATTCGTCTCGTGAAGATCCCGGGTCCGGTGTGGCAGGTCGGTGGAGCGGTGGCGGAAGCCGCGAGCCGGCTGGTGGGACTGCCGCCGCAGTTCGACCGCCGGACAGCCGACGATCTTTCACGGCTGGATTGGACGGCCGATCCTCGCGAGGCGGAGCGGGTTCTGGGTTGGAGAGCCACCACACGCCTGCGCGAGGCGATGGATGAAACGGCTCGCTGGTACCGCGCACACGGGTGGCTGACGTGATCAACGAGTTCAGGACGGAGACCGCGATGAGCGAGGTCGGGCCGCTCGCCGTGGATTATCTGGTCCTGGCCTATGTCGCCGTCACCGGCCTCGTGGCACTGACCAGCCTGAGCGCCCTGGGCATCGGGATCGCGCTCGCGCACGCGCTCGCGATGGGTTTCATCTGGTGGTGGGCGAGGCGTTCCCTGCCCTCCCATCGACTCGCGCTGTTCTTCCGCCTGTTCTATCCGGTCGCCCTCACCCCCCTGCTGTATCTGGAGCTCGCGCCGCTGAACCAGCTGCACGTCACGGGTTACTTCGATGCCACCGTGATGCAGTGGGAGCAGTCGCTGTTCGGCACGCAGCTCGCACTGGCCTTCAGCGAGTGGTACGGACGGCTGTGGTTCTCGGAGATGCTCCACCTCGGGTACCTCTCCTATTACTTCATCGTGCCGGGCGCGGCAGCCACCGCGTTTCTGCTCAAGGGCCCCCGGGCTCTCGAGCGCGCCTCTTTCACGATCGCGCTGTCCTTCTTCGTGTGCTACGTGTGCTTCTCCGTCTTCCCGGTGGCGGGTCCCCGCTACGACTTCCCACTCATCGCGGGCGAAGCCTCGAACGGGCGAATGTTCACCCTGGTCCACACGATCCTCGAGTCGGGTTCCTCGAAGGGAACGGCCTTCCCGTCCTCGCACGTTGCCGCCACGCTGTCCGCCTGGTTCGCGACGGGCCGCGAGAGCAAGCGCGTATTCTGGATCATGGCGCCGTTCGCGGTGTCTCTAGCCCTGGGAACGGTCTTTGGACGGTTTCACTACGGGATCGACGCGACGGTCGGCCTGGTGGTGGCGATCGCGGCCTATCTCGCGACGCCGTGGCTCATGCGCCGCCTCGATGGAGAGCGAGCGGCCACCTGATCCGGACAGGCAACCGGATCACCCCGAAGGGTCCCGGATCGTGCGGGGGACCGTGCCGGCGCAGCCGGCACATTCGAGGGAGCGAAATGACCGAGACAACCCTCGTCTTTCCCCACACGTCCAAATACCGGCGATCATGAGAAACGAGGCCAATGTCTGACGCTCAGCTGATAGCGGCGGCCCGTGCCGGCGACCGACGCGCCATGGCAGCGCTCTACTCGGAGCACGCTGGACGAGTGTACTCCGTGGTTCGGCGGATGGTCGGTGACGACCACCTGGCGGAAGACGTATCCCAGGACGCGTGGGTGCGCGCGTTCGAGAAGCTGCACCTGTTCAGGGGTGATTCGTCCTTTGGCACCTGGATGCATCGGCTGGCGGTGAACACGGCTCTGAATCGCCTGCGCAGACAGGGAAAGCGGCCCGACGTTGAAGCTACGGCCCATCGACAGCCGGGTCCTCCTCCGGCCGACGAGACGATCCTCAACCAGAGGCTCCTTGGCCGGGCGCTGGACCAGCTCTCGCCAGGCTACCGGATGGTGCTGGTAATGCACGACGTGGAAGGCCTCACGCACGAGGAGATCGCGGAACGGACGGGCGTCGCCGTCGGAACATCGAAGTCACAGTTGCACAAAGCCCGGGCTCGAATGCGTGACCTGCTGTCACCGGCCCGGCAGAGAGATGAAGCAGGGAACCATGCCTGAGCATTTGAACAGAGTACAGATTTCGCTGCTCCTGGAGCAGCCGGAGGACGTACCGGGCGGTCCGGAGCACCTGGCCGATTGCCCCGAGTGCGCCCGCGAATACGAGCAGATGAGCCGCATGCGGATGGCTCTGTCGGGACTTCCGGAGCTGGAGCCGCCCGTCGGCGAATGGGCTGCCGTGCAGGAGCGGCTGGGACTCGACCCCCTGCGCCGGCCCATCGGCGCGCCGCCGTGGTGGCAGGGTGCGCGACGGGTGCTCCAGGCGGCCGCGGTGATCGCGCTGTTCGCGGCCGGCCTCATGGTCGGACGTCGCGGCGCGGGTCAGGGCGATTCCCCGGGTCCTTCCGCACTCACGACGACGGCTGTGCCCGTCGAGGCGGGAGACCCGGGCTCGCCCGGCGAGTCGTCCCTGGCGATCCAGCCGGCGGAAGCCTACCTGCGGACGGTCGCGGACCTGCAGCAGCTGAGGGACTCGTTCGACGAGTCCGCCTCGCGCCAGCCGGGTCCCGAGGCTTTCGCCGAGAGGATCACGCACCTGGACGCGATGATCGATGCTTCGCGAGACGCGCTGCGGGAAGCGCCCGAGGACCCGGTGCTGAACAACTTCCTGTTTCAGCTGGTGGACGAGCGGGAAGACCTCGCCGGGCAATTGGATCAGACGCTGCGCATGACAGCGGCCGAGTACTGAGAAGAGAGATGAAGACGTTTGGGAGTATACGGAGAAGCGTCGGGTGGGCCTGGATCCTGGCCGGGGTCGGCTTGTCGCTGGCGGGTGCCGGTCACGATCTCCTGGCCCAGGAATCCGAAACGCAATGGGTGCCGCGGGAAAGGGCTCGGATCGGAATCCTGCTGGAGGAGCGGTGCGAGGGGCCCGCGACGGCGGAGGCGGTGTGCGACAAGCCCCCGGTCGTCACGTCGGTAGTGGTCGGAGGGCCGGCGGACCGCGCCGGCGTGCTGGCGCGGGACACCCTGCTGTCCGTGAACGGCCTCGATGTCCGCGGCAAGGAAGGCCGAGCTCTGCTTCTCGGCCTCGAGGCCGGTACGTCGGTCGAGCTCCAGGTCGGCCGAGAGGGTGGGCGTAAGTCGATCCAGGTCGTCCCGGAAATGCGGCCGGAAGAGGCGTACGTCGACGTGCGGACGATGTTCTTCGAGCCCCGGGGAGGGGTGGATGAGGACCAGCATCGGGTGCAGGTGGTACGTATCCCATCCGTCCGGGCGAGGCGCGACGAGGTCGAGCTCCGACTGGATTCCCTCCGAACGCACGGAAACGGGTTCGTGTTCTTCAGCGAGGACTCCGCCGGCAGCTTCAGGATCGAAGTCGGAGATCCCGAGAAGGCGCACGTGTTCCTCCAGCGGATCCGAGAGCAGGAAGCGGAAGAGTCCGTCCGGCCATCGCGCCGGCCAGGGGGGAGTGCGACCGAGGCGGACGGGGGCACGGATTGGACCGAGCATCCGCGTTACGTTTGGGAGAACGAAGAGCTTGCACGACGGCTCGAGCAGGTGAGGGACTCGTCGTTTCAGTCCGCCCGCGTGCAGCTCGATTCGCTGATCCGCCTTCGAGGCCAGGTGCGAGTGCTGGAAGGTGATTCTCTGGGCCTCGCGCTCTCCGTGACCTCACGGGCCGCTCCCGATGGCGAGTGGGCCTACTACGTCACCCCCCGCCCCATGTCGGGCCAACTGCGGACGCTGCTGTCATCCGACCTCCGACTGGCGGGGGCGGAATTCCGGGAGCTCACGCCCGACCTGGCCGAATACTTCGACGGAGCGGACCAGGGACTCCTGGTGCTGCGTGTCATTCCCGAGACTCCGGCGGCCCGCATCGGCCTCAAGGGAGGTGATGTCGTGGTCGAAGCCGGGGGTACCAGGTGCAAGGACATGAGCACGTTACGTGAAGCCATCGCCGGGGCCGATCCCGGAACCGGAGTGCAGGTAAAGTGGCTTCGTAAAGGCGTTCTCCACACGGGGAATCTGCCCGCACGCTGACGCGGGTGCGCCCGGCGAACTTGTCGTCCCCGATCCCGGCGCTCACATTCCCTCCATGACCACTTCGGCGGGATCCCGGGCGGAGCTTATCGACGCACTGACCGCCGAGCTCATCGCCGCATTCGAAGCCTGGCCGGGCAAGGGCTCGAGCTGGTCGGAAGCGGTCCTCGATGAATGGGCGATGCGCGTGTTCCGCCTGCAAATCGAGGGGATTCCCACATATCGCAGGTACTGCGAGTCGAGGGGAGTCGGGCCCGAAGATGTCCGCTCGTGGAGGGAAGTGCCGCCCGTGCCCACCGCCGCCTTCCGAGTCGTCGATCTCATCGTGGGAGGACCCGAGGCCGCCCGCCTGACGTTTCGAACGAGCGGTACCACGCAAGGCCGGTCCGCTCGTGGTCGGCACCTGGTCCGCGCGCCCGAGCTCTACCGGGCGTCCCTCCGCCCGACCTTTCGAGCGTACGTGCTCCAGGAGGATGTTCAAGCCAAGATAGTCACTTTACCGCCATCCTTTACGTATGACAGCGCCTCATCGCTCGGGTGGATGCTCGACGACCTGCGGACCGGACTGGGGGCCGGTGACGGCCTGAGCGTCGCGACGGCCTCCGGTATCGATTGGCAGGCCCTGGCGTCGGAAGTGCAGCGCAGCCTCGACACCGGACGACCGCTCTGTCTGCTTGGCACGACCGTCGGATTTGCCGAATGGGTGGATCGGATGGAGAGGGACGGGGGCTCCGCGGTCCGTCTTCCGGAGGGCTCGGTCGCGATGGATACGGGCGGAGCGAAGGGGCGAGCCGGCCTCCAGCGTGCGGACGTCGCGCGCGGGCTGGTGGGCTGGCTCGGACTGTCGCCGGATCGAGTGTTCAACGAATTTGGGATGACGGAGCTCCTTTCACAGCGCTATGCCGCCGGCGAGCCGCCTCTCCCGCTGCGGGGTCCGCCCTGGCTGCGTACGCGAGTCCTCGATCCGGCGACGCTGGACGAGCTGCCGGACGGAGACGTGGGAATTCTGAGCCACTTCGACCTCGCCAATGCCGCGAGTGTCTGCGCGGTCCTGACGGAGGACCGTGGCCGAATCGTCGGGGATGGCATCGAATGGATCGGGCGCACCGCCGGAGCGCCTCCGCGCGGGTGCTCGCTGGCCACGGCCGAGCTCCTGGAGGCACGGCAGCATGCTTGAGGCGTGGCATCTGCCCGGCCTGACGGGGGCGCCGGCCGAGTGGATGGAGGGCCGCACCCGAACGGGTAAGCGCTTCCGGGCTCCCGTGCTTTCGGCAGCGGAAGCCGGATCCGTCGCCGATGCCGTGCTGCAGGCGACGCTGGCGGCGCGGCGCGAGCGCACCGTCGAGCAGATCGTGAACGAGATAGCGAGGGCGGCGGCGCGGCTCACGGAGGAAGGGCTGGACGCGACGACCGCGCGGGAGCTGCTGCGAGCGGAGCTGGGCTGGAGCGAGGAGCTCAGCCGCGAGACCCTCGAGGGGATGGGCCGAGCCTGGACTGTCGAATCGCTGACCCGGCTGGTGGAATCGGAGTTCAGCAGCTTCGCGGTCCTGGACGGCTTCGTGACGGACCCCGGGTGGAGGGGAGCGGGTCGGCGCAGCCGTCGGGCGATCGGCCCGCCCGTGGTCCTGCAGGTGCTGGCGGGCAACGTGCCTGGCGTGGCGATTACCGCCACGATCAGGGCTCTTCTCGTGCGCTCCGGGGTGCTGTGCAAGCTGCCCGAGTCGGAGCCCGGCCTGCTGCCGCTGTTCGCCCGCCTGCTGGCTGAGCAGGATCCGATCCTCGGTCGTGCCGTGGCGGCGACCTGGTGGCCGGGGGGTAGCTTTCCGGCTATCTGGCGTGAGTGGACGAAGTGGGCAGGCGCGGCGGTCGTGTACGGAGGCGAGCACACGCTCGAGTCCGTTCGCGCCGCCCTGCCGCCCGACACGGAAATCATCACCTACGGGCCCAAGACCGGGGTGGCCGTGGTTCTGCCCGATTCACCGGCGGGAGCGGCCACCGAGCTGGCGAGAGACATCTGCGCCTACGATCAGCAGGGATGCGTGTCGCCACGCCTGGTATACGTGGTGGGGGAGTCCGTCCTGGCCTTCGTCTTGACGCTGGCCGCCGCGCTGGAAGAGCACACGGGCACGAATCCTCCACCCGACCCGAGCGAGGAGGAAGCAGTCGCCATCCGGGCGGTCCGGACGGCGTTCGAGTTCGGCGGCTACGAACACGGCCGAACGTCTGTCGAAGCGCCCGGCGACGCGCTCACATGGACGATCCTGATCGGAGATGACGACTCGGTTCGAACGGAGTCGCTGCCGCGCGTCGTGTGGGTCCGAAGCTCGCCGTCCGTCACGTCGCTCGAGGATGTGCTGCGGCCTCTGGAGGGGAGGATCCAGACGCTGGGATACGCCGGCACGGATGGTCTGGAGAAACTCGCGGAGGTCGGGACCCGTCTGCGTGTGGGAAGAGTGGCTCCGTTCGGCTCGATGGCATGGCCGCCCCCGGACTGGCGACACGACGGGCGGAACCAGCTCCTGCCTCTCGTCAACTGGACGGACTTCGAGGTGCCGGAGTAGTTTTTCGGTCTCATTCCACAGCACGGCGGGGAGGCTGCCTGTTACCAACACGTGGGGATGGAAGTCCCGAACGAATCGAGCATGGAGGCAGAGGATGATGCGGAGGTGGAGAATGATAAGGGATAGCAGCCGGTCGATGGTCGCGGTGGCGGCCCTTCTGATCGCGGCCGCGCCGCACGTCGTGGCACAGGAATCGAATCCCGCGGACGGTTCAGGGCTCGTGGTGGACTACCCGGTATTCAACCCCGTGCAGCCGCCCAGCGGCTACCTGGCAGCTCTTGAAGCCGGGACGCGCACGTCGGAGGGGCGGCCCGGTCCCAACTACTGGCAGCAGTGGGTGGACTACGACATCGACGTGAAGATCGAGCCGGAAAGCGCTCTGCTGACGGGGAGCGAGACGATCACGGTGCGAAACGACACGCCGGCGGAACGACCGGTGCTCGTGCTGCACCTGTACCAGAACATCTTCAAGGAAGGATCTCCGCGCGCCGAGCGCACCGCGATCAGCGGGGGAATGACCGTGGGACGGGTGGCCGTGGGTGGAACAGAGCTGGCGGAGCTGCCGCCTCGTCGGTTCTTCGGGATGCAGCAGCGCGGACCGCAGGAACCGGGATATCGCGTGGATGGCACGATCATGGTGATCTCCCTGCCCGAGCCGCTCGCCCCGGGTGGCGTCGCGAACCTCGACGTGGACTGGTCCTTCACGGTGCTGGGAAGTGGCGGGATGCGGATGGGGCACCTGAACCACGAGATCTTCCAGCTCGCGCAGTGGTTTCCGCAGGTCGCCGTGTTCGACGACGTGTTCGGACAGGACCAGTCGCCGTACCTGGGCAGCGGAGAGTTCTACGACGACTATGGCAACTACACCGTGAACGTCACCGTGCCGGACGGCTGGCTCGTCGTCGGGACGGGCATGCTGGTGAACCCCGAGGAGGTCCTGTATCCCGAGGCCGTCGAGAAGCTGGCCGCGGCTCCGGCCCTCGATACGGTAATCAAGGTCGTGAGCGCGGAGGACCGGGAAGCGGGCCGCGCCACCCTGCCTTCGGACGATGGTTGGCTCACGTGGAAGTTCGAGGCGGAAAAAGTGCGCGACTTCGCGTTCGCCGCGGGGGGCACGTACGTGTGGTGGGCGACCGGCGCGGAGACCGGCGGCGAGCAAGGCAGGGCTCTGATCCAGAACGTGTTCGATCCCCGCATGGAGCACTGGGCTCCCGCAACGGAGTACGCCAAGCACGCGATCGAGTTCTTCTCCGACTACATCCTGCCGTATCCGTACCCGCAGGCAACGGCCGCGATGGGGCCGCCCGAGGTGAGCGGGATGGAGTACCCGATGATCACGTTCATCACGCACCAGGCCGATGGAGAACAACTGAACGGGACCGTCACGCACGAGCTCAGCCACTTCTGGATGCCGATGATTGTCGGGTCCAAAGAGATGGCCTACGCGTGGATGGACGAGGGGTTCACGACGTTCAACACCTCCCTGGCGATGGCCGACTGGAACCATACGACCGTGGAGCGTCCGGGGGATGATCGGGGTTATCAGATGGTCGTTCAGATGGAGATGCAGGAGCCGATCATGGGCCACGCGGACTACGCCGAATTCCGCTTCGGCCAGGGCGTGGCGGCCTACAGCAAACCGGGGATGTTGATGCACACGCTGCGGCACATGATCGGCGAGGCGAAGTTCGACGCCTTCTACAAGGACTACGCGGCGACCTGGGCGTTCAAGCACCCGATGCCGTGGGACTTCTTCGCGATGGCCTCCGATGCCGCGGGTGCCGACCTGGACTGGTTCTGGGAGCCGTGGTTCTATGGAGAAGCGACGCTCGACCAGGCGGTGGACCGGGTCGTGCCCGGTGAAGGATCGGCAGACATCACCGTCAAGAACCTCTCGAGCGGCGTGATGCCCGTGGAGCTGAAGCTCGAGTACGCGGACGGTTCCTCGAAGACCGTTGTCTGGCCACCCTCCGTGTGGGCGGGCACGCGCACAGCGACGGGCACGGTGGCGACGTCCGGCGAGCTCACCAAGGTAACGATCGACGCTGATGGTTACTATCCGGATCTCGATCGATCCAACAACGAGTGGGAAGCGGTCGAAGGCTGATCTGCATCCCGCGAAGCCCGGCCCGGTGAATGGCAGGCGCTGACGCGAGAGACGCAGAAGTCTGGCAGAGCTACGAGGAGTACTTCCGGGCGGCGCCCGAGATCGTGTTCGAATGGAACGATCGGGAGACCGCCGCCCGGGGGTGGCTCGTCATCAACAGCCTCAAGGGCGGGGCCGCGGGCGGCGGCACGCGGATGCGGTCGGGCCTAACCCGTGACGAGGTGACGTTCCTGGCGAAGGCGATGGAGCTCAAGTTCGCCTTCGCGGGCCCGAACATCGGCGGTGCCAAGTCCGGGATCGACTTCGACCCTTCGGACCCTCGCAAGCAGGCGGTTCTGGAGCGCTGGTTCCGGGCGATCCGGCCGGAATTGCTCAGTCGCTATGGTACGGCCGGCGACCTCAACGTGAGCGAGAGCGAAGAGGTCATCCCCCTGTGCCGGGACCTGGGCATCGCGCACCCCCAGATCGGCGTGCTGAAAGGTCATTTCGGCCTCGAAGGCGAGTCTCTGGGGCGTCGCTCCGAGCTGATGCACATCGGCCTCGACCAGCCCGTGCCGGCGGAATACGGCCTGATCGGCAAGGAAGCGCGCGTCTTCGCACTGGTTACGGGCTACAGCGTCGCCAGGTCGGCGTCGCGGCTCCTCGAACACCAGGGACGGTCTCCCTCCGACACCCGTGTCCTTCTCCAGGGATTCGGGTCCGTAGGAGGCGCCGCCGCACTCTATATGTCGCGGGCGGGTTTCAGAATCGTCGGAATCGCCGATGCGCGCGGTTGCCTGCTGCACCCGGACGGTTTCTCCGTGCGCGAGATCGAGAAACTCCTCCTCGATCGACATGGAAACACCCTCCCGTCCGTCGCGGGAACCGGGGTCACGGCCCACCCGGCGGAGCTCTTCGACGCTCCGGCGGACCTCATGGTCGCTGCCGCGGCGTCGGGCACCCTCGACATGCAGGTGCTGACCCGGCTGGAGGCGGCCGGCGTCAGGTCCCTGGTCGCCGGAGCGAATCACCCGTTCGCGGCGTCCGCGCCAGGTGACACGACGGTCGAGCAGGCGGCGGATGGCCGTTTCGCCGTCGTCGCGGACATCATCGCGAGCTGTGGCACGGCCCACGCTTTCGCCTGCCAGAGCCGGACGGACCTGCCTCTGCAACCGGGAGTCGTCTTCCAATCGATCGAGGCGACGGTGGCGGAGGCGGTGGACGAAGCCGTCGAGCGGGCCGGCGCTGCCGATCGGGGGCTGCTCGCCGCCGCGCTGGGCATGGCCCTCGAGCGCTGCGAAGGATCACCCAGTACCCAGAACCGAATCGGAGTAGGATCGTGAACACAGATCTGACCGGATACGTCCGCTCGAACCGTGAACGGTTCGAGAAGGAATTCGTCGAGTTCCTGAGCATTCCCAGCGTGAGCACGGAGAAGCGTTACGCAGCCGAAGTCGCGCGCTGCGCGAACTGGCTGGCGCAGAACATCCGAGAGGCCGGGATGGACGAGGTGGAGATCGTCCCTACCGAAGGGAACCCGTTCGTCGTGGCCCAGAAGATCGTCGATCCTGACGCGCCGACCGTACTCGTCTACGGACACTACGACGTGCAGCCCGTGGACCCGGAGGAGCTGTGGGACACTCCCCCGTTCGAGCCCGCCTTCCGGAACGGGCGGATCTACGCCCGGGGCACGAACGACGACAAGGGCCAGGTCCTGATGCACATCAAGGCGCTCGAGACGAGGCTCAAGGGCGGCTTCGACCTTCCCGTGAACGTCAAGCTGTGCATCGAGGGAGAGGAAGAGATCGGCAGCGTCAATCTCGAGAGCTTCCTGCGCTCCGAGGCCGACCGGCTCGCCTGCGATGCGGTCATCGTGAGCGACACCGGAATGCTGGGAATCGACATTCCGTCCATCGGGACGGGTCTTCGCGGCATCGCCTACCTCGAAGTGTTCGTGGACGGACCGAGCGGGGATCTGCATTCCGGGAGCTACGGAGGCGCCGTCGTGAACCCCGCGATGGCCCTGGCCGGAATCATCTCGCAACTGAAGGACGCGGACGGCAGGATCACGATCCCGGGCTTCTACGACAGGGTGCGACCGATCTCGGATACTCTCCGTGAGGCCACACGCGCCCTGCCGTTCACGGACGAGGAGTTCCTCGAGGAGACAGGGGTGCCGGCCCTCGCGGGCGAGGCCGGTTACACGACCCTCGAGCGCCTGTGGTACCGGCCCTGCCTCGATGTGAACGGGATGATCTCCGGCTTCACGGGCGACGGCGCGAAGACGGTGCTGCCGGCGAAGGCGAGCGCGAAGATCTCCATGCGACTGGTGGCGGACCAGGACCCCGACGAGATCGCGGAGCTGTTCGTGAACCACGTCATGGCGCTCGCGCCGGAAGGCGTGCACGTACGAGTGGAGACCATGCACGGTGGCTGGCCGTGGGCCGGGGATCCGGACAGCCCGCTGTTCGAGGCGGCCGCGAAGGCGCTCGAGGACGCCTTCGGCCGCCCTCCGGTCTACATCGGAGAGGGCGGATCGATTCCCATCATCCCGCTGTTCGAGGAAGTCCTCAAGGGACCGGTGCTGCTGCTCGGATTCGCGCCGCCGGGCGGCAACGCGCACGCACCGAACGAGTGGATGGACGTCGAGACGTACCACAAGGGAATCGAGACGATCGCCCGACTCTACGATGAGATAGCGGAACGCGGCATCTGACGAGCGGTACGTCTGGCCCGGCTATTCCTCGGCTGCGGCTGCGGCGGTGTCCGAGACTGCCTCCGCGGCGGCAGCCCGTCGGGCCGAATCCGCGGCCGCAAGGGCTCGGGTCCACGCGTCCTCGAACTCGGCACGCCGGACCGGTCTCAGCGCGCGAGCCGTGATGGCCCCCTGGCGCAGGTCGTCCAGTCGCATGTCGTAGCCCCTGGGCGCGTAGGAACCGCGGTCGCCGAGCCACCAGCCCGCCACGGAGCCGTCGAAGGCCACGATTCCGGTGAATCCGAGCGGCGTCGTGCGGACTCCGAGATAGGCGTCACCTCCATCGATGATCCCTTCGATTCCGGGTCCGGAGATGTCGTAGGCCTCATAGTCCAGGCCGCCCGCCGGGCGGGGCGCGACCACCCAGAGGATTTCCTGCTGGAGGTCGGCCAGTATCCCCACGCGCAACGTGTCCGCTTCCGGAAGAACCAGTTTTCGCGCAGACCCTGC
>Ga0210099_1000224_pt1 | contig 20452 bp, 18 predicted proteins | sample Joice_ThreeSqA_D_4_FD_184872 | JGI IMG/M metagenome (GOLD analysis project Ga0210099, IMG submission 184872) | Wetland microbial communities from San Francisco Bay, California, USA, that impact long-term carbon sequestration - Joice_ThreeSqA_D2... | ecosystem: Environmental > Aquatic > Marine >...
GGGCGACATCCAGGCGAAGCTGGTGCACTCCAGGCAACCCGTCACGTTCGCGGCAATGGAGGGCCACTTCCATACCGAGGTGGGCGCCCCGCTGGTCCTCATCGGACAGCCCGACATGGAGAGGCTCGCGCTGGACAATCCGGTCGTGCTGCCTCGCGTTCTCTCTCTCCTGACGCACTACCGGTGGGACTCGACGGTGACGGGGCTCAGTGACTATGAGCGCGATCTCTGGCCCGACAACATCCCGCTGCTCTACTACGCGTATCACATCATGGCGGGGCTGGGGACGCTGTTCATCCTGATCATGGGCCTGGGGGCGGTCCTCCTGTGGAGAAAGCAGCTGTTCCGGCAGCGGTGGCTCATGTGGATCTTCATGCTGGCCCTGCCGTTTCCCTTCATCGCCAACACGGCCGGCTGGCTGACGGCGGAGCTCGGACGTCAGCCCTGGATCATCCACGGGCTGTTGCGCACGGCGGAGGGCTCCTCCGCGAACGTCTCAGCGGGGAATTCGCTGTTCACGCTGCTCGGCTTCATGGGATTGTACGCGCTGCTGTCGGTGCTCTTCTTCTTCGTCACGACACGGATCATCGCACACTGCCCGGAGTCAGGGCCTGACACGGATCGTGAGGCGACGACGCCGGACACCGTCACCGCTTAACGGAGGTCACGTGCTGGAGACGCTGTGGTTCGTGCTGCTGGCGGGCATGCTCGCCACCTACGTGGTGCTGGATGGCCTCGACCTGGGGGCAGGCATCCTGCACCTGTTCGTCGCCCGCAGCGACGCCGAGCGCGAGCAGGTGATCCGATCGATCGGCCCCGTATGGGACGGCAACGAGGTCTGGCTGCTGGCGGCGGGAGGCACGATGTTCTTCGCCTTCCCCACTCTGCTGGCGACCGCGTTCAGCGGATTCTACCTGCCTCTCATGATCGTGCTGTGGCTCCTCGTGTTTCGTGCGCTGGCCATCGAGCTGCGCCACCAGGTGGCCGATCCGATCTGGACCCAGTTCTGGGACGTCGCGCTCGGGGCGGCCAGCATCCTGCTGGCGGTCTTCTTCGGCGCGGCGCTGGGCAACGTGATCCGCGGCGTGCCGCTGGACGCCGATGGAGTGTTCTTCGAGCCGTTGTGGACCGATTTCAGAGTCGGAGAGGCGACCGGCATCCTCGACTGGTACACCATCCTGATCGGCGTCCTGGCGCTCGTGGCCCTGGCGCATCACGGGGCCCTGTGGCTGTTCGACCGCACCGACGCGGCCGTGCAGGAACGGGCGGATCGCGTCGCGGGATTCATGTGGATGGCGGTGGTCGTCCTCACGGTGCTGGGAACGATCGCCACGTTCTACGTTCAGGCCAACGTGGGCCGCAGCCTCGCGGCACGACCGTCCGGGCTGATCTTCCCCCTGTTCGCGGGCGCCGGCCTGGTGGCCTCGTCCGTATTCCGCCGTCGCGGAGCCGGAAGGAGAGCGTTCCACGCTTCCGCCGTGTTTCTGTGCGGCATGCTGGGAAGCGCGGCGATCGGTCTGTACCCGTACGTCCTGCCGGCACGAAACGAGGCTCATGGCCTGACCGCCGCGGATGCGGCAAGCGCCCCGTACGGCCTCGGGGTAGCGCTCGCCTGGTGGATCCCCGGCATCGTGATCGCGTGCGGCTACTTCACTTTTCTGTACCGCACTCTGCCCGCGACATTCTCCGTCGCGGATACGGCGGAGCATTGAGGAGGCCGGTCGGCTGCCTGCTTCAGCTTGTCAGCGCCGACGCGGCTGGCCAAGATGGTGCACGTACCGTTTCGGCCACCCCCGACCGGAGACTCGACATGAAGCGTGCACTTCTTTTCGGCCTCGCTGCCCTGCTGGTCCCCGGCGCGCTGGCCGCCCAGTCCGCCAACCCGACTACGGATGCCGCCCGTCGCCTGGGGTCGCGGCTCGGAGGGTACCTGATGGCCGCGGCGGACCAGGTTCCGGCCGACAAGCTGTCGTACAAGCCGACCGAGGCGCAGATGACGCTCGGCGGGATCTGGGCGCACCTGGCGGGAGCCAACTACGGGATCTGCGCGGGCATCGGAGGCATGGAAGCGCCGTCCCTCCCCGAGCGCGACGGCACCGAGCCGAAGGACACGCTGGTGAAGGAGCTCAAGGCGTCGTTCGCCTTCTGTGACCAGGCCTTCGAGCACACGGACGATTCCAGCCTGGGCGAGGAGGTGTCGTTGGGTTTCATGAACGGCACCCGGGCCTTCGCGATGTTCGTCTACGTCGAGGACCTCGCGGACCACTACAGTCAGGTCGCCAACTACATGCGCTTGAACGGAATGTTGCCACCGAGCGCGAAGTAGGCGGAGAGCGGGTCAGTCAGTCACCTGGCTTGAGACCGGCGTGGCGCAGGGCGGCCTCGGGCGGCGGGTCCCAACTGGCCAGGGGAACGTTCCCCACGTAACCGAGGTCGTCCAGGCCGACCCGAGTCGTGTAGAAGGCGGTGGCCGTCAGATCGCGCACCTTGTCGAAGAACCGTGCCGCCGCCTGGAACTCGGGAGCCGCATCCGGCGCGTAGCAGATGTCGTCGCAGATCTCCGTTCGACTTTCACCGGAGAGCTCGCGGAAGCGGGCCCCGAAGCGTCGCTCCGATTCTTCGTCGAGCCACACGAGCCCTCCTCGCACGAGCACTCCGTCCTCCCGCATCGCGTAGTACGGCGCGCTCACCCATTCATCGATGAACTCGTGGGCGCCGACCGCGCTCGCCGCCGGCGATCGATCGTCGGCCGGGATGATGGTGTCACACAGTGACGCGAGCGTCGCGAGCTCGTCCTCGCTCAGCGTCAGGTCCCACGGGACCACGGGCTCGAGGAGGTTCGGGTCGGAGGGCGTCCCCGCGGCGAGGGGGTTGCCGGAGCGCGACCGGGAAGCTGCGGAGTCGGTTGCGCCGGTTCCGCAGGCGCCGAGCACGGCCGGCGCCGCCGCCGCGGCGGTGATGAGCTTCACGGCCGTCCGCCGATCCATCCGCCTCGGCCACTCGTCCATCACAGCGCCCCTCCCCGCATCCGGTCCATCAGGTAGTCGCAGGCCCGCCAGGCGATCGCCATGATGCTGAGGGTCGGGTTCTTGTCCGCGTTCGACACGAATCCGGCGCCATCCGTGACGAACAGGTTGGGGACCTCCCACGACTGACAGTACTGGTTCAGGACGGAGCGGTCCGGATCATCCCCCATGATCGCGCCCCCTACCTCGTGAATGATCTCGCCGGGCCGGGCGATCGAGTCGGCCCCGTCCTCGTGCACCGTACCCATCACGCGGCCTCCCATGGCCTCGATGATGTCGCGGAACGTGCGCTGCATGTGGCGGGCCTGGTTCAGCTCGTGCTTCGACCACTTCCAGTGGAATTTCAGCGTCGGGATGCCCCATCGGTCGACCCGCTCCGGATCGATCTCGCAGTAGCAGTCCTCGTTCGGGATCATCTCGCCGCGGCCGTCGAAATACAGGAACGATCCGTAGTACCGCCGGGCGGCTTCCTTGAAACGACGGCCGTAGACCCCGCCGGTGAATTGCTCGAGGCCGGAGAACACCCCTGGGCCCGGCATGCGCCGCCCACCGCCGAACTCGATGTGGTAACCGCGCGCGAAGTCGAGCCGCCCGGCGGCCTGCTGACCGTACAGCCACCACGGCATGTAGAGGTGCATGGCGCTCGCGCCGTCCTGGTTGTGCGGCGGCATTCCCTCCAGGACCGGGATCTGACCCCCGAGGCTCGCTCCCACCGTGTCCATCAGGTACTTGCCGACCAGGCCGCTCCCATTCGCGAGGCCCTGGGGAAACGCACCGGACTTCGAGTTCAGGAGGATGCGGACCGATTCGCAGGCGCTCGCGGCGAGGATCACGACGCTGGCGCTCGCGTGTTCGTCGAGGCGCGTCGTCTTGTCGACGTAGTGCACGCCCGTGGCTCGGCCGCTCGAGTCGACCGTCACTTCCCGCACCATGGCGTCGGTGCGGACCTCGAGGTTGCCGGTGGCGAGCGCCGGCGGCAGCAGCACGGTGGTAGACTGGAAGTTCGCCCTGATCGAGCATCCACGGCCGCACGGCGTGGCCCAGAAGCAGGCCGCTCGCGAGCGCATCGACTGACCCACCACCCGGCGCGCGAGTGGATTGTCCGGAAACAGCTCGGCCGGCCACCGTTCCGCGTCCTGCCGCGTCGAGAGGATCGCCAGGTGGGCCGGGATGACCGGTATGTCCAGCTGATCCGCACACGCCTTCCGCGTGAGCAGCTCGTGCACCCGGGGAGCGGGAGGCGGAAGCAGCACGTCGGGTGACGAGCTCGGGGTGTTCTCCAGGCCCTCGTTCGAGCCGTACACGCCGATCAGCGCCTCGGTGCGATCATAGTATGGGGCGAGGTCGTCGTAGGTCAGCGGCCAGTCGAAGCCGAGGCCGTCCCGCGAGTATGGCCTGAAGTCGTACTCGCCCATGCGGAGCGAGATGCGTCCCCAGTGGTTGGTTCGGCCGCCCAGCATGCGGGCGCGCCACCACATGAAGCCGGCGCCGTCCGCGCTCGCGTACGGTTCGCCGGGTACCTGCCAGCCGCCGTCCACCGTGGCATCGTAAAAGCCGAACGGCTTCTCCGGTGTGCCCGCTCCCCGGAGCGGGGCCTCGGAGGGGAGCTGGAACATCGGCGTCTCGACGAGCGGATCGTAGTTCCGGCCAGCCTCCAGCATCAGCACCTTGACGCCGTGCACGGCCAGGACCAGCGCGGACATCCCCCCGGCGGCGCCCGACCCCACGACGATGACGTCGTAGTCGGACCGCGCGCTCACGGCTCGGTCACACAGGCCGTGTTCATCCCGGATCCGACCACGGGTCGTAGGTCCCGATGCTCCACAGGTGGCCCTCCAGGTCGCGGCACGTGAACACGCGCCCTCCGTACGGCACATCCGCGATCGGAATCACGATCTCCGCGCCTTCAGCAACAGCGGTCGCGTGGACGGCGTCGGCATCCTCGACGAGCAGGTAGACGTTTCGCGTCTCCCACCGGTCGATCTCCTCGGGCTGCTTGATGAGGGAAGCGAAAGGCGTATCGAGCGCAGAGGCCACGAAGATCATCCCGCCGCCGAGGACGAGCTGGGCGTGAAGGACGTTGCCGTCCTCGTCACAATGTACCGCGTGTCGCTCGAACCCGAATACCCCGCACAGCCAGTCAATGGCAGCGGGCGCATCCCGGTATCGGTGGCCGCACATGACCCTGCTGGGTCCCTCTCCTCTGGCTGCTTTCATGGGCTGTCGGGAAGGCTCATGCGGTCGAGCAGGCCGCGTAGCGCGGGTCGCGCCGTACACGGCCATGACGCGAAACACGCGCCGGCGCTTGAGCTCGTGAAGAAGCGCTGATAACCCGGAGTCGTCATGCGCCAAGATCGCGGATCTGCCGGATCGTGGGAAGAGCGGTGCCCGCCCGATGATGCCGGGCAGCTGACTTGTGGTAGAATGAGGGCTCGGATTCTGGCTCGACGCATGGCCAGTGGATAGAATCGATGGCCCGGGTATTAACGAGCCACAGCGGAGCACACCGTGAGCGACACAGTCAGCGCCGAGACCCATCCGGACGACCTGATCGTCATCGCCGGAGCCGGAGGGTTCATAGCGGGCCACCTCACCCGCTACTTCAAGGACAAGGGCTTCACACGGATCAGGGCGGTGGACAAGAAGCCCGTCTCGGAATGGTACCAGCCCGTTCCCGGTGTCGAACGCCTGTGCCTCGACCTGAGCGAACCCGGGAACTGCAGGCGTGCCTGCGAAGGCGCGGTTGAGGTGTACAACCTGGCCGCGGACATGGGTGGCATGGGCTTCATCGAGCACCATCGGATCGAGTGCATGCGCAGCATTCTGATCACGACGCACATGCTCGAAGCGGCCTACCGGGCCGGCGTCCGGCGGTATTTTTTCTCATCCTCCGCCTGTGCCTACAACACGCAGCTTCAGTTGGACCCCGACTCCCGCGCTTTGAAGGAATCCGATGCCTACCCGGCCATGGCCGAGCGAGGATACGGCTGGGAGAAGCTCATGTCGGAGATGTTCTGCCAGGAGTACTGGGCCGAGCGTGGCATGAAGACCTTCATCGCCCGCTTTCACGCCGTGTACGGTCCCTTCGGCACCTGGGACGGAGGCAGGGAGAAGGTCCCCGCCGCCTTCTGCCGCAAAGTCATCGAGGCCAGCGACCTGGGCACGGGCCGCATCGAGATCTGGGGTGATGGCTCCAGGCAGCGCACCTTCATGTACGTGGACGACTGCGTGCAGGGCATCGACAGGATCGTGCACTGCGACGACCTGATCGCGACGCCGATCAATCTGGGATCGGCCGAACTGGTCTCCGTGGACGGGCTGGCGACCATGGTGGAGGAAATCGCCGGCGTGAAGCTCGAGCGGGACTACGTCGATGGGCCGCTCGGGGTCGGAGGCCGCAACAGCGACAACACGATGATCAAGCGGGTTCTCGGGTGGGAACCGAGCATCCCGCTGAGAGAGGGCATGGAGAAGACGTACGCCTGGATCGAGCAACAGTACGCGGATCGGAAGGCCGGCAAACGGACCGTCAGCTAGCGGCAGGAATGGCCAGTGCTTCAGCGTGGAATCCTCAATCCCGAGATTCTCGGCCTGATCGGCAGGGTCCGGCATACCAACACCCTGGTCATCGCGGATCGGGGCTTCCCCTTCTGGCCGCGGATGGAGACGGTCGACATCTCTCTCGTCGATGACGTTCCGACCGTGCGACAGGTGCTGGCGGCGCTGCGGGACGGCTTCTCGATCGGCGCGGCTTACATGGCGGAGGAATTCCTGACCGAGAACGACGAGAGCGTCCGCGAGGCGTTCCGCCAGTCGCTCGCCCCGGTCGAGATCGTGTTCGAACCTCACGTGGAGTTCAAGAAACGCGTGCCGCAGGCGGTGGGCCTGATCCGTACCGCGGACACGACCCAATACGGCAACGTCATCATCGAGTCGGCCTGACGCGATGACGAGCGGTCGACCCCTCGATTTCACGGACCCGATCGGCGCGATCCCCTATCGGCTCGCTCTGGCGGGAGGTTGGATCGACCAGCCCTTCATGTCCCGCCACAACCCGGATTCTTTCGGATCCATGGTCGTGGTGAGCGTGGAGCCCACGTTCTGGTTCATGGAGCGGGCGGGACTCGCCACCAGCACCCGAAACACGGCAATGGAGATCTGGCGGGGCGAGCTTCCGAACCGGCCGCCGGAGGACCTGGTCAGGGAACTCTACGTCGCCGAGAATCGTGACAGGACGGATCCCTCCGGGTCGCAGGACATGGCCGGGATCGTCTATCCCGGGATCTCGCGGTTGGACTACGACTTCGAACACGAGGGAGGCGTGTTCCCGCGTCGGGTCGAGTCCACCAACGATCCCGAGATCGCCGCCTGGTTGCAGCGAGTCATTCACATCCTCCCCGTCAACCAGCGTCCCGCCGGCTACGATCCGCTCGAGGGAGTCGTCTTCGATCCGGTCTGGGTCCGGCGTCTCGGTCAGAGCGGCAAGGACTGTTACGAGGCCATCCTGGCGCGAGATGTGGCGGCGCTCGGTGCGGCCATGAACGAGACCATGACGTGCTGGGACGTCCTCGTTCCGCACAGCTTCCGGCACCCGACGATCACGGTGGACCTCCCTGCCATCCTTCGCAGGTACCAGGACGGGTACCCGGGAGCGGTGTATTCCGGGTGCGGCGGCGGCTACCTTTACGTGATCTCCGGGAAACCCGTGCCCGGGGCATTCAACGTCACCATCCGCCTCGCCCCGCATGCCTGATCAGACCGGCACGATCCAGGTCCTGGGCAGTTTCGACGATCTGCGGTCCAGGGAAGTCCGGTTCCTGCAGGAAGCCGCGCGGCTGGGTGCCGTCGACGTCTCGCTCCTCTCGGACGAGGCCGTCGCGAGAATCACAGGCAGCCCGCCCGCCTTCCCGGAGGACGAGCGGCGTTACGTCCTCGAGGCCATCCGCTTCGTTTCCAGCGTCAGGCTGGTCGAGGGGCCGACCGCGGGCCTGGAGTACCTGACCGTCCCGGACTCGGACCTGACAGGCTTTCCCGGGCCCGAGGGAGAGGAGATGCCTGCGGGATCCGGCGGCCGCAGGAAGGCCATCGTGACCGGATGCTACGACTGGCTTCACTCCGGACACGTGCGCTTCTTCGAAGAAGTCGCGGAGCTCGCCGACCTCTACGTAACCGTCGGAAGCGATCGGAACATCCGCTTTCTGAAGGGAGAGGGTCACCCCCTGTTTCCAGAAGAAGAGCGACGCTACATGGTCGGCTCGATTCGTCACGTGAAGAAGGCCGTGGTCGCCACGGGCTGGGGCTGGCTGGACGCCGAGCCGGAGATCGATCTCCTCCAGCCGGACATCTACGCGGTGAACGAAGACGGCGATCGACCCGAGAAGCGCGAGTTCTGCGAGGCGCGCGGCATCGAGTACCGGGTCCTCCGACGGCTGCCCCGGGCGGGGCTCCCGGCCAGGCGGAGCACGGATTTCAGGGGGTTCTGATGGAGAAGGCGAAGGTCTCCGGCAGGGTCGTTCCGTCCCCGGTTCTCATCCCCTTCGTCCTGGTCACCATCCTGTTCCCGCTATGGGGATTCGCCAACGACATCACGAACCCGATGGTGAAGGCGTTCTCCCGCATCCTCCAGATGAGCAACTTCCAGGGATCACTGGTGCAGTTCGCCTTCTACGGTGGCTACTTCGCCATGGCCTTCCCGGCGGCGCTGTTCATCAAGCGCTACTCGTACAAGGCGGGCATCCTGGTCGGCCTCGGGCTCTACGCCACAGGAGCCCTTCTGTTCATTCCGGGCAGCCTGATGATGGTGTTCTGGCCCTTCCTCGCTGCCTACTTCATCCTCACCTGCGGTCTGTCGTTCCTCGAGACCAGCGCCAACCCGTACATCCTGTCGATGGGCTCCGAGGAGACGGCGACCCGGCGCCTCAACCTGGCCCAGTCCTTCAACCCCATGGGATCGCTGCTGGGCATGTTCGTGGCGCAGCAGCTCATCCTCGCCCGTCTCGACCCGGCGACCGCCGCGGAGCGGGCGGCCATGCCTGCCGACCGGCTGGCCGCTCTCACGGCCAGTGACCTGGCGGTGATCCGGACTCCCTACCTCGGAATCGCTCTCGTCCTCGTGGTGGTCTTCGTCGCCCTCGCCGCCGCACGGATGCCGGCCGCCGGAGAAGAAGACCGATCTCTCGACGTCAGGCCCACACTCCGCCGGCTGGCCGGGAATCGACGCTACGTGGAAGGGGTCGTCGCCCAGTTCTTCTACGTGGGCGCCCAGATCATGTGCTGGACCTTCATCATCCACTACGGGACGATGGAGCTGGGACTGAGCGAGGTGCAGGCACAGGGCTACAACATGATCGCGATGGTGATCTTCGTGAGCAGCCGGTTCATCTGTACGTTCCTGCTCAAGTACGTGAGTCCCGGCGGCCTCCTCCTGAGGCTGGCGCTCGCGGGCGCCGGACTGACTCTCGGCGCGATCCTCATCCCGGGAATGGCGGGACTGTATTGTCTGGTCGGTATCTCGGCGTGCATGTCGCTGATGTTCCCGACCATCTACGGGATCGCCCTGACGGGGGTGGGGGAGGACGCGAAGCTCGGGGCCGCGGGCCTGATCATGGCCATCCTGGGCGGCTCGGTCATGCCGCCTCTGCAGGGAGCCATCATCGACCTCGATACCGTAAGCCTGGGCGGCGTCACCTTTCCCGCGGTCCGGGCGTCCTTCGTGCTCGTCGTGATCTGCTTTGTCGTGATCGCCCACTACGGGTGGCGCACCGCTGCCGGGAGTCGACCGGCCGCTCAGAGCCATGCCTGAACTCGCCGAATCATCGGGCTTCCGGACCTCGAAGCCCGGCGGCCTGTCTCAGCCGCTCTGGATATCCGCCGCCACGTCCTCCACCTCTCGCCATACGCGAAGCAGGTTGCCGCCCCACAGCTTGCGGATGTCCTCTTCCGAGTAGCCGCGCCGCACGAGCTCGAGCGTGACGTTGAAGGTCTCGGATGCGTCTCTCCACCCGATCACGCCCCCGCCTCCGTCGAAGTCCGAGCTGATCCCCACGTGATCGATCCCGATCAGATCGACCGCGTAGTCGATGTGGTTCACGAAGTCGGAGACGGTGGCTCCCGGAAAGCGCTCGTTGATCTTCTCCCTCGCCGCCCGGTACGCCTCCCGCTGCTCGGGGGTGGCGGCGGCCCGGGACTCGAAACCGGCGTTCTCCCGCAGCTCGCGAAGGGCCTGCTCCTTTTCCGGCGACACCTTCACGTACCCGTCGAAGGCCACGATCTGGACCACGCCTCCGTTCGCCTGTATCGCGAGGAGCTCTTCGTCGGTGAGGTTTCGGGGCGAATCCGCCAGCGCCCGGACCGCGGAGTGTGAGGCGATGATCGGGGCTTTCGAGAGTCGCGCCGCGTCGAGCGTCGTCTTCTTCGATGAGTGCGACACGTCCACCATGATCCCGAGCCGGTTCGCCTCGGCGATCGCCCGCGCGCCCAGCTCGCTCACCCCACCGTGCTCCTCTTCGACGTCACCGAGGTTATCCCTGGGCATCGACGAGTCGGCGAGGTCGTTGTGGCCGATGTGCGTGAGGCCGAAGTAGCCGGCGCCGCGGTCGTGGAAGTCCTCGAGCAGCGAGAGGTCGGTCCCGATGGAGTAGCCGTTCTCGACCCCGATCGCCGCGGCGAGCTTGCCCTCCGCATGCAGCCGTTCCACATCGTCCGGAGACCGGGCGAAGCCGATCTCGTCCGGGTACATCTCGTCTGTCAGCCGGTGGATGGCCTCGAACTTCTTGATCGCCTCCGCCCGGGCGGCCGCGTAGTTCTCCGGCGTGCGCTCTGTCTGACCGACGTAGACCACGAAGAATGCCACGTCCAGCCCGCCCTCGCGCATCTTCGGCAGCGTCACCTGGCGCCCTTCCCGCTCACCCGGGTCGGACTCCGCGGTCGCGAAGTCGGACGGGATGTCGTCGTGCGTGTCGATCGTGATCACGGACTCGTGAATCGCCCGGGCACGGGCTTCGAGTTCCGCCGGGGTCGCTTCCTGCTGCCCGCAGGCGCCGGCAGGCGCGACGAGGGCGAAGACCAGGAAGGACGCGAACGGAAGGCGACCGGCGGCATGTGAGGGGCTCATGGTGACTCCCATGTGGGTTGGCGAAATCGTCACACCGACGCCAAGCTCCGGGATCTGTGACCCTCGCGCAACGGAACCTCCGTACTCCCGCCCAGGACCGGCTTGACCGGATCTCCGGCGGAAGGCAAGCTGAAGGCCTCTCACCCGCACCCGGAGACGACCCGTGCGCAGGTTGACGTGGCTTTCGACGATCCTGCTGGCCCTGGCATTCGCCGATCCGGTGGCGGCCCAGGAGACTCGATTCGAGTCCGCGTCCTGGGAGACCCTCCGGGCACGTCCGTATCCGGAGTGGTTCACCGACGCGAAGCTCGGGATCTTCATCCACTGGGGTGTCTATTCGGTTCCGGCCTACTCGGGCCCCGAGGACTACGCCGAGTGGTTCCTGCGCGGCCTGCAGACCGGCGATTCGCTGCGCGTCCGTTTCATGCAGGACAACTACGGCTCGGAATTCGCCTACGAGGACCTCGCTCCCCTGTTCAGGGCCGAGCTGTTCGACCCGGCCGAGTGGGCGGATCTGTTCCGGCGGGCCGGGGCCCGCTACGTGGTGCTCGTATCTAAGCACCACGACGGATACGCGCTGTGGCCCAGCGCCTATTCGACCGGATGGAACAGCGTCGACGTCGGACCGGGCCGTGACCTGGTCGGCGACCTGACGGAGGCGGTTCGACGGGCCGGTCTGAGGATGGGTCTCTACTACTCTCTCGGAGAGTGGACGAACCAGCTGCATCGCTGGTATACGGACCCGCCCGAGACGATCGGGCCCTACGTGGAACGACACCTCGTGCCGCAGTTCAAGGAGCTGGTCGCGGCTTACTCCCCCGACCTCATCTTCGCGGACGGGGAGTGGCTCAATACGGCGGAGCAGCTGCACTCCCGGGAGATGATCGGGTGGTACTTCGACGCGGTCGGACCGGATGCCGTGGTGAACGACCGGTGGGGAGCCGGGAGCGACATCGGCTTTCGGACCCCGGAGTATTCCTCCGGGATCGGACTCACCGACCGGCCGTGGGCTGAGGTGCGGGGGATCGGCCGCTCCTTCGGTTACAACAGGAACGAGAAACTCGACGCCTACATGAGCGCGGAGAAGCTCATTCACTTCTTCGCCGCGGCCGTGGCGGGCGGTGGCGGACTGATCCTCAACGTGGGCCCCAGGGCAGACGGTCAGATCCCGCTGCTTCAGCAGGAGAGGCTCCTCCAGCTTGGCGAATGGCTCGCCGTGAATGGAGATGCCATCTACGGTTCTCGACCATGGAGAAAGACGGGCGAAGAACGCGAAGTGACGCTCGAGCGAATCGACCCGACGATCGACTTCGACTGGAATCGGAACGGCCCCGGCGATCCGATCCGCGAGGACGACTTCACGGCCGAGTGGCGGGGCTACCTCGAACCCCCGCTTACGGGAAGCTATACGTTCACGGCGACGGCGGACGACGGAGTGCGCGTGTGGGTGGACGGACGGCTGGCGGTGGACGAGTGGAACGATGCGGAACCGGGAACGGCGGAGCCGACGATGCGCCTGGTCGGCGGACTACGAGTCCCGATTCGGGCGGAATTCCGGGAAAGAAGCGTGCAGGCCTCCGTCAGGCTCGAGTGGTCGGGACCGGACCGGGAGCCGGAAGTCATTCCCCGGTCGTGCCTGTACTCGGCGGCGGACGGCAGAGAGGCGGATGGCCTGGCCGCGACGTACCGATCGTCCAGTCAGCACCTGGTTTACACGCAGAAGGACGGCGACCTGTTCGCGATCACGTTCGAGTGGTCGGACGGCGATCTGGAGCTTCCGATCCCGGAGCCGGCGTCGGGAACCCGTGTCTCGCTGCTGGGCCGTGACGGTGTGCTGCCCTGGAGCTACTCGGACGGATTGCTGCGCATCGACCTTTCCACGGTACCTTTCGGGGAGATTCCGAGCCGCTGGGCCTGGACGGTCCGACTGGAGGGGTACGCTGCGGAGGTCCCGGTCGAGAGCGGAGCGGGCGAATGAAGGGACCTCGGTGGCTCGGAAGGTCACCGCTGAGGCTCGGGCTGACGATCAGCTGCGTCCTTCTCCTCGGGCTGATCGCTTCCGAAGCGTTGCTCGATCGATGGCCGGCGATCGCCCGGGCCGCGCAGGGCGGACCGCTCTCCCGCCAGGATGACGGCATCCTCCGGGACCTCCGCATCGCGGTCGTGCACTGCCTCCTGGCGGGATACCTGCCGGCGGCGTTCCTGAGCGTCCTGCGAAGCGGAAGGGAAACCGTCATCGCCCTCCAGAGGGCCCTGGACTGCACGCCAAAGGAATGCGACGCCCTGGCAAACTCGGTTCGCCTGTCGGCGACCGGCCTCGCGGTCGCCGCGCTGGTGGGCATCACCCTCGCTTTCGCTGCACCGTACATCGTGCCACCCGTCCCCGTCTCCCCGTGGCGGCCTCTGTCGTGGGCCCCGGAGGTGGCGTGGACCAGGATACTGGGACTCTGGCTCGGTGCGTGCGGAGCGATGCTCGCCTACGCGATCGCATCCGTGTCCCGCAGGATGTCCCGTCTCGCGACAGACCTGAAGTCGATCGACCTGTTCGACCTGGAGCCGTTGCTTCCTTTCACCCGGCAGGGCCTGCGCAACGCACTCCTCCTGATCGGGTTCGTCGCGATCAGTGGACTGATGCTGCTGACCGAGACGGGGTTCGGTCTCCTGGGGGCCGTCGTCGGCACGTCCACTCTCGTCATCGCGGGACTGGCGCTCCTCCTTCCGCTGCGTGGGGTGCATCGCCGGATCACCGAGGCGAAGGAGGTCGAGCTCGCGTGGGTGAACTCGAAGCTCCGGGAGCAGCGCGACGTCCTCAAGAAGGGGTCTGCCCGCACGTCCGGCGATCTGTCGGATCTGTCGGCCTACCGTGAGCTCATTCGCGGGGTGCGGGACTGGCCGATCAGCACCTCTTCGTACGTGCGCTTCGCCGCCTACCTGCTGATTCCGCTGATTTCCTGGGCCGCGGCCGGCCTGGTGGAACGGCTAGTCGACGCGCTGGTGTTCTGAGCGCGGGACGCTCTCCCGTGCCAGACTTCAGGGCTCGCGTCAGATTCCGAACAGGCGATCGTACATGTCGCCGTAGCTGCTCACGGCGCCGGTGACCAGCGCGAGCAGGTAGCCCAGAACCAGGAATACGAAATACGCCGCAGACATGACTCCTCCGTTCAACGAACAATGTCCGGGGGAGACGTCACGGGACCGTCACGGGCTTGAAAGAGGAGCGTAGAAGGAATGATCGCGGACGACTGCCTCAGGGCACCGCGGAGACCGTCACCGAGAAGTCTCCGACGTCCAGAGGCTGATTGTCCGTTCCCGCCACCTGCTGCAGGACGGCCTGGTACCCGCCCACCTGTCGCACATCCGGTGCCGGGAACCTGAGGATCTCGCCCGACAGCGAGGTGCCGACGACGACCGCGTGCAGCGTGCCTCCCGACAGGTCGTGATACAGAGTGGCTCCGCCGCCCGGCGCCGGCGTCCCGATCCCGGGGCCCGTCAGCGTGAGGACGACGGCACCGGCGGACGGACTCCCCGCGAGCGAGACCCGCAGCTCGCCGGGCTCCGGCAGCTGCTCGGGGGGACCGGACGGATCAGCTCCACCGCACCCCTGGATCATCAGCATCGCGGCAAGCGACACGAGGGCCGAACGCGGCGAGCGTGTGCTCTTCATGGAACCACCTCGTCTCCGCCAGTTGTGGAGATCCGGCTCGTCAGGCCCTCGCGCTGCAGCCAGGCGCGAAAGTCTCCCACATCGAATCTCCCGTTCCCGTTTCCGATCTCGTCCAGGTAGTCGAGCTCCGAGGCGCTGAGCACGGCGCGGACGCCCATCAGGTGGTCGGCCACATCGTCGGCCGCGAGGACCGGTCGCTCCCGAACGACGAAAGTCACGTCCGCGGTTTGCGGCGAATCATCGGCGTTTCCGGACACCGTGATCACGGCCGTGTGCGTGCCGGCACCGAGGGTCGAGGCGTCGACCGCCACCGCGACCGGCGCCTCGGACCCGGAGGATGTGTCGCCGGACCCGGACGACAGCGACACCCATTCCTGATCCGGCGAAGCGGTCCAGTGCAGCGTGCCGCCCCCATCGTTGCCGATCGTCAGGGCCTGTGCTTCCGGCACATCCCCCTCGTACGCCTCGAATGCCAGCGTGCCGGCCAGCGCGATCGACGGAGACAGGGTCACATCGAGCGTCGCTTGCAGGATCTGCGGCGAGTTCGGGGCGTCACCGGCGAACGTGAGGGTACCCGCGTATTGCCCGAGATCGAGCCCGTCTACCGAGAACGCGACCGTGTCCGTCTCGCTGGCCCCCGGTTCGAGCGTTCCGGATTCCCGAGCGACGGTCATCCAGGGCGCATCGGATGTGGCCGTCCAGTTCAGCGCCACCCCGCCGTCGTTTCGGATGACGATCTCCCGCGCCGGGGGGTCGACGCCGACGACGGCCTCCATGTCGAGTGGCTCCGTCACCAGCGTCAGTACCGCGGCCGCCGTCACTTCGATGCTGACCGCAAGCGTCTGGGGCGAGTTGTCCGCGCTCCCGGACACCGTGACGGTCGCTCCGTAGGTGCCCGGCGCGAGGTCCGTCGCCACGGTGGCCGTGATCCCGGCGGACGTGTTCGGAGTCAGCGTGCCCGAGGTGACGTCGAGATCGAGCCACTCGGCGTCGTCCACCGCTGTCCACTGCAGGTCGCCGATGCCCAGGTTGCGGACCGCGAAATACTGGGGATCCATGCTTGAGCCCTGCAGGCCTGCGAAGCTGAGCGACGAGGGGTCGAGCACGATGTGCCCCGGCTCGGCGATGGAAATGGTGACCACGTAGCCTTCGGCCGTCGCCGCGTCGATCGTGACGTTGATTCCGCTCTCGGTGTCGCTGAAGGTCTCTCCCGGTATCCAGCGGGCGGCGGCATCATCCGGGTTCCCGTTGCCGTCCGGATCGACCACGTACGCGCGGTTCGTGATGTGGTGCATGATCACGGCGGAGTCGGGCAGGTTCACGTCGTAGCCCACGAAGCGCCGCGCCTCGACCGTGTAGTACGAGCCGTCGATCCGCGGGACGCGCGCCATCAGGTAGTCGCCCCCGGCTCCCAGGTCCGCCAGCCGATGCAGAGTGATCGTCTGCGTCGAACCGATGGTGGCGTCGTAGATCCGCCCGGCCGGAATCCAGCCGAGCAGATCTTTGTGGTACGAGATGGTATGAGGGGCGAGCCAGCCCCATATCGGATCGTGGTTCGTCCAGGCGCCGCTCATCACGTCCCAGTTGGAGTCGTACACGGCCGTGTACGGACCCGATGAATGAGGGAGCCCGAAACCGTGCCCCATCTCGTGGTTGTACGTGACGTGATCCGCCCAGTCCGCCAGCCAGGTCATGCGGTAGCTGCGGGAGGTACCGTCGATGGCGAGGCTCGAGCTGCCGCCCCACGAGAAGCCTCCCAGGTCCTCGTTGAACTGGAAGTTGATCCCGACGTAGTCGGGGAAGAAGACATCCGCGTCGGCCGCTGCCGCGCAGTCGGTCTTCAGCAACGAGAGGTTGGCCGTGCCTGCAGCGTCATCGACGTATGCCGAGCGAGGCTGGGGCAGGTCGTACCAGCCGATCGCGCCACTCCCCGCCACGTTGGCCTGGTCGAACGACAGCTCGCGCCAGTAGTGGTCCGCACCGGGCTCGGCGGTTCCCATGAGGCCCTGGTACCACGCCAGGGGATGCGGCTCGGTGGTCGGAGAATCGGCGAAGCGGCACAACACGGTGATCCACGGATAGGAGCCGAATATCGGCGCGCCCTGCGGGGGAGGCGAGGCGCCGGTCGGATCCGTGGCGTACCCTATCGAGCTCACCTCGAGCTCTCGGACCGCCTCCGCCCCGGGTGCCCGCCGGGGCTTCCGCCAGTTGCCGGCGACCCGGACGAACTGGCCGACCGCGCCCCTTGCTCCGCCCACCATCTCCAGCTGTGCATCGGTCACCCGCAGCGGCACCATCTCACCGTCGGCAGTCGACAGGAAGTGACGAAGCCGCGGGGTTCCGCGACCCGGCAGAGGGTCCTCCCACAGGCTGCCGACCCGTCCCGCGATCGAGGCCTGCTGGGCGCGGGCCTCCACAGGTCCGACCCATCGGACGGCACCCGGCGCCGCGTGCACGGCGAGGAGCGCGGCCGCGGAGATCAAGATCCGCCCGAGCCCACGACGACTCGTGTTCAGGTGCATGGACGCCTGTCGGTCAAGGAACGATATCCGGCACAACGGTCATTTCCTGACTCGTTTGCACGAGCCGCGGGTCCACCCTTCCCGCCCCCTGAGGGCATCCCGGAGTGGCAGAAATCCCCGTTTCATGCCTGTTTCACGATACTCTGGCCGTGGGTCCGTCGGATGGCGGACCGGGCCCGGGCCCGGAGATTTGCAAGTCCCGTGCTCGGTCGTCCGGCACGGGCGGACAGACCCTCCTAGAACCTCGATCCGGGAAGCTCCACGTCGGCGGCGCGCCATGCCACGGCGAATCGATCCCGGACGGCCTCGGCCTCCATCTGATCTCCCTGCTCGTCCAGACAGAGCTCCAGGCCGCGGAGGGCGTACCCGTTCTCGGCGAAGTGATCGAGCGACGCGTCGTAGACAGCTTCCGCCTCGGCCGCGCGGCCTGCATCCAGCAGGACGGCCCCGAGGACGTGGCGTACCGGAAGGTGCCAGGGGGGCGGCTCGTCGTACGTGAGGGCGGCCTCCATCGCCACCCCCTCCGTCAGGGCCGCGACAGCGCCCTCCGTGTCGCCGCGCGCGGCGTCGGTCTCGCCCGTCAGCACGCGTTCGGCGATCGACAGCAGGGTGTGAGCCGAGTTCAGCTCCCATACGGTCACCCCGTCGAGCGCATCGCTCGCGAGCAGCGCTCGAAGCGCACCCAGTTCCTCTTCCGCCGCGTCCGGCCGACCGCTGCGGGCGAAAGCCATGCCGCGCGCGTAGTGCCACGTGCCCTGTGGGTACGCCAGGTCGCCGGGAGGAGCCGGCTCGGCGAGAATCTCGTCCCACATTCCGAAGCGCACCATCACGCGGAGCGGCGTCACGAGGTAGTGCTGCAGGGCGCCGAATCCGGGCTCGCGCATCATCTCCGGGTCCACCCTGGCCTCCAGCTGACGGGCGGATTCCATCGCCAGGGCACGGTTGCCGGCCATCTGCGCGGCGAAGGAGAGGAAGTGGTAGTTGTGCGAACCGTACCCCTGGTCGAACCCATCGGGACCCTGGTCCGGCGCGGGTTCGGCGTGCATGGCGTGGGCCTGCACCGCGTTCTCGTTCGACTCGATCGCATCTGCGTACCGGCCGACCCGGATGTAGATGTGCGATGGCATGTGAACGACGTGCCCCGCTCCAGGCATCAGGCCGGCCAGACGCTCGGCGCACGGAATGGCCCGCTCCGGGTGCTCCTTCTCGACGGCATGGATGTAGAAGTGGCATGCCCCGGCGTGCTCCAGGTGATCCTCGGTGACCGGGAGCAGCCGGCCGAGGATCTTCTCAGTCGCCGGGCGTGGCGATCCGTCGTCGTTCCAGTAGTTCCAGGGACTCAGGTCCATCAGGGCCTCGGCCGCGAGCACCTGGGCGTCAGGGTCGTCCGGCCAGTCGTCGGCGACGAGGTCCATCGCCGCTGCGTACGCCGTGTCCTGTCTCGCTCGCTCGAACAACGGGTCTTCCTCGTAGCGCAGCGCCATCGCCTCGATGTACGCTCGCTCGCGCTCCCCCGCATCGGCCGATGCCTGCAGCACCTCCAGGGCCTGCCGGATCGATTGACGGGCGACAAGGGCCCCCTCCGGCGTCAGCGCGGCATTGATATTCGGCCCGCTCGCCCACGCGATCCCCCAGTAGCACATCGCGCAGTCAGGGTCGAACGAGGCCGCCTTCCGGAAGGAAGCGACCGCGGCCGGATGGTTGAATCCGTAAGCGAGGCGCATCCCCTGGTCGAAGTAGACCTGGGCGGAGTCGGAGTGGGTGGTCACCTCGTGGTGATGGTTGCCGAGACCATCGCGCAGGACTGCCTCGGCATCTCCCGTCCCCGCGGGATGGCCGTGCTCGAGGACCGTTTCCGTGGCGGAATCAGGGCCGCAGGCGATCGCGAGGGCCAGGAAGGGGATCGTGCTCAGGTTCCGGAGTGGGCTACGAGGGATCATTCTGTCTGCCTCCACCTTCAGTCGACCTCGGGTGCCACCACACCCATGCTCCCCACGATAGGATGGGGCTCGCCATGGTGGAAGGTCGCACCAGTCCGCCGCGTCGCGGCCGCCTTGGCGCACGGGTTTGAATCCCACGAGCGATTCCAGCCGTACTTGCCGGCATGGAAACCTCCGCCCTGGCCTGGATCGCCGTCGCCGCGATGATCGCATCGCTCCTTCTCATCCCGCTCGGACTGCCCGGGATCTGGGTGATGATCGCGATCCTGCTGCTGGGCGTGTTCGGAGGCCTCGTGTCGCCGTGGATCTTTCTGCTCATCGTCGGTCTGGGCGGATTCGCCGAGTTCCTGGAGTTCGTGGCCGTCGGACGAATGACCTCGCGCTACGGCGGTACGAACCGCACTTTCTGGGGCGCCTTGGTCGGCGGGCTGATCGGCGCGCTGGTCGGCACGCCCGTTCCGGTGGCGGGCTCCCTGGTGGGCGCTTTGATCGGAACGGTCGGAGGCGCCTTTTTCGTCACCTGGCACCAGACAGGGCACGCGGCGGGCTCGGCCCGCGCGAGCTGGGGCGCACTGCTGGGCCGCGCCGTGGCGATCGGGCTCAAGGTATTCGTGGGCCTCGTGATCATCGCGATCGGCGGAGCGAGCCTGCTGCTCGCCTGAGCCCACCTGACCCACCGTTCGATCCGCCTGAATCCCCCGACAGCTGACCCGCGCTCACTCAGCGCGCAGTCGTGACTTCGGTGCGATTCGCGTCGTCTGATCGAAGACGATGCGATACGCACGGAATTGACACTTTGAGACAAGATGGCCATTCTTAGCCATCCTGCCCGACCGTGCGCGATCCAGTACGGGGTCTGAGGGCGGGCCCAACAGAATCAGAGGCGCACGCAGACGTGAGGACATCTCCGGCGAGCATCATCGAGGAGCGGATCGCCGCATCCCGTACCCTGGATGAGCCGTTCGATCTTCGCCCCCAGCGAGACGCAGTCAACCGCCGCGTGTGGCACGAGCGTGTCCGGCGGCTCCTCCGAGTCGGTACCCTGCTGGCCGGCGAATCAGCGGTGGTGGCGGCCTCTCTCGCGCTCTCCCTCGTCGCGACGGTGGACGTCGGACGCCTGGTTCACGGGCTCAACCTGCTTCCGTTGATATTTCTCGTCGGCACGGGGGCGCAGGCCGTCTTCCAGA
>Ga0210099_1000226_pt1 | contig 20394 bp, 15 predicted proteins | sample Joice_ThreeSqA_D_4_FD_184872 | JGI IMG/M metagenome (GOLD analysis project Ga0210099, IMG submission 184872) | Wetland microbial communities from San Francisco Bay, California, USA, that impact long-term carbon sequestration - Joice_ThreeSqA_D2... | ecosystem: Environmental > Aquatic > Marine >...
GATTGTCTTTTCAACCTGTGGTCCAACTGAATAAAGTTCAACAAGATTTGTAGTAAAATGTCCAAGTGGTGTCGATGCATAAACCGCCAGCCAGATTATTGCAACAAGCATCAAAAGACTGCCGAACATTGTATAAAGAAAAAACTTTATAGAAGCATAAATTCTTTCTTTACCTCCCCAGATACCGATAATAAAATACATCGGGATGAGCATTGCTTCCCAGAAAATGTAAAAGAGGAAAAGATCGAGGGAAACAAAAACTCCGAGCATACCAACTTCGAGCATCAGCATAAAAAATGTAAACTCTTTTACTCTGCTAGTAATTCCTGACCAGCTTGAAATTAATGTAAGCGGAGTTAAGAACGTCGTGAGCATTACTAGAAGAAGCGAAAGTCCATCAAGGCCGACGAAATAAAATATGTGAAGGTTCTCAATCCAGGCAAACTTATGCGTAAACTGAAAACCGGATTTGCTCGTATCGAAATTAAAAAAGATGATTAGCGAAATAATGAATGCAAGAAGTGATATTGCGAGCCCACAATATTTTATCAGGTTTACTTTTTCTTTATTTATAAAAAGAAGAAGAAAACTTCCCGCAAAAGGAATTAAAAGTAAAAGAGATATTAAGCTGCTGTTTTCCATTTTATAAACTAAAAATTATCCAGAATAAAGCTGCTGCAATTCCAACCATCATAATAACTGCATACGATTGTGCAACACCTGTTTGTATTTTTCTTATTATTCCTGAAGTTGATCCTATAAGTGATGCAATGCCGTTTACAAGTCCATCTATAATTTTGTTGTCGGCAATTTTCCATAAAAATGAATCGGACGTTTTTACAACCGGGTTAATGACTGTTGCATCGTAAATTTCATCAACAAAATATTTATTCCATAAAAGATTATATATCGATTTGAATTTCTTAGCAGTATTGTTTGCAATAGAAGGCTTCTTAAGGTAGATATATCTTACAAAGTAAATTGAAGCAATCACACCAACTACTGAAATTGTCATCAAAAGTATTTCTTCAAAATGTGTATGCATTCCATAGAACATGAGTTTTCTTTCGGCGTTTGCGAAAACAGGTTCTAACCATCCTTCAAAAATATTTCCGTGTTCACCAGAAAAGAGTTCAGGAATTCCGATAAATCCGCCAATAGCAGAAAGAATTGCAAGTATGATTAACGGAATTGTCATAACACCCGGAGATTCATGCGGATGCTTATCGTGCTTAAATCTTTCTTTTCCTTCAAATGTTAAAAAGTAAAGTCTGAACATATAAAACGCTGTTATAAAAGCTGTCAAAGCACCAATAAGCCAGAAAAGAAATCCACCGTTTGCAAAAGAATACCAAAGTATTTCATCTTTACTAAAGAAACCTGATAATGGCGGAATACCCGAAATTGCAAGTGCAGCAATTAAGAATGTTCCGGCAGTTTTTGGCATGTGTTTTCTCAATCCGCCGTAATGCTGAATATCCTGTTCTTCGTGCATTGAATGAATTACAGAACCGGCTCCAAGAAAGAGAAGAGCTTTGAAGAAAGCGTGAGTCATTACATGAAAAATCCCTGCTGAAAAAGCACCGACTCCCATCGCAAGAAACATATAACCAAGCTGACTTATGGTAGAGTAAGCGAGAACTTTTTTAATATCATTTTGTACAACACCGATAGTTGCTGCAAATAAAGCAGTTAAAGTTCCGATAACTGCAACAACTGTAAGAATAGCCGGCGCAGACGCAAAAATGATTGAACATCTTGCAACCATGTAAACTCCTGCGGTAACCATTGTCGCAGCATGTATTAATGCAGAAACCGGTGTCGGACCGGCCATTGCATCAGGAAGCCAGACAAATAAAGGTATCTGTGCGGATTTTCCCGTAGCACCTATAAAAAGAAATAATGCGATAAATGTAAAAGTAGTTTCCGGAACACCAAATGATGAAGCCTTTGTAAATACATCACTAAAGTTCAGGCTGTTAAAAGTAAGATAGATAAGAAACATTCCTAGAAGAAAACCAAAGTCCCCAATCCTGTTAACTACAAAAGCTTTTTTAGCGGCATCTCCAGTCGTACCTTTTTCAAATTTCCTGTCATACCAGAAACCGATTAAAAGATAAGAACAAAGACCAACGCCTTCCCATCCTAAAAACAAAAGAACAAAATTATCGGCAAGTATCAAATTCATCATTGCAAAGATGAAGAGATTCATATATGCAAAAAATCTCCAGAAACTTTTATCGCCATGCATATAACCGATTGAGTAAACGTGAATTATGAACCCAACACCGGTTACGATTAAAGCCATTATAAGAGAAAGTTGATCGACCTGGTAAGCAAAACTGATATCAAGGGAAGATACTTTAAGCCAGGTAAAAAGATTTATAATTGTTTTTCTTTGTTCGACTGGCAAAGCAAGAGTCTGGAAGAAAGCAAAGACAGTAATAAGAAACGAAAGTCCAATTACTCCGCTTCCTATAATTCCAATTACTTTTTCATTTTTTCGGCCATCGGCTGATCCGCCTATGGCGGAAATTTTGCTCCCAAAAGCTCCATTAATAATGAAGCCCAAAAGAGGAAGCAAAACCGTTAAGTACATTAAATTGATCATAAAACTTTTTCTTGTCATTCCCGTGCAAACGGGAATCTTTTTATTTTTAGATTCCCACTTTCGTGGGAATGACATTTATTCTCTCACCACTTCAAAATATTAATCTCGTCAATATTAACTGTCTGTTTATTCCTGAACAGAGCAATTATTATTGCAAGTCCGACTGCGGCTTCTGCAGCAGCAACTGTCATCACAAAGAAAACAAAAAGCTGTCCAACAGGATTTCCCATAAAAGATGAGAAGGTTATTAAAGTTAGATTAGCTGAGTTAAGCATCAGTTCAACAGACATAAAAACAACAATTGCATTTCTTCTTGTAAGAACTCCTGCAACGCCAACAATAAACATAAACGCGCTGAGTATTAAGTAATAAACTATTGGAACAGACATCTTTATTTCTAATAATTATTGTTTCAAAACAATTTGTCAGTCTGAGCGAAGTCGAAGACTGACTGTCACACTCAACTTCGCTCAGCGTGACATTTATTTATTCAATTTTCTTTTTTGCTAAAATTAATGCGCCGATTGTTGCAGCAAGTAAGAGAAATCCTGCGGCTTCAAAAGGTAAAACATAATTTGTAAATAATTCTCTTCCGATCGTTTCTATTGTTCCGGCGTTTATACTTGCCTGAACATTTGCTGGAACTTTTTGTGATACTGTTGAAGAAAAAATCAAATACGCAATTTGGATAAAAACTAGTATTGAAATTGTAAAAGCAAAAACTTTTACTCCCTTAACTTTAGTCACACTTTTTTCATGCTCAGGCTTGAGAAGCATAATTACAAAAAGGAAAAGGACCATAATTGCACCGGCATAAACTATAACCTGTGTTACAGCAAGAAATTGAGCATTAAGTAAAAGATACAAACCTGCAATCGAACCGAGATTCAAAATTAAAAACAGGGCTGCAATTACAATATTAGCTCTTGTAATCATCAGAACAGATGATACTGCAGCAACGCCTGCAAATAGAATAAATAATATTATTTCTAAAGACATAACTTACTTCTTGTTAATGTCACTCTGAGCAATGCGAAGAGTCTTTCCGTAAGAGATTCTTCACTTCGTTCAGAATGACCACAACTTTTTCTTTTGTCAGTCTGAGCGGAGTCGAAGACTAACTGTCACACTTCGACATCGCTCAGTGTGACAAAAATTTACTTTTTGACTTTTGCCTTTATCACGGCGTGTTACGATAAATCATTCTCGGGAAAGGAATAGTTTCCCTCACGTGTTCAAGTCCGCAAATCCAGCCGACAGTTCTTTCCAAGCCTAAACCAAAACCGGAATGCGGAACGGAACCATATCTTCTTAAATCAAGATACCATTCAAAAGCTTCCTGAGGAAGATCGTGTTCTTTAATTCTTTCAAGAAGTTTATCAAGATCATCTTCACGCTGACTGCCGCCGATAATTTCTCCATATCCTTCAGGAGCAAGAACATCAACAGCTAAAGCGAGATTCTCATTTTCGGGATCGCGTTTCATATAAAATGCTTTTACAGCTGCCGGATAACGATGAACCATTACCGGTCTATCAAACTGTTCTGAAATTATTGTTTCATCCGTGCCGCCTAAATCATTTCCATACTCAAACTCGCTCCCGTTCTTCTTTAATATCTCGACAGCTTCATCATAGGTAATTCTCGGCAAAGGCTTTTTAACATTCTGAAGTTTTGTTGTATCTCTTTCAAGAACTTTTAATTCTTCTTGCATATCTTTTAAAACTGTCTGCACAACATGCTCGAGAAAATCCTCTGCAAGATCCAAATTATCATTCAAATCATTGAAAGCGACTTCTGGTTCAATCATCCAAAATTCTGTAAGATGTCTTCTTGTTTTAGATTTTTCAGCTCTGAAAGTCGGGCCAAAAGTATAAACTTTACCAAGAGCCATTGCACCGGCTTCCGCATAAAGTTGCCCAGATTGAGTTAAATAAGCTTTTCCAAGATCGAAATACGGAGTTTCAAAAAGTGTAGAAGTTCCTTCAACAGCATTTGGAGTTAAGATCGGCGGATCCATAAGTGTAAAACCCCTGCTATCGAAAAAATCTCTTATAGCCCTTACAATTCTGTGTCTTATTTTTAAGATAGCAACCTGCCTGCTCGAACGTAACCACAAATGCCTGTGATCCATTAAAAATTCAATGCCATGTTCTTTTGGAGTGATTGGATAATCGTGAGCTTCGCCGATGACTTTAAGATTTGTTGCATCGAGTTCGTAACCGCCCGGTGCTCTCGGTTCTTCTTTTACTTTTCCGGTTACTTCAATAGAAGTTTCCTGTCCGATTCTATCTGCAGTTTCAAAAACATCTTCAGATACATTTCCTTTGAAATAAACGCATTGCAGGTATCCTGTTCCATCCCTCAAAACCAAAAACTTTATTTTGCCACCCGATCTTTTATTATAAAGCCAGCCTTGTAATGAAATCTCCTGTCCAACATACTTAGCGAGATCACTAATAGTAATATTCTGCATCAAAAAAGTAGAAATAGTTTCAAAAATTAAGTTTTCAAATATAAAGAGGGTGCAAACGAATTCCAAAACGTTTTGTCTTCCTGAACTTGTTTCAGGATCTAAAACCGTAATTCAGAATCCCATTTAGCTGGATGAAGAATCTAATAGTTGAATTGCGTTAGAATAATTTTGTCCAGCTTAATATAGGCAGCCTTAACCACAATATTAATTTTCTATTAATTAGGTCTCTAAAATTTGCAATAAAAGATTTTTCATTTTACATTATAAACCAAATTCACAACAAACATTAATATCAACTTTTAATGAGAGGGTGCTATGAAGAAACTATTACTTCCCTTTTTGTTTCTATCACTATTTTTTGTTAATAAACCTGCATACAGTGCAGTAGATACTCTTACAATTGCTCAGGCTATAGAAGATCTGGATATGGATTTTGTTCCTGATCGTAAAGGTGATACTGTTATGGTATCGGGTGTTATCATTTCACCAAATTTTCAGACATCTCACAATTCATTCTATTTGTGGGATGGAACAGCTGGTACCGATATTTTTAACTTATCTAGTGTAACAAATGGAAAATTTAATTGGGCACTTGGAGACTCGCTTGTAATAACAGGAAAGGTTGATCAGTTCAATGGAGTAACTGAAATAGTTCCTTTAGACTCCGCGAGCTGGGACTCTGTCGGAACAGGTACTGTACCCGATCCGATGAAGCTAACTCTCGCTGATTATAAAGCTAACCCCGAAATGTATGAAGGATCATTATTGTGGTTTGGTAAGCTATCTAAAGTTAGTGGTACATGGCCAGCAAGTGGCAGTGGTGGTAGCATATACTTAAGCGATGGTGTTGATACCTTGCAATTTTATATCGATTCAGATACTGATATAGATGGAACAACTGAACCTCTTTATCCGGTAGATGTAGTTGGCATTGGGAGTCAATATGATAGTTCCCCTCCATTAGATGGCGGATATGAGATTTTACCAAGATATATGACTGACTTTACCTCCAGCTGGTCAATTGCAAATGCTATTGAGGATCTGGATATGGATTTTATTCCCGACCATTTAGGTGATACGGTGAGAGTAAGAGGCGTTATTATCTCACCAAACTTTTTAACAAACGACAATTCATTTTACTTATGGGATGGAACTGCAGGAGCAGATATTTTTATGCCCGGAATGGGCGGTGCCCAGAAATTTAATTGGGCTTTAGGTGATTCACTTGTAATTACAGGTTATGTTAATCAATATAATGGAATGACTGAAATACAGGCACTCGATTCTGCTAGCTGGGATTCTGTTGGCACAGGAACAGTACCTGATCCAATAGAAATAACTCTCGCTGAATACAAAGCAAATTCGGAAATGTACGAAGGAAGCTTAATACTTGTTAAGGGGCTGTCTCTGGTAAGTGGCACCTGGCCAACTAGTAGCAGTGCTAACCTTTCTCTTAGTGATGGTGTTGATACAGTAGTATTTAGAGTTGATTCTGATACTGATATTCCTGGAACTACAGAACCAACCTGGCCGCAGGATGTAGTTGGAATTGGATCACAGTTTGACAGCAGTGACCCCTACAGTTCCGGATACCAGATTTTCCCAAGATATTACACTGACTTTACTCCTACTGCGGTAGTTCCTGTAGAATTAGTTTCTTTCTCAGCTTCTGTAAAGGACGGTGCGGTTTTGTTGCGCTGGTCAACTTCAACTGAAGTTAACAACAAAGGTTTCCAGGTAGAAAGAAAATCTTCTACAGAAGATTGGAACGGAATAGCATTTGTTGACGGCAAAGGAACAACAACAAATCCACATATATATTCTTATGCTGATAATTCTGCAAAATCTGGGAGTTATTCCTACAGACTAAAACAAATCGATTTTGACGGCTCTTATAAATATTCTAACGTTGCTGAAGTCAGCTTTGCAGGCGTTACAAAATTTGAGCTTGCTCAAAACTATCCTAATCCTTTTAACCCAAGCACAACAATCAGCTTCAGCATCCCTGAATCTTCGAATGTTTCACTAAAGATTTTCAATACTCTCGGACAGGAAGTAAAAACTTTAGTCAGCGGGTTTAAAGAAGCAGGTTCTTATAAAGTTAATTTCGATGCAAAGAATCTTACAAGCGGACTCTACTTTTATAGAATAGAAGCAGGAACTTTTTCACAGGTTATGAAGATGATGCTACTTAAATAAGAACTTTGTTTTTTTGTTTATAAAGCCCGGCTTGTCCGGGCTTTTTTTGTTAATAGTGATAATCCCCTCTTCAATCAGAGAATCAAATCTTCCGATAGAAAAAAACACCTTAATTAAACATTAAAAAAAGTTATAATTATGTTACAAAATGTAATGGCATTATCGTTGCTAAATAACAAATATTGTTTTATGTTTGTTCAAGTTTATGAAGAAAAAAATATTAATATCAACTTTAACGCTGCTTTTCCTTGTTGCAACAACAGGATTATCAACTACTATTAGTTTTTGCAAGATGTCAGATGCGCATAACGAAGAAACCTGTTCAATGCATCATAAAGCGGTAAGTTCCGGTTGCTGTGTAGATGAAACTTCGGAAAGTCAGCGCATAGTTTCTTTTGAAAATCCCGGTTGCTGCGAGATTGAATTCGTATTTAATAAAGTTAAGGATGATTTTGTTTCCAATAACAGTAATGTGAATTTCTTTTCGACCTCCGAAAATTTATTTCAACCTGTTACTTTAATTCCATTAACCAATGATTTTTCTCTTGACGAACTTTTTTATTGTGATTCTTCTCCCCCGTTTCTGATTAATCCTGACTTACAAATCACCAACTCTATCTTTCTGATTTAAATCCTTAAATAGTTTTATAAGGGTTACGGGAAATTTATATCCTTTCCGATAACCTTCTATTCATTTTTTTGATTTGGTTCAACTTGAAAAATGACTGTATAAATCTATTAAGGATTTCAGATGAAAAAAATATTTCTTATATGTTTAATAACAATAGCAACGCTTGGCATAAACATAACTTATGCTCAAACTACTGACTTAGATTCTTTAATTAACAAAGCAATTAAAGTCAGTCCAAAACTTTCAATGCTGCGGGCAAAAAAGAATGCTGCGGGGAATAAAATTCCGCAGAATTCCAATTTGCCAAACCCGATGTTAACCTTTGGTTTAATGAATCTTCCCACAAACTCATTTTCTTTTAACCAGGAACCGATGACACAGAAGGTAATTGGTTTACAGCAAACTATTCCATTTCCTGGAAAATTATCTGCAATGGAAGATGCCGCGGCTATCGATACTCTTATAATAGATAAAGAGATTCAAGATGCAACAAACGAAATCAGGAAAGATGTTAGCGAAAAATATTACTCCCTCAGTTTCTTCCGAAAAAGTCTTATGTATGCCAAAGAAAATAGAAACCTGCTTGAAAAAATTTCGGAAGTAGTAAGTACAAAATATTCCGTTTCAACTGCAAGCCAGCAAAACCTGATTAAAGTACAATTAGAGATAACGAATATCTCGGACAAAATAGAAGATTTAAAAAGCAAGGAAGGTTCTGCTCTTTCAGCATTAAATGCACTTTTATTACAAGATGCCGACACACCAATTGCTACAGAAACTTTCGATTCAATTAAAACAATTGATGTTATGGTTAAGCAGCTCGATTCACTTGCAAAGGCAAACAGGCCTTTCCTGCAGGGAATACAACTTTCAGAAGAAAAAGGTAAGCTGAAACAAAATGTTGCTGAGAAAAACTACCTGCCGAATTTCACGCTCGGTGTTCAATACGGCCAAAGAGATATGCTGCAAAAAACAGGTATGACCCAGGCTGATTTTCTATCTTTTTCTGTAGGAATTTCATTACCAGTTAATTATGGTGGAAAGATATCATCGGAAGTTGATGAAGCAATTTCAATGCAGGATTTATACACACAGCAATATTACCAGGCTTTTCAATACCTGGACGGAGTATTCGGTTCTAATATAGCGGACCTTAATTCGTTAAAAGAAAGAATCAATTTATTTGAAACCGCTCTGCTGCCACAGGCACAACAAAACCTGAGTTCGGCACTTTCCAGCTACCAGGTTAATAAAGTAGATTTTATAAATGTTATCGATGCGCAGAATCAGCTTTACATGATTGAGACCAATTTGTACAAATTAAAAACAGATTATCTAAAAAAAATATCTGAGCTGGAATTTTTAACCGGAACAAGATTAACTGAATGGAAACGATAACCTCTGGAATAATGGAGTAGTGGAATATTGGAACATCCATCATTCCAACATTTCATTATTCCCGGAGTTGAGTAAAAGAAAGATTAATAATTGGAGAACTTAGAAAATGAAAAAACATAATATCATCATAGGAATACTTGTAATAATAATAGCGGTACTGCTGTATCTCTGGCTCAGTAACTCCGGAAATAGTAACAGCAATATGAGTATGAATAACGGCTCAGGACAAACAGCACAAAAAGAAAGAAAGGTTTTATACTGGCGAGCGCCTATGAATCCTAATGAAGTTTATGATCACCCCGGAAAATCTAAAATGGGAATGGATCTCGTTCCGGTTTATGAAGATGAAGCTTCGGGCGGCGGAGTTGTAACAATCAGCGGTGCTATTCAGCAGAATATGAATGTTAAAACTGCAGTTGTTGAAGAGAAGAATCTTAGCTCACAAGTTGTTACTAATGGAATACTTCAAACAGATGAAGAGAAAGAATACTTAGTCACAACCAAAGTCAGCGGCTGGATCGAGAAGTTATATGTGAATTACACAGGACAAAAAGTAGAAAAAGGTCAAAAACTGATCGATATTTATTCTCCCGAACTAGTAGCTGCACAACAGGAACTGATAACCGCTTTATCTTATGGTTCATCTGTTATGAATAGTACTGACAAAGGCATTGCCGGAAGCGGTCAGGAGTTCATCAATAATAGTGTAAGAAAACTTGAACTGCTCGATGTTCCCGATAGTGAAATAAAAAGAATTGAAAATACAAAAGAGATTAAAAAATACATTACTCTTTATGCTCCTTTTGACGGAACAGTAATTCAAAAGAATGCAATTGAAGGTGAGAAAATCGGTGCAGGAATGCCTTTGCTAAAGATAGCAAACCTAAATAACCTCTGGCTTATCGCTGATATTTATGAATATGAATTACAGAAGATAAAATTAGGCTCACCTGCTGATATTACTTTTAACTTCTTACCTGGAAAAGTTTTCAAGAGTAAAATTTCGTTTATCTATCCTACCCTCGATGAAAAAACAAGAACTGTAAAAGTCAGATTCGATATTCCAAACTATAATGCTCAGCTAAAACCTTCTATGTTTGCCAACATTGTTATTAGTGGGAAAAATCTTGGTGAACATCCGGTTATACCTGAACAGGCAATACTTAGAACCGGGCAGAAAAATGTTGTAATCCTTGCTTTGGGTAACGGCAAATTCAAACCTGTTGAAGTTACTCTCGGCGATTATTCTGATGGCCATTACCAGGTTCTTAATGGAATAGCTGCTGGCGATACAATCGTAACTTCTGCGCAATTCTTGATTGATTCTGAAAGTAACCTGAGAGCTGCTCTATCACAATTCGGCAGTTCTTCTTCCAAAGATACAACAATGGATATGAAACCGGATAACAAAATGGATTCGATGAAAGAGACGGATAAAGAGGATGACTCTGAAGTTAAAGATCAGAGAATAAGAAAAGGTGTAATAGATCTTGCTTCAATAGACAAAAATAAAGATGGAAAACTTTACGAAGATATAATGGATTGGAATGTTATCTCGGATGAACCGGGTGAATGCCCTTTATGTGGAATGACCTTGAGAGAATATACAATTAAACAAGTTAAAGAGAATTTAACTAAACATGGTTTTAAAGTGAGCAATTGAAGAGGAAAATTTGAACCACATAGAAACATAGGCACATAGTCTATGTGTTCTAATGTGCCTATGTGGTTTAAAAAACTCTGCTTAACGAATTGGAAAATAAACAGGAGCTTTAATTAAATGGTTACAGATAGTTCAAACAAAGATGGAATAATTGCCAGGATAATTGAATGGTCAATTAATAATAAAATACTGGTTATAATTTTAACGGCTGCTCTCATATTCGGAGGAATCTGGGCAATTCAAAATACGGCAGTTGATGCAATACCCGATCTGAGTGATGTGCAGGTAATCATATTTACAAAATACCCTGGGCAGGGTCCGCAGATAGTTGAGGACCAGGTAACATATCCGCTTACTTCAAAAATGCTTTCTGTTCCTTATGCAAAAGATGTGAGAGGTTATTCGTTCTTCGGTTTTTCAATGGTCTACATAATTTTTGAAGACGGAACAGATCTCTACTGGGCAAGAAGCAGAGTGCTTGAATACCTGAGCTCAATGAGAAGTTCTCTGCCTGAAGGTATATCACCCGAGCTCGGTCCGGATGCTACCGGTTTAGGATGGGTTTACCAGTATGCACTTAAATCCAAAACAAGAAGCTTGCAGGAGTTACGTTCAATTCAGGATTGGTTCCTGAAATATGAATTATCTGCAATCCCTGGTGTCTCCGAAGTTGCGAGTGTTGGCGGATTTGTAAAACAATACCAGGTAAATGTTGATCCTACAAAATTAGCATCCTACAATATTCCGCTAAGCATGGTTACAATGGCAATTAAGAAGAGCAATAATGATGTCGGCGGCAGACTGATGGAAATGGGTGAAACTGAATTTATGGTAAGAGGTCTAGGATACATAAAAAGTATTGACGATCTGAAAAATGTTGCGATCGGAAAAGATAAAAGTACAGGTACGCCGGTTTATTTGAAAGATGTAGCAAACATAGATATAGGACCCGAATTAAGAAGAGGGCTCGCTGACCTGAATGGTGAAGGTGAAGTTGTTGGCGGGATTGTAATTCAACGTTACGGTGAAAATGGGCTGGCTGTGATTAATAAAGTAAAAAAAAGATTTCAGGAACTACAATCTTCCCTGCCGCCGGACGTTCAGATAGTCCCTGTATATGACAGGAGTGAGCTTATTCATAAAGCAGTAGATAATTTGGGTGATAAACTTTTAGAAGAAGGTTTGATTGTAGCATTGGTAATTATTCTTTTCCTTCTTCATTTCAGAAGCTCATTAGTTGCAATTTTCACATTGCCAACCGCGGTTTTGGCAGCTCTGCTTGTTATGAAATTACAGGGGTTAAATGCAAACATTATGTCTCTCGGTGGAATTGCAATTGCAATCGGCGCTATGGTTGATGCTGCTATAATAATGGTGGAAAACTCTCATTCACATATTCTACATAACCAGCTTTTACCGGAAGAAAAACGAAGACCTCACTGGGCAGTAATTCTTGAATCATCGAAGGAAGTGGGACCATCGATATTTTATTCACTTTTGGTTATAACAGTTTCTTTCATTCCCGTATTTACTCTTGAAGCACAGGAAGGAAGATTGTTCAAACCCCTGGCATTCACAAAAACTTACTCAATGGCAGCCGGAGCAATATTGGCAATTACAATCGTTCCGGTTCTGATGGGTTACTTCATCCGCGGAAAGATGAAAAAGGAAGACGAAAATCCAATTACAAGATTTTTGATGAATATCTATCACCCTATTGTAGATTTTGTAATGAAGAAAAGATGGTGGGTAATTGTTCTTTCATTATTAATTGTTATTGGCTCATATATCCCTTTTGCAAAGCTCGGTTCCGAATTTATGCCACCATTGTATGAAGGTGATTTGCTTTACATGCCGACAACATTACCCGGAATCTCAATTACTAAAGCTAAAGAACTACTACAGCAAACAGATAAAATCATAAAATCATTTCCGGAAGTTAAATCAGTATTTGGAAAAATTGGTCGTGCAGAGACAGCTACCGACCCGGCTCCTCTATCAATGATTGAAACTACAATTCAACTAAAACCTGAAGATGAATGGCCGGAAGGGATGACTCGTGAAAAACTTGTAGAAGATCTTGACCAGGCTGTAAAAATTCCAGGACTTACAAATGCGTGGACAATGCCGATCAAAACAAGAATAGACATGCTTTCAACGGGAATTAAAACTCCTGTAGGAATTAAAATTGCGGGACCGGATTTAACTGTACTTCAGGATATTGGTAAAGAAATAGAAGAAGTTACAAGAACAATTCCCGGAACCCGATCTGTTTATGCTGAAAGATCAGTCGGTGGAAATTATGTCGACTTTAATATCGATAGAAATGCAATCGCAAGATATGGGCTTTCGGTAGGTGACGTACAGGATGTTTTTATGTCGGCGGTCGGTGGAATGAATATTACACAAACAGTCGAAGGACTGGAGCGTTACCCGGTAAATCTTCGTTACCAAAGAGATTACCGCGATAACATTGAAGCATTAAAAAGAGTTCTTGTTCCCTTGCCCGGGGGTGGAAATATCCCGCTTGATGAATTAGGCGATGTTGTAATACATAAAGGACCACCTATGATAAAATCTGAAAATGCAAGACCCAATTCCTGGGTTTATATTGATATTGAAAACATCGATGTAGGAACTTATGTAAAGGATGCACAAAAGATAATTGCAGAAAAAGTAAAACTTCCGCAAGGATATTCACTGATATGGAGCGGACAGTATGAATATATGGAAAGAGCCGCCAAAAAATTAGCGCTGGTAATACCGCTTACTTTGCTGATTGTTATACTTCTGCTTTACTTTAATACAAGATCATTTATAAAAACAGGAATAATACTTCTCGCTCTTCCCTTCTCGATGGTTGGTGCTGTCTGGTATCTCTTCCTGGCACATTTCCATTTAAGTGTGGCAGTTTGGGTGGGAATAATTGCTTTGCTTGGTGTTAGTGCAGAAACCGGTGTTGTAATGTTGCTTTACCTCGATATCGCTTACGAAAAATGGAAAGAGAAAGGTCTATTAAAATCATTTGCGGATCTGAGGGAATCCATTTTTGAAGGTGCAGTAAAAAGAATTAGACCTAAAATGATGACGGTAATGGTTCTCTTCTTTGGTCTTCTGCCAATATTGATTGGTCACGGTTCCGGTGGTGATGTAATGAAAAGAATTGCAGCTCCGATGGCAGGAGGAATTTTTACCAGCTTAATTATGGAACTGACAATCTTCCCCGCTATCTTTTATCTTCTTAAAAGAAGAGAACTTAGAAAAAATAATTTGATAACAGAAAGCAATAGGGAGAATTAAAATGAAAGAAATAAAAGCATACATAAGACATGGAAAAGCCGACATGGTAATTGAAAAATTAGAAGAAGCCGGTGTAAAAGGTATGACTTTGCTGGATGCAAATGCTCTTGCAGAGTGGGCAGATAAAAAAGCATTCAGCTTCTCCATCGAATATGTACAAAAATATTCTAAGGTAGTTAAGATAGAACTGATCTGTAATAATGAAGACAGTGACAGGTTGGTTGAAGTGATTAAAAAATATGCGCACACAGGTAACAGCGGTGACGGTTGGATATTTGTTAGCCCAGTCGAGAAAGCTGTGCATATAAAAACAGGAGAAGTAAACGATTTTAAAAATTTATAACCATAAAATAAAAGGAGATATAAAATGTTAGTTAATATCAACAAAACCTTTGTGTTTATTTTCGTGCTTACAATGTTCACAGCCTTATCATTCGCACAGCAGGATTCTTCTACAAAGACTATGGATATGAATATACACAAAATGGAAATGATGAAAGATTCTACTCACCAAATGAAAAGCAGTGAAGAAATGTCTAATGAAAAAGATTCTTCGATTGTACACAGTGGTGTGATTGATTTAGAATCTATTGATAAAAACAAAGATGGTAAAGTTTACCAGGATATGATGGACTTTAATGTTATCTCAGATATGCCGGGTAAATGCCCGTTATGCGGAATGAAGTTAAAGGAAGTTTCATTAGAGAAAGCGAAAGACATTCTTATTAAAAACAATTTTAAAGTGAAGGAGATATGAGAACAATGGAAATACTGGTCGGCTTAGGGTTTATCGCGTTAGTTGCTTTTTTTGCAGTTAGAAAATTTAAGGCAGCAAACAAAAAAGACTGCTGCAAATAGACTCATGGCATTATCTAAACAACAGAAAGAAAAAATAAAAATTCTGTTAAACTTTGTTAAAAGAATGTAACACATTCTGTATTTGAATGGTTTAAGTTTGTTTGTAACATGAAAAGTAAAACGACTTGAAAGGAGTTGAAAAAAATGTTAACAAAAAAAATGTTTGCAGTTCTTCTTGCCGGTCTTCTTATCTCATCGGCATTTATTATAGATGCCCAACAGGATAATTCAGTTGAACAAATGATGAAAAACGACCAGAAGAGAAACCAGGTAATGGATTACATGTAAATCATCAAAATGTCATGCAGGAATTCATGAACAAGATGATGAATAATAAGAATGCCTGGAATTCAATGATGGGTTATATGATGAACAATAATCATTCACGCTGGAATATGATGGATCAAATGTTTTCAAAAGCTAATTCCGATAGCTCATTTTACAATCAAATGTGGGAATACATGCATAATCATAATAATGTAATGGGCATGATGCATAATATGATGGGAAACAATATGCACGGCGGAATGATGAACAATAATATGATGGATCACGGTATGATGAACGATTCAGCTAAATAATTTGCGGTAATTATCGATTTCACCTTCATTAAAAAATAAGAGAAGATTCATTCATCTCCCCGTTTCTAAAAAAGACGGGGAGATGATTAATGAGGAAGGTTAAAAATGAAAAACGAACATCATAATCACAACTCCCACGAAATGGAGCATCATAAGCATTCAGAACATGATTATTCAAGACACAATGATCAAAGTTCTCATGAAAAGATGAATCATAAAAAAGATGAGCATAGCGGGCATAACCATTCTGAACACCATGGTCATATGATTGAAGATTTTAGGAAGAGGTTTTGGATTTCACTTGTGATCACAATTCCAATACTTCTTCTCTCACCTCTGGTCCAGCAATTTCTTGGACTTAAAGAAACTTTACGCTTCAGTGGCGACATCTATGTTTTGTTCGGGCTTTCAACATTCACATTTTTCTATGGCGGCCTGCCTTTTTTAAAAGGACTATTTGATGAGTTGAAAAAGAAGCAGCCGGGAATGATGACTTTAATTGCGCTTGCAATATCGGTTGCATATTTCTACAGCAGTGCAGTTGTGTTTGGCGTAAAAGGAGAGGTGTTCTTCTGGGAGCTTGCGACATTAATTGATATAATGCTTCTCGGTCACTGGATAGAAATGAAATCAGTAATGGGTGCTTCAAAGGCTCTTGAAGAGCTTGCCAAACTCATGCCTGATGAAGCTCACAAAATTAATGATAACGGTGACGTTGAAGATGTCTCAGTTTCAAAATTAAAAAACAAAGATAAATTATTAATAAAGCCGGGAGAAAAAATTCCTGCAGATGGAAAAATCTACGAAGGTAAAACATCTATAAATGAATCGATGATTTCAGGAGAATCAAAACCTGTTAGTAAAACCAAAGACGATGAAGTTATCGGTGGTTCTATAAACGGCGAAGGTTCAATAAAAATTGAAGTTGAAAAAACCGGCTATGAGACTTTCCTATCACAAGTTGTCAAAATGGTTCAGGAAGCCCAAAAAAGTAAATCGCGAACTCAAAATCTTGCAAACAAAGCGGCTTTCTGGTTAACCATCATTGCATTGTCTTCAGGCGTAATTACAATGTTTGCCTGGTTATTGGTAGAAGGTTCAAGCTTTAATTTTGCTTTATCGAGAGCTGTAACTGTAATGGTAATAACGTGTCCCCATGCTCTCGGTCTGGCAATTCCTCTGGTCGTTGCAGTTTCTACTGCCTTATCTGCTAAAAACGGTTTACTAATAAGAAACAGATCGGCTTTTGAAAAAGCAAGGAATATCCAGGCTATTGTTTTTGATAAAACAGGAACCTTAACAAAGGGCGAGTTTGGTGTAACAGATACAATTTCTTTTGATAATAATTTTGATGAAAAAGAAATCTTAAAATTTGCAGCAGCAGTTGAATCAGAATCCGAACACCCAATTGCGAAGGGAATTGTGAGAACCTTCGAGGTTAGAACATCGGAAGACAATATGTCAACCTCGAAGGTTAGATACCAATTAAAAGATTTTAATTCTATTCCGGGAAAAGGTGTGGAAGGAAAAGTCGAAGGTAAAGATGTAAAAGTTGTCAGTCCGGGTTACCTTGAAGAAAATGATCTGGGAACCTTCGAGGTTAATGGTTCGCAAAAAGATGAGCGAACCTCGAAGGTTAAGGAACTATCCGGACAGGGGAAAACCGTTGTATTTGTTATTATCGATAATAAGCTAATCGGTGCAATTGCTTTAGCTGATATAATTCGCGAAGAATCGAAAGAAGCGATTAAACAACTTAAAGAGTTAGGGATAAAAACAATGATGCTTACAGGCGATAACAAGCAGGTTGCAAAATGGGTCGCAGATGAACTAGGACTCGATGAATACTTTGCACAAGTTCTTCCTAAAAATAAATCGGATAAAATTAAAGAGATACAATCACGCGGATTAGTTGTAGCAATGACAGGCGATGGAGTAAACGATGCACCAGCATTGGCACAGGCAGATATAGGAATTGCAATTGGTGCTGGAACAGATGTGGCGGTTGAAACAGCAGATATAATTCTTGTTAAAAGTAATCCAAAAGATGTTGTCTCATTAATTAAGTTTGCAAAAGCTACTTACAAAAAAATGATCCAGAATTTGGTTTGGGCAACAGGATATAATGTTATAGCAATTCCTCTTGCAGCCGGAGTTTTATTTTCTGAAGGAATATTTTTAAGCCCGGCAGTTGGCGCGGTGTTAATGTCTTTAAGTACTGTTATAGTCGCAATAAATGCAAAACTGCTGAAAGTATAATTATCTGTAATCTGACTTTTTAATTATTTTTGTAAATGAAAAGAAACATTTTGAAGAGATGGAATATCTAAATGAAGATAAAATGGACATAATAGTTAGCATACTCTTTATTGGCTTGGTTGCTCTTTTTGCTTTTATAAAATTTAAGAAGGCAAATAAAAAAGACTGCTGTAAATAACCGTTTATTATTAAGGAGATTTGTATGAAAATTTTAATAGGTGCATTACTAACTTTAGTAATTCTGATTGTAGGTTCAATAATTTTTATTTACAGCGGTTTGTACAACGTGAGTGCAATCAACAAAGAAACCGGGATAATGAGATGGGTTTTAAATACTACAAGTGATAAATCTGTTGAACACTATGCAAAAGATATTTCTGTTCCAAACTTGACTGATCCACTAATGATAAAAGAAGGCTTTGAACATTACGATGAAATGTGTGTAAGTTGTCATGGAGCACCGGGAAAAGAAGAATCCGAATTATCAAAAGGATTAAATCCCCACGCCCCATATTTAGCTAGAAGTGCAAGACATATGGATCCAAAAGAATTATTCTGGGTAACAAAAAATGGAATAAAAATGACAGGAATGCCTGCGTGGGGTAAAACTCATTCTGATGAAAAGATATGGGCGATGGTTGCATTTATGAAAAAACTGCCTGATATGAATGCCGAAGAATATGAAAAAATGGGAAATGAATCGGTACCGCAGGAGGTAAATACAAACGTCAGGTATAAAAAAGGAAAATGATTAAAGTAATTGTAACTCCTCCGCAAAAGAACAAAAGTTTCGTTAACTTTGTTAGAGATTTTAGAAAAACAAAAGGGAGAAAAAATGTTTTACAAATTTTTCTTTGACGGAATGTGGTTCGGCTGGATTTTTTGGGTTGGCATTATTGCTCTGGTTATCTGGCTTCTGGTTAATCAAAGCAACAGGAACAGAGAATTTTATCAGCGTCAACATCAACTCCCAACGCCTCCCACTCCGCAGCAAGAATCTCCTTTAGACATAATTAAAATGAGATATGCAAAAGGAGAAATAACGAAAGAACAATTTGAACAGATGAAAAAAGATTTGGGTTAATTTGTAAGTGTCTGTATAAAAAATTCTCTAATTTTCTTTATTTTGCAATAATCAAAATTGGAGTTAAGTGACATTGTCATCTTTCGAGCAAGCACTTGAAGAAGTTACCCATCTTGTAAAGGATTTTAAAGACAACGAAAAATATTATTTAGGTCAGGGCTACCAGGAAGCTGATGTCAGAAATGATTTTATCAATAAATTCTTTATCGCTCTTGGCTGGGATGTTAGACACGACATTCAAAAGAATCCTTATGAGCAGGAAGTAAGAGTTGAAAAACCCTTACAAATTGCCAAAGCTCAAAAGCGGGCAGACTATTCCTTTTCTCTTGCACCTGATTATCGCACAGTTAAGTTCTTTGTTGAAGCAAAGAAACCTTCACACGATTTATTAAACAAAGATTATTATTTCCAGACTGCTCGTTACGGCTGGAATGCTTCAACTCCTGTTGCCATTCTAACCGACTTCGAAGAATTCCACATTGTTGATTGCAGATTCAGACCAAATATAGATGATTCACTAAATTACAAGCTGAAACAATTCCATTATTCCGAATATGCAGATAAAGAAAAGTTTGCTGAGATTTATTGGCTTATCTCACGTGAAGCAGTTGCCGATGGTTCAATTGAAAAGTATGCTGGGGCTTTACCGAAACCAAGAGGGAAAAAAGCAAAAGCCGCAAAAGGGATAGCTCAGTCAATAGATGAAGCTTTTCTTGAAGAACTTGATGAAATTAGAAACGAGCTTGCAAAATCTTTTAAGAAGAATAACGAACACCTTTCAAGCGAAGAACTTACCGAAGCAACACAGCGTACAATTGACAGGCTTGTATTCATAAAATTTCTTGAAGATAAACTTATTGAGCCTGACCATTATGTAAGTGAATTCGGAGTAAGAAAAAGTGCCTGGGAAGATTTTCTTTGGGATTCACGAAAGCTCGATGCAAAATATAACGGTGTTGTTTTTAAGAAAAGTCTTATTGATACAAGAAATATTATTGAGCCTGATGATAAAACTTTTTCCGCAATTTGTGATGAACTCTCGCACGAAAATACCCCTTATAACTTTGATGCAATTCCAATACATATTCTCGGTTCCATTTACGAAAGATTTTTAGGCAAAGTTGTGCACGCAACAGATAAACGCGCAACTATTGAAGAGAAACCCGAAGTAAGAAAAGCAGGCGGAGTTTATTACACACCTCAGTACATTGTTAATTACATTGTTGAGAACACAGTAGGCAAATTGATTGAAGGCAAAACGCCCAGACAAATTGCAAAGATGCGTTTTGCTGATATTGCCTGCGGAAGCGGTTCTTTTCTTATAACAGTTTTTG
>Ga0210099_1000227_pt1 | contig 20387 bp, 18 predicted proteins | sample Joice_ThreeSqA_D_4_FD_184872 | JGI IMG/M metagenome (GOLD analysis project Ga0210099, IMG submission 184872) | Wetland microbial communities from San Francisco Bay, California, USA, that impact long-term carbon sequestration - Joice_ThreeSqA_D2... | ecosystem: Environmental > Aquatic > Marine >...
TGGTTTTCCGTGTAATATATCCGTGGTCTTCGTTTCATTTGCAACACTCCTTCTGCTTACGCAGATTCTAGTGTGTTGCATCGACCGGTTGAAACCGCAGTCCAAAATCGATATTGGTTGACTAGATGATTAAAGTATTTTTATTGAAACATTCTATGTAGTATCTATTTGCCCATATTAAGTTTTTGTAGTTTTTGAATTGGAGGAGGACAAATTGAATATCAAAAGTGAAATTATGATTGCTATATTGATATATTTTGCATCTGCTTCCCAAGTTATGGCTGAAGGTTATTATGGAGCAATTGACGTAGGACAATCAAAAGGATCGGATATCTGTACTGACAACACCCCCGGAGTATCTGGATGTGAAGATACTGCTACTGCGTATAGATTTGCCGGCGGATATCAGATCTCTTCTAATTGGAGCGTAGAAGCAAGTTACGCGGATTATGGAAGCGGAAGCATTGGAAGTGCAAACGTTGGTGCGCCTATAGGTAATTTATCCGGCACTTGGAAGGCGACTGCATTAGAAATTTCTGGAGTAGGAACCTTGCCAATTTCCGAGGGAATTTCCATAACCGGAAAATTGGGGCTTGCAAGTACAGACCTTAAAGTAGACCTCAGCTCATCTCTTCTTGGGAGCGCAAATGTAAGTGATACAACTTCAAAGCTTGCATTTGGGATAGGTGCAAAGTTTGACGTCAACAATAAGGTTGCCATCCGTGTTCAATATGAAAATTTCGGGACTGTCGGCAATGAAAATACCACTGGCACTACAAAACTCACATTGCTTTCCGCAGGAGTAATGTTGATGTTCTAATATTTATACAAGTCAGCAGATTACCAATAGTTGAGCAACGTCAGCTATTCGTTGAGACGAGGTCGAAGCCCACTTATTCTTATAAACCGACCAAAGACATTTATTCAGCAAAAATATCGGCCGACTGCATATGGCACGGAACGATAATTCAATGATTATGATCAGGTCATAAAGCTGTCGATGGCAGTAAGTTATTTGCTCAATTGCTTCGCACGGTGAATAGCACTCTAAATTTCCCTGTTGCAATAAAGCAACATGCTTCCTGTTTTTTTTATCTTTTTATATATCAATTTCGATACAATTATGACGGTCTCATCGACCGTAAAATTAATAATTATCAAAACACTTTGAGGAGGTTATCATGAAAAAGATACTTGCCGTAGCGATACTTTCAACTGCATTTGCCGCCCCGGCGTATGCTGAAGGAACCGGCTTTTACGGTGCCCTTGATCTAAACACGTGGGACTTGAGTAACAAGGGGACTGCATCGAATCCTTCTACCGGATACCGAATTGCTGGCGGTTATCATTTCACCCCCAATTGGGGAGCTGAACTGGGATACGCTGCAAGCGGAAACGGAGATGCTGGCGGCCAAAACTATAAAGTCGAATCAACCCAACTTGCCTTGATTGGCACTTACCCCATAAACGAACAGTTTGATGTGTTTGGAAAATTGGGCTATGCCATGAACAAGTTGTCTGGTGATGCAACTGCTGGCTGTAGCGATTGTAGTAAAGACGATTTCATGTACGGAATTGGAGCACAATATAACTTCAACAAGCAATTTGGCGTTCGTTTTCAATACGAAGATTTAGGCAAGGTGGAAGACAGCGGAACAAATGATTCTGCGGCAACAAATCTTTCTCTGGGTGTGGTTTTTAATTTCTAACACAACAATTTTTGAACAAGCAACTTGAAAGCCGGGCATGCCCGGCTTTGTATTGTTAATCTAATTCGATCAACAAGTTATTTCAGCTGGTTTGGTGTCAACGAGAAAATTTGCGACCGGTTGAAACCCCGAGACTTCACGGACATGAGGTTGCCATAATGTCTCCCCATAGATGTTGTCCCATGGGGAATTATAATATCGGACCTTCAGCTAATTCCATGTTCCGCCACTGCTGACAAAACACTTTTGTGTCGTCCAGCCACACATGGAAGTCACCGGTAAATCCATCAATGTCCGCAAGAAACTCCTGCTCGCCATACGCCAACGGATTGGGTTGCCTGGCCCGGTGTGACATGCGGACCAATACATCGGCAATCCCCTCGACCTGCGCGTAGCTGGACAGCCAGTCCTCCGTTTCCATCAGCTTCAATGCGGAATGAGAAGAGGCGGGCAATTCGTTCAGCCTGTCTCTGATCAGGCGATAGACATCACCACAATATTCATCAAGCGGCTGATCATGCACGTCAGTCCAGTTACGGGCCAGCAAATGATCGTAGATCACATCGACGATCACGCCGGCATAACGCCTGCGGACTGCAGAGATCCGTGAGCGGCTGCGCCGGAAAGCCGGTTGCGACTCCGCAAAACTGTCGATGGCGCGATGCAGGGCCACTCCCTTTGCCAGATCGCCCGGCAATACCCCGGGCAAAGGACCCTTGATCCAATCCCCTATTACGCCTCCCACGATCAAAGCGGGATGGTCGCCAGCCAGCAGTGCATGGGCCAGGAAGTTCAATGGTCTACTCCCTAATGATTGCGTTGAGACTGATTACGAAAACTCGATGCAGTACATTGTTCGAAAGTCGTCAATGTTGAACCCATCACCCGCGCTTGCGCAGTATGACGTGGGTTGCGCGTTCACCCGCGACGTGCTCCGAACATACATATCCCAGCGCACGCATGTCGATTCCATTCAGCAGATGCTCGCCGGTACCGAGCAGGACAGGACTGATGGCGAGGTGCAACTCGTCGATCAGCGCAGCGCGCAAATATTCCCGGACTGTGGCCACGCCGCCGCCCAGGCGAACGTCGCGACCGCCCGCCGCTGCGGTCGCCAGTTGCAACGCGGCGTGCATGCCTTCGGTGACGAACCGGAACTCCGTGCCTCCCGCCATCTTGAGCGGCTCGCGCGGGTGATGTGTCAGCACGAAGACGGGGGTGTGATATGGAGGCTCCTCTCCCCACCATCCCTTCCAGTTATTGTCCGGCCAGGGGCCCCGCACAGGGCCGAACATGTTTCGTCCCAGTATCCAGGCGCCGATTCCGTCAAAACCCTGTTCGGCCATTCTGTTGTCGACGCCTGTCTCTCCACCATCCTGTCCGTGCATCCGCCGCCAGAAGCGCGAATGGAAGACCCATTCCATAATTTCGGGTCCGCCAACGCCGAGCGGATTTTGAAGATTCTGGTTCGGCCCGGCACCGTATCCGTCGATGGATACCGCAAAGCTCTGTACGCGTAGTTTTGACATTATGTTCCTCGTTGCTGATCAGGGATACACGCCGGCAATAGATGGTCACAAACGGTACGCATCGTTTAATGTGTCACTATGGACGATGCAAACGTATATTCGATAATCATACCTCAAGATCACCATGCAACTTTAGCCCGAAATTATCAATACATGCGGTGCCGGAACAGCCACCCGGCGATGCTGAAAGCTGAAACACCGATCAGTGCCATCGGCCAGAATTGAGGAATCAGCAAATGGAACGGCATGCCTTCCAGGAACACGCCGCGCAACACGATCAGAAAGTAGCGCATCGGATCGAGCAGTGTGATGCCCTGCACCAGCAACGGCATGTTCCTGATCGGCGTGGCGAATCCGGACAGGATGATAGCCGGCACCATGAAGATGAACGCGCCCAGCAGTCCCTGCTGCTGGGTGACCGCAACCGACGAGATCATCAACCCCACGCCGACGCCGGACAACAGAAACAGTGCGATGCCGGTGTACAGCGTGAACAAACTTCCCTGCAGAGGCACCTTGAACCAGAACACTGCCGCCAAAATGATCACGCTCGCTTCCGCCAGCCCGATGATGAAACCCGGCAGCGTTTTTCCGATCAATATCTCCACGGGCCGCAGCGGCGTGACCAGCAATTGATCGAACGTGCCTTGCTCGCGTTCGCGTGCGACGGAAAGCGCGGTGACCAGCATCGTTACCAGCAGGGTTATGATGCCGACGATGCCGGGGAGGAAAAACCAGCGGCTTTCCAGATTGGGATTGAACCACGCGCGGGTCTCGATGTGTGACGGCGGTAGTTTACCGTCATGGCTGGCGGCCCAGGCTAGGTTATACCGGTTGACGATCTCGCGTACGTCATTGATGACCAGCATTGCGGTATTTGAATTACGGCCGTCGACGATGACCTGCAACTCTGCCGGACGACCCCCCTGCAAATCCGCGCTGAAACGCGGGCCGGCATGCACCACCATCAACACCTGTTTGGAATCGATCAGCGGTGCGATCTCACCTTCATGTGTAATCTGTGCCACGCGGCTGAAACTCGGCGAGCCGTCGAAGGCAGCCATCAACTCGCGCGATGCGTATCCACTGTCTTCGTTGTACACCGCGAACGGCACGTGCTTCAGATCGAATGTCGCGGCGTAACCGAATATCAGCATCTGGATCAACGGTGGCCCGATTAGCACGATCCGGCTGCGCTTGTCTTTGAGCAGCGTCAGGAATTCCTTTTTTACCAATGCAAGGATGCGTCCGAACATGACGTTATTCCAGTCGCTTGCGCGAATTGCGCCAGGTCAGTCCGAAAAATACCGAAGCAAGGATCACCAATCCCAGCGCATTCGGCAGGATCACGCTCCACACGTTGCCGGCAAGAAACACGGTCTGCAAAATCGCGACGTAATAGCGTGCGGCGATGACGTGAGTAATGGCCTGCACCACGCCCGGCATGCTGCCGATGTCGAAGATGAATCCGGACAACAGGAAGGCGGGCAGGAAAGTGGTGATCAGCGCCAGTTGCCCGGCGACGAACTGGCTGCGAGCCACGGTGGAAATCAGCAGACCCATGCCCAGTGCGGTGACGAGGAACAGTGCGGACCCCGCGAACAGTACCCACAGCGAGCCGCGCAACGGCACTTCGAACAGGAACAGCGCCATGCTCACCGCCAGCACCAGCCCGCCCATGCCGAGGATGAAATAGGGGATCAGTTTGCCGAGGATCACTTCGCGCATCGACAGCGGCGTGACCAGCAGCGCCTCCATCGTGCCGCGCTCCCATTCGCGCGACATCACCATCGCGGTCAGCAGCGCACCGATCAGCGTCATGATCACGGCGACCAGACCGGGTACCAGGAAGTTGCGGCTGCGCAACTCATTGTTGAACCACACGCGCTGTTCCATCTGCACCGTCAAATTCAGCTCCTGCCCTCGTTGCAGCGCGTAGTGTTCCAGCCATTTACCCCAGGCTCCCTGCACATAACCGGAAATGATGCGCGCCGTGTTCGCGTCCACACCGTTGACGATCAACTGGACCGGTGCGCCATCAGGCAGACGCAATTGCTTCGCAAAATCCTGGCGCAACACGACGATCGCATGGACCTTGCCTGCCATCATCGCCTGTTCGGCATCTTTGGTGTTCGAGTACACGGACGGATCGAAATAGCGTGACTGGTGGAAAGCGGCCATGAATTCCGAAGTATCCGCATTCGGTTGCTCCACCACCAGTGCCAGCGGAATGTGTTCCGAATCCAGCGACACGCCATAGCCGAACAGCAACAGAAGAAATATCGGCATCAGAAAAGCGATCGCGATGCTGCTGGGGTCGCGCACGATCTGCAGGAATTCCTTGCGCACCAATCCCTTCAATCGCATTGTGCTGGAACCTTGATGTATATTGATGTTCATTGTGGTAAACCTTGGTGTCCACGAAAGACACGAAAGGACACGAACAAATTCATATACACCAGTGAATCAACAAAACCAACATATGGACGTGGCGTCGAGCCAGAATGACATATCGGATTTTTTCTTGATTTTCGTGTCTTTCGTGGACCAAAAGAGGGTTTAAGTATCATGCTGCAACTCCTCCCTGCTCATGCGCCCGAATCAGCGCAACGAAGGCGTCTTCCATGGTCGGTTCGGGCATATCTTCGGTGCGGGACTGTTCCTTGATTTTGGCCGGCGTGCCCATGGTCAGGATCTCGCCCGCTGCCATGATCGCGAGGCGGTCGCAATACTCCGCTTCTTCCATGAAGTGGGTGGTGACCATGACGGTCACGCCCTTACCGGCCAACATATTGATGCGCGACCAGAACTCGCGGCGCGCCAGCGGGTCGACGCCGGATGTAGGCTCGTCCAGAAAAAGTATCTCCGGCTCGTGCATCAACGCGCACGCCAGAGCCAGTCGTTGCTTGTAACCTAGCGACAGGTCACCGCTGGTAAACTCGGCGATGGATGCCAATTCGAATTCCTGTAGTGCCCAGTCGATGCGGTTCATCCCTTTTATTCCGGATGATCCGTGGACGCCGGCCCCGTAGACGTTCGCGAAGAAGCGCAGATTCTCCGCCACGCTGAGGTGCCCGTACAGCGAAAACTTCTGCGACATGTAGCCGATACGTGCACGCGCTTTGGCCGCGGCATTACGCAGATCTGCCCCGGCTACGCGCAACGTACCGCCGCTCGGCGGCAACAGTCCGCAGAGCATGCGGAAGGTGGTGGATTTGCCCGCACCATTCGCGCCCAGCAATCCGAACACTTCGCCCTTTGCAACCGAAAAGTTGAGATCGTTTACCGCATAAAAATCGCCGAAACGGCGTTGCAGACCGTGTACTTCAATTACGGGTTTCTTGCCCGCTACCTCGTGGGTGAATCCGGGAACGATTGTTTCTGTCGATGATGATGGAGTGGCATTCTCGCTGCCGGATTTCCCCTTGAGCAGCGCGACAAAGCTGTCCTCAAAGCGCGGCGGCACAGGTTTCATCATTGCACCGCTTACGCCGGGAAGCAGGATATTCAGATCGGCAGGCGCCTTGTCTTCCATCACCACACGGATGCGGTCTCCCTGTATCAAACCGTCCAGCACGCCCGGTGCCCGGGACAATTTGGAGAGCAGCTGGCGTTTTGCAAGATTGTGTCCAGTGATCTCAAAAGTGCGTCCCCGTATGGTGTCGCGCAATTCGGCCGGAGTTCCCTGCGCCAGCAAGCGGCCATCGTGCAGCAGCACAACTTCATCGCAGCGCTCCGCCTCGTCGAGATAGGCGGTGCTGAGCAGCACGCTGGTTCCCTTTTCGCGCACCAGACGGTACACGATGTCCCACAGTTCGCGCCGCGACAGCGGATCCACACCGACAGTCGGTTCATCGAGCAACAGTAATGACGGTTGTCGCACCAGCGCGCAGGCCAAACCCAGTTTCTGTTTCATGCCGCCGGAAAGTTTTCCCGCCAGGCGTTTGGTGAATTGTTCAAGACCGGCCATGTGCATCAACTCGGCGTAGCGTGAAGAACGCGCCGCTTCCGGCACGCCCTGCAGGTCTGCATATAGGTTCAGGTTCTCCTGCACGGTAAGATCTTCGTACAGGCCGAAGCGCTGCGGCATGTAGCCGATGGCCATTTGCACCGAGAGCGACTGCGTGGAGGCATCCATGTCCATTACGTTGATGCTGCCAGAATCCGGCACCAGCAGGCCGGCGGCAAGGCGCATCAGCGTGGTCTTGCCTGCGGCGTCGGGACCGACCAGTCCGGTAACCACACCATGGCGGACACGAAAGCTGACTTGTTGCAACGCCTGTACCTGACGCGCGCCGACATAAAAGACCTTTGCTACGCTTTCAACTTTGAGCGCGATCTGATCGGCGACAGTCACGGCAACTCAGGAACCCTGACAGTGATTGGCGTCCTGCGCCGGTGGCTGGCCCAGCGGAATGATCACTGTGGCGGGCATACCCATGCGCAACTCACCTTGCGGATTGCACACGTAGATTCTCACCTGATAAACCAGACTGCTGCGCACTTCGGTGGTCTCCACCGACTTGGGCGTGAACTCGGCGGTGGGAGAAATATAGCCGACCCATGCACGATATTTCTTGTCGGGGAAACTGTCGGTGTTCACTTCCGCCCTTGTTCCCGGCTGCAACTTACCGAGATCGGGTCCTTGCACATAGGCGCGCACCCAGACCGGATCGGTCAGCGCCAGCGTATAGACAGGACGCTGCGGCGATGCCATGTCGCCCGGTTCGAGGATACGTTCCTGGACGATGCCATCGTCCGGCGCATAAAGCGACGCGTCCGCCAGCGCCTTGCGCGCCACATCCAATGCCGCCTGATCCGCTTTCAGCATGGCCCGGGCTGCCGAGATGTCTTCCTTGCGCGGTCCTTGCTGAACAAGTTTCAGTGTTTCCTGCAACGCATCGTATCTTGCCTGCGCGGCATCGGCTGAGGCCAGTGCATCGTCCGCTTGTTGCGGAGTTACGAAATGTTTCGCCGCCAATTCCTTTTGTCTTTGATAGGTATGCCTGGCGTTGTCGGCGGCGATGCGCGCGGCTTCAACATCAGCCTGTGCCTTGCGTATTTCCTCCGGACGGCTGCCGGCCTCCATGCGGGAGAGCACTTGTCGCTGTGATGCGAGCTGTGCCTGCTGCAACTCTGCGTTGCCTGCCAGCCGCACGGTATCCAGTGTCGCGAGCATTTGGCCCTTCTTGACCGGTTCACCTTCCCTGACTTGCATCGTGGCAATCCGCTCCGAGCCGTTGAACGCGAGTTGCACCTGCCTGATATCTACATTGCCATAGAGCGTCAATGCGTCCGGGTTGACCGTGCGGTGATTGTTGAAATACCAGGCAGCAGCACCGGCAGTTCCCAGGAGAACCACAGCGATCGGGATGAGGATTTGTTTTCGTTGCACTGACATTAGCCTTTGCGGCTGTTAACTTTGAACGGCATGGCGGTCATTGTACATTTCAACGAGGGAATTTGCTGCAATCCGGATAAGCAATCCGGATTGTTTTGCTATACAACCCGACTTGAGGATTTGCAAATTCCCGAATAGAGGTTCAACATTACTCGTGTAACGACTACCCATGCGGGGATTCAATTTCAGAGGTCAGCCGTGCATGAAATGTCGATCGCCGAAAGCGTGCTGCAGATCATCGAAGATTCTGCCCGAACCGAAGGATACACAAAGGTCAACGCGATATGGCTGGAGATCGGGCAATTGGCCGGCGTGGAAATGGAATCACTGCGTTTCTGCTTCGATGCGGTGTCACGCGACAGCGTTGCCGAGAACGCACGCCTGGAGATCATCGAGACCGCGGGGCAGGGCTGGTGTCTGGAGTGTGCCCGCAATGTGGCCGTTGCGGCCCGTTATGAACCTTGCCCGAATTGCGGCAGTTTTCAGATCGAGGTGACGGGTGGCGAGGAGATGAGAGTCAAAGAACTGGAGGTCGAGTAATGTGCATGACGTGCGGATGCGGAAAGGGTCAGACGCTTATCGATGGCCGTGTGCTTGCAAGGCAACGCAAGCCTGGAGAGAAGATGCGCTATCAAGCGCGTCAGAAAGGTGCGACGCTTTCACATTCCCCTCACCCCAACCCTGATGAAACTTCTAGCCATTCGACAAGGCTGTCCAAAGGCAACAGCCAAGTCGCTGGTAATCTCCCGTATGCGGGAGAGGGGCACATGGGCTCGCAACGCGAGTTTTACGGTAAAGATCACTTACATTCTTACGAGACCATCGATTTTGGTGATGGGCCGGCCGGCACGCATGCGCCTGGCATGAGCCAGTCGCGCATGGTGAAGATAGAACGCGACATACTCTCCAAGAACAACGACTATGCAGCTGAGAACCGCAAGTATTTTTCCGGCCACGGTATCTTTGCGCTCAATCTGGTATCCAGTCCCGGTTCCGGAAAAACAACGCTGCTGGTGAATACTATCAGCGCGTTGAATGGCAAACAGCCGCTCGCTGTCATCGAGGGCGACCAGCAGACCGATAACGATGCCGCGCGCATACGTGCCGCAGGCGCGCCCGCGCTGCAGATCAATACCGGCAAGGGTTGCCATCTGGATGCACACATGGTCGGGCAGGCGATGCAAAGATTGAATCTTGAAGACGACAGCCTGTTGCTCATCGAGAACGTCGGCAATCTGGTTTGTCCGGCAGGATTCGATCTGGGTGAGGCGCACAAGGTGGTGATCTTCTCGGTGACTGAAGGCGAGGACAAGCCGCTAAAGTATCCCGACATGTTCCGCGCATCGGACATGATGCTGCTCAGCAAAATCGACCTGTTGCCGCACCTTGATTTCGATGCCGATCTTGCCGTGGCAAATGCGCGCCGAGTCAATCCGGATATACAAGTGATCAGAATGTCGGCGACAAGTGGCGAAGGCATGATGGAATGGCTGGAATGGATAGCGTCAGGTTGCCATAAAGCTGTGGCTGACAAATATCCGGTTGGCGAATTGCGGGGTCGGGAACCGGAATCAAACCCCTTGCTTCAGACTGGCTGAAATAAAGTCGTCCAGGTCGCCATCCAGCACGGCCTGGGTGTTGCCGACTTCATAATTGGTTCGCAGATCCTTGATGCGCGACTGGTCGAGCACGTAGCTGCGGATCTGGTGTCCCCAGCCGATATCGGTCTTGCCGTCTTCCATCGCCTGCTTCTCGGCATTGCGCTTGCGCAGTTCTTCTTCATATAGCTTTGATTTCAGCATCGCCATCGCCTCGGCACGGTTGCGATGCTGCGAGCGGTCGTTCTGGCACTGCACCACGATGTTGGTCGGAAGGTGGGTGATGCGAACCGCCGAGTCGGTCTTGTTGATGTGCTGCCCGCCCGCACCGCTTGCGCGATAAGTATCGACACGCAAATCTGCGGGGTTGATGTCGACCTCGATGGACTCATCCACTTCGGGATAGACGAACACGCTGGAAAAAGAAGTGTGGCGGCGATTGCCGGAATCGAACGGTGATTTGCGCACCAGTCGATGCACGCCGGTTTCGGTGCGCAGATGACCGTACGCATATTCCCCGATCACTTTGATGGATGCACCCTTGATGCCCGCGACATCGCCGTCGGATTGTTCCAGTACTTCGACCTGAAAACCTTTGCGTTCGCAATAGCGCAGATACATGCGCAGCAGCATGGCCGCCCAATCCTGCGCTTCGGTACCGCCGGAACCGGCCTGGATATCGACGAAGCAGCTGTTCGGATCCATCGGGTGGGAAAACATGCGGCGGAATTCCAGGTCCGCGACGCGCTTCTCGATGTCCCGTATATCGTCGGCGGTGCTTTGCAGACTTTCGTCGTCATTTTCCGCCTGTGCCATCTCGAACAGTTCGGAGGCATCGGCAAGGTCCTGCCTTATTTTGCCGAGACCGAGCACTACACCTTCCAGCATTTTGCGCTCTCGTCCCAGTTCCTGTGCGCGTTTTGCATCCTGCCAGATGGCGGGATCTTCTGCGAGTTCGCTGACTTCGGTCAGCCGTTCCAGCTTGGTATCGTAGTCAAAGATACCTCCGCAATTCGGCGCTTCGTGCCGCCAGATCTTGTAGCTGGTTGGAGAGTGCGTTGAGTTGTTCGGATTCCATGATGTCGTTGCGTCCGGAAAGGGCGCGATTATAACGCAAACAATCCCACCAGAACGCCCAGCATGATCGCGCCGAATCCGCCCGCTACCAGTCTGGCGAGATTCCATCCGCCGATGAATATCACCATGCCGAATTTGAAGGCGATGTTGGAAAGGAAAGCGAGCACGATCGCGGCAACGGTCTGTTGCTCGCTCAATTGACCCAGGTTGAACAGGCGCAGGCTGGACAGCGTGATTGCATCCACATCGGTCAGTCCCGACACCAATGCCACGGCATACAAGCCCTGACTGCCGGCGATATCCTTCATCCATGCGGCACCCAGCAACACGACGATATACATCAATCCAAACCCGATCGCAGTGTGCAATTCGGCCGGATTGGAAGTCTCGGGGATGACAAGGTCTGTTGCGTTGTTCATCTTGCGCCAGTTATAAAATATCACGAACAGGCCGGCCAGGAATCCCGCAGCGAGTACCGGGAGCAGACCGGGCAGCGCACCATAAGCAACCGCGGCACTGATCGCCATCAGTCTCAGCAACACCACCGTGGCAGCGATCACGATCACCGAAGCGGCCAAATGCAGCATGACCTGGTTATCCTTGCTGTTTTTAGCGTAGATCAGGGTGGTCGCCGTGCTGGAAGCGATGCCGCCGAGAAAACCCAGCAACGGCGCACCATAGCGGGTGCCTGCCGTGTGCATCGCGGTATAACCTGCCAGGCTGATACCGGAGATCAGTACCACCATCAGCCAGGCCTGATGGGGGTTGAAAGCATCGTAGGGGCCGTAACTCTGATCGGGCAAAATCGGAAGCACGATGAAAGTCAGCACCGAAAACTGCAGCACGGCGACCAGATCGCGGCGCGTGAGCCGCTGGGAAATTCCGCGCAGTTCGGGTTTGAAATAGAGCAGGATGGTAGTTCCTATCGCCAGCATGATGGCCAGTTTGGCAAGGCCATACCAGACCATCGCGCCAAAGCTGTAGCACAGTATCAGAGCGATCTCGGTGGTGGTTCCGGGGTCGCTTTCTTCACGCGGATTATTGAGGTAGGCGGCGATGATCATGCCGGACACGGCGATCAGCCCGGCGATCAGCAGCCAGGGTGAACCGAGTTTGGTGGAAAGCAATGCTGCCAGCGTGCCAAATACTGCGACCAGTGCGAAAGTTCGCAAGCCGGCTTTGGCCGAAGGATTTCGTTCGCGCTCCAGGCCGATCAGCAGTCCGATGGCCAGACTGGTGATGAATTGCGGCAGCGCTTCGAAATTGTTGCCTTGCAGAAAACCGAATTCCATGTGTTTAATTATCCGAATGCCGCCAATGGCGAATGATGAGTTGTACGCTTTGCGTGCCATTGTATTCATTGACACTCAGGCTGTACACGGCATGTATTTGTTCGGGCAGCGGCTCATTGTGGCCGAACAGTATCGCCTCCATATGTTTATTTTTCACACTGAGGCGCAATTTCAAATGCCTCTCTCCGACAACGCGCTGATTCTGTACGATGAAATCGTCATTGAATTGCGGGGCAGGGAAGCCCTGTCCCCAAACTTGTTCATCCAGCATGCGCGCCACTTCGATATTCATTTCGGCATTTTCCAGCGCGCCATCGGTTTCGATACGCTGGGCAAGATCTGCCTCATTGAGAATTTCTGCGGCAACTTGTTCAAAGGCCGTCACAAAGTTGTCGAAGTCAGCCTCGGCGATGCTCAATCCTGCCGCGGCGGCGTGACCGCCGAATTTCCTGATCAGTGCGGGATGGCGCTTGCTGACCAGATCCAGCGCATCGCGCAGATGCAGTCCGGCAATGGAACGACCCGATCCTTTTAGCTCACCGCCGGAAGAGCGCGCAAAGGCGATGGTCGGGCGATGGAATCTGTCCTTTAGGCGCGAGGCAAGAATGCCGATCACGCCCTGATGCCAGGACTCATCGAACAAGGTGAGGGTGAAATTATCCTTGGGGTCGACTTGTTCCAGTGCGGCGAGCGCGTTCTCCTGCATGTTGCCCTCGATGCTGCGCCGCTCGCGATTGAGTGCATCAAGTTTTGCGGCGATCTGCTGCGCTCTCGTTGTATCGTCTGTCAGCAGGCAATCGATGCCCAGACTCATGTCGTCCAGTCTGCCCGCCGCATTCAGTCGCGGTCCGACGGTAAAGCCCAGGTCCAGGCTTGAAACGCGCGCAGGAATCTTCTTTGCCACCAGCAACAGCGCGTTGATGCCTGCACATGCGCGTTCGGCGCGGATACGCTGCAGGCCCTGCTGCACAAGGATGCGATTGTTCTGGTCCAGCTTCACGACATCGGCGACCGTACCCAGTGCGACCAGGTCGAGCAGGTTGGCCAGATTGGGTTCGGATTTACCGGCAAAAGCCCCGCGTGAACGAAATTCCGCCCGCAACGCCAGCAACACATAGAACATCACGCCGACACCTGCCATGTTCTTGCTGGAAAAACTGCAACCAGGTTGATTGGGATTGACGATGCAGGCCGCATCCGGCATTGCATCGCCGGGCAAATGATGATCGGTGATAAGTACCTGCATGCCCAGGCGGTTGGCCTCGGCCACGCCCTCGACGCTGGCTATGCCGTTGTCGACGGTGATCAGGATATTCGGAGATTGTTTAGCCGCGAGCCGGACGATCTCCGGAGTCAAGCCGTATCCGTATTCGAAACGGTTCGGCACGATGAATCCGATCTGCGCACCGAGGGCGCGCAGGCCGCGCACCGCCACCGCGCAGGCAGTCGCTCCGTCGGCGTCGTAATCTGCGATGACCATGAGTTTTTTCCGGGCTGTTATCGCATCGGCAAGCAAACGAGCCATTTCGCCGGCGTTTTTAAGGTTGTCGAATGGCAACAATCCGGCAAACGTGTTGTCCAGTTGCCCGCTGTCCGTGATACCGCGTGCCGCGAAGATCTTTGCCAGCGCAGGCAAATATCCCTTGTCAAGCAAATGCTGCAAGGATGCAGGGGGGATGATGCGCGGGGTGATTTCTGTCATGTTGGCGACTCAAGTGTCCTGAGTTTAGCAAATCAGGGCTAGATCCAGCCTCGTTTTTTTTTTGCAGTTGCGCTAAAATCGCGCCCTTTATCAACATCAGGCAATATCATCGTGGCATTGATAGTACAGAAGTATGGCGGCACATCGGTTGGCAGTCCGGAACGTATCAAGAACGTGGCGCGGCGTGTCGCGAAATTCAAAGCGATGGGCCACAAGGTCGTAGTGGTGGTCTCCGCGATGAGCGGCGAGACCAATCGTCTGGTGGCGCTCGCCCATGAGATCCAGAAACATCCCGATCCACGCGAGCTGGACGTGGTCATCTCGACGGGCGAACAAGTCACCATCGGGCTGTTGGCGATGGCGCTCAAGGAGCTGGGCTTGAAAGCAAAGAGCTATACCGGCGCCCAAGCAAGGATACTCACCGATAGCGCGTTTACCAAGGCGCGTATCGTCAGTATCGATGAACAAAATATTCGCAACGATCTGGCAAAAGACAATGTTGTGGTGGTGGCAGGGTTTCAGGGTATCGACGAAAAGGGCAACATCACCACCCTGGGTCGCGGCGGCTCCGATACGACCGGCGTGGCCGTTGCTGCCGCGTTGCGAGCCGACGAATGCCAGATCTACACCGATGTGGACGGCGTCTATACCACTGATCCGCGCCTGGTACCCGAGGCGCGCCGCCTGAAGACCATCACCTTCGAGGAGATGCTGGAGATGGCCAGCCTGGGCTCCAAGGTGCTGCAGATCCGTTCGGTGGAATTTGCCGGGAAATACAAGGTCAAGCTGCGCGTGCTCTCTAGCTTTCAGGAAGAAGGCGAAGGCACGCTGATTACTTTTGAGGACAACGACAAAATGGAACAAGCAATCATTTCAGGGATCGCGTTCAATCGCGATGAAGCCAAGATCACCGTATTGGGCGTGCCCGACAGGCCAGGCATCGCTTACCAGATACTTGGGCCGGTCAGCGATGCGAACATCGACGTTGATATCATCATCCAGAATGTCGGCGTGGACGGCACGACCGATTTTTCCTTCACCGTCCATCGCAACGAGTTTTCCAAGGCGATGGACATCCTTAAGAATAAAGTGCAACCGCACATCGGCGCGCGCGAGGTGATCGGCGATGACAAGGCGGCCAAGGTCTCGGTGGTTGGTGTCGGGATGCGCTCGCATGTCGGTATCGCCAGCAAGATGTTCCGCACTTTGGCGGAGGAGGGCATCAATATCCAGATGATCTCCACATCAGAGATAAAGATCTCGGTTGTCATCGACGAAAAGTATCTTGAACTTGCTGTGCGCGTGTTGCACAAGGCGTTCGATCTCGAGCAGGAAGACGCATGAGGACCGGCCAAGCAATAAAGCTCGTTTGACCTTTGAGGTGGGTTCCTTTACTATGCGCGGCCTTCGGAGAGGTGGCCGAGAGGTCGAAGGCACGCCCCTGCTAAGGGCGCATACGAGCTTAAACTTGTATCGAGGGTTCGAATCCCTCCCTCTCCGCCAAAGGTAACAAAAGTGCGCGCCCGTAGCTCAGCTGGATAGAGTACTTGGCTACGAACCAAGGGGTCGGGCGTTCGAATCGCTCCGGGCGCACCAGTATATTCAAGAGTTGGATTTACATGATATCCAACGCCTTGGCTAACTATCGTGATAGTCATCCATTCATTTTTGCTTGATTTGTTCAAAATGGCTATTGGCTGCCCAACCTATTGTTTCAGTGGTTGTTGCTGCAATTGAATCATCATTGACGTCATCAATTCCAGGTTGCCATCCAACTAGTGCCTGACGGCTGGAAGGCAACTGAACATTCCGCGAACGAGCAATTTCTGAAAACTTAAGCAGCAAATCGGCGGCGGCGGCACTGGTGATCTCGATACCGTGTTCTGATGCGATATTCATAATCATTTTTGTTTGGATCGGCATAACTGCTTCAGATTTTGAATCCGACATATGTGCTGAACCGCGATCAATTTCGGCACAAGCATTAGAAGTTGCATGAATAATGTCGTGAACATTTTGCTTTGTCGAAGCCATGGAGAACGCTCCTGTCATTTTGGCTATTCTTTAAAAATTGCCATAACTCAAGTCTAAACAAGGTCAAGTTTGTGCATTACAGTTGAACAAATTGCGGACATATGTTCCTTTAGTCCAGCTTTCTTTCTACCCCCCGGAATTTGCATCCCGCCGTTCCTGAACATTTTGAAGTATTACAAGGCGCTCTTCATTGCTGATGTGATTCCACCGATCGTTTTCCTCCGACGAGAGGAAGCAGCAGAGGCAAATACCTTCAGCGTTCGGTTGGCAATCGCCTACACAGGGGGATTCCGCAATGATTTCTGTATCTGTCATCCTTTGTTCTCCATATTTGGTGTTGATATGCACGGTCACCAAAACTCCAATATTTGGTTTCCGTAATCATGCTCGGGCTGCTCCGAGATTGGAATCCTGCCGCGAATCAAACGACAAATCAAGCTGAAGCTCCGCCTTCAACGAGCGAACGTTGACAGCAATCTCCATTACCCGATAGAACAGCCTGTCAAAATATAATAAGAATATTTCATATCAGGGTTACCCTAGCGAAAAGATTGTTCGCGCAAATTACGATGAAAAACTGTAGTGTCTTCCTTGCGAATTGAGGGACGAAAGTCTGCACATAACTGTGCAGCATAAGGAACGTGCGTCAGTAATGTATTAATAAAAACAACAGGATATATATTATTTGCGTCTGCATCCAACAGACCTTGCGCCCGTATCACTTTTCATCAAACATCTTCTTGGATCCAGAAATTGAATGTTTTTGTTTGGCAAAATCATATTATCAGCAGGTGTGGATGTATGAAATAACTTCACTTTTCAAGACTTCCTTGGTATCTTGGTGCCAAGATGGGTATTACATATAACCCTAATTTAAATGATGTTTTAATATCTGAACCCGATTAAGTTGCGTCGTTCAGTCGGCGCGTAACCGGACTTTCAGTCCGTAATTCGAACCGCTGGCACTAGCCGGTGATTTAATAAACATGAATACTGCAAAAAAAACGCTGGTACTTATTTTTCCCCCGGTAACGGTTTCTACGTCACCTCCGCTAGGTATCGCGATGCTGAAGGGTTATGTCGAACGACAACTACCGGACTGGGAAGTAAAACTGCTTGATTTGAATCTGTGGATCCTTAACAGGTATTTTACCGGGATTGAGTCCGGCACCGGAAAGCTAAGCGACCAGGTATATGCCCAACTTGGAACTACCAGAGAACAATTGCTCCACGCTGTCAGCGTTATGCGGGGGAAAGATAACGACATCCTTCTGAGCCGCCCCGACATCTACGAGCAATGCGGAAGTGTGTTCTCAAAATTCTGTCAGTTTACAACCAAGATGTATGAGCTGATTTGCGCTGATTATGAACGTACGCAAAAGTTTCCACCTGTCCTTCTTGATTGCGTCAAAGAGATACAAGCTTTAAAGCCGGATTGTGTTGGTATATCGATGATCTTTGCGGAGCAAATTCCCGTCGGTGCGGCACTGGGTCGATATCTACGCCAACAGGCCAAGCTGAAAGTTTTTATGGGTGGGAGTTGTCTGATTGAAGGTGCAGAAAGTTTCATGAAATGGTACCCCGAAGCTGCTGACGTAGTCGTCGCCGGTGATGGCGAAGAACCACTCAAGCAACTGTTAAGCAATGGTTTAAATCCAAAAGGTATTCCCGGGATGGTATATTGGGAATCAGGCGAAATTGTGAAAGAGCCCCCGGTATTTCTCAAGGATGTAGATCAATTCGGTATCCCGGATTTTGGCGGACTCGATTTGAACGCCTACTTCTCCCCCGAACCTATAATCCCCCTCCTGCTTTCTCGCGGTTGCTACTGGCGGAAGTGTACGTTCTGCGTTCACTATTTTTCTGCCGGGGATACTTATCGAGTGCGATCAATTGATTCGATCATCGAGACATTGCGGCACTTTGTCGAGAGGGGAATCCGCAATTTCTCCTTTGTCGATGAAATGATAGCCCCGGGGCAGTTTGCTCGGTTGGCAGAGGCAATCAAGGGTGCAGGACTGGACATCTCTTATTATGCATATTCGAAACCCAACAAGACCTTTACTCCGGCCATTCTGAAGGAAATTGCCGAATCCGGATGCAAGTATCTGTTGTGGGGAGTGGAGAGTGGCAATCAACGGATCCTTGATTTGATGGGCAAGGGGACAAAAGTCCAGGATGTCGCTGATGTCATGAAAAATGCCCATACTGCCGGAATCGCAAATCACATCTTCATCATTTGCGGCTTCCCCACAGAAACGCATGGTGAATTTGCAGACACCCTCAATTTCCTGAACGAAAACAAAGACTACATCTACGCTATCAACAGTGGACCATTTGGTCTTGACGCTGGATCTCCAATCAATAAGAACCGCGAGAAATTCGGTATTGAGGAAGCCTGGATACACACTGACACCCCATTGGGAGGACATCTGGCTTACCGTTGTTCAAGCGGCGTAACGATGGAGGAAGCGTGGAAAAATTTCCTGAAGGCAGTGCCGTTCTTTAATCAATTTCATCCCCACGCTCCGTTGCTTGCGTATTTCCGTGACCATGCGATGCTGGTCTACAAGCACCTGGGCCTCAGTCTACAGTCTGAGCTCAGACCATTCCCGAAAATCGAGGAAGTTCTGCCCACTGCTATGGCAAAGGATACTTCTGAAGTCAGCGTGGGATAAGAAAGTTCAAGGCAATAATATCGGCTCCCAGTGCCAGGTTTTGTCGCTTCGGGTGCACCATAAAATGTGAAAGGTTCTTTCATGTTGAGAGGCCTTGTCATACCACACTGCAAGAAAGCACTAGTCCTTTTGGTATATGTTTGAAAGATCCAAGACCGGACATTTGCTTATTCCCTGCATGTAGGCCAAAACCAAGGCAATCAAAATTTACATATTCGTACAGAAAAAATGTCGGGTATGTCAATGATCCATGGTGTTGTCGAAAATTTCGTACCAGCGATAAATATGATGGACTTGCAGGTTGCTCTAATATAATTGGCAAGTTTTAAAAAAATATTAGTCGATGGAAGGAATACGCAATGACGAATACAGATGGCTATATCCCGATAGCTGACAACGGATTTTGGCAATACAGGTCCCCCCCGACCAGATCCCTGGAACAGGCAGCTGATCTGTTCAACCAGAATAAAGGCGAAACCATTATCGAGATCGGGACGGGCATCCATGGCGGTATAGCAGGAAACAGCATGTTGGTGTGGACGCAAAAAACATCCGCAAAAAGGATAATCGCCATAGATTTGGAGCAACAACGGCTGGATGAAGTCAGAGCGGCAACCCGGCAATATGACAACGTTGAATTGGTATTGGCAGACGGGATCGAGTATGTGAAACAATTTCCAGACAAAATCGATTTGCTGTATTTGGATTTTTGGACGCCCGATCCAAAGGGAACATTTCCGGGCACTGGCAGGGCTGAGGCGTATCGGGATTCATACAACGCAGCCAAAGACAAAATGAACACACATTCGATCATACTGATTGATGATACGGACCATGTGCATCCATGGAAACACACATATATTGTTCCTCTGGCGCGCATGAACGGGTACAAGGTTTTGTGCGTTGGAAGACAAACATTGCTGAAAAGATAGCCTAATCGGCATATCACGCGACTGACATTCCGTCCGGTTCAATATTGTCAGTTGTCCGGAACCTGATCAGCACATGTCAATCCGCTCAATACCGCACTTTCCAGCGTCGACGGGTAATCGCATGCAGTGTAGTCTCCGGCCAGCATAAGGCACGGTAGGCCGGTCTTTTGGGACGGACGGCGCAGATTGGGTGAACAGCAGAACGTTGCACGTTTTTCGGCGATCACTTTGAGCCACTGGGGCTGATCGGCGATGCAGAAAACCTCCCTTAGTTCAACGATCACTTTCTGAGCCAGTTCTTCCCGGGACAATTCTTGATGGATCCCTTCGGCGCTGATCACTGCGGCGATCAGGCCATGCTGTCCGGCGATGCGACCCTTGTCGAACAACCACTGGCTGCAACGCTGGTGCAGACCGATCATCGCATGGGGCAGG
>Ga0210099_1000229_pt1 | contig 20066 bp, 18 predicted proteins | sample Joice_ThreeSqA_D_4_FD_184872 | JGI IMG/M metagenome (GOLD analysis project Ga0210099, IMG submission 184872) | Wetland microbial communities from San Francisco Bay, California, USA, that impact long-term carbon sequestration - Joice_ThreeSqA_D2... | ecosystem: Environmental > Aquatic > Marine >...
TACATATCATGAAATACAGCATTGCTTTTGTTTATCAACTTATATTTTCTGAAGATCATACTTCCAAGAGCACCTGTTCTATTATAAGCCCAATATGTTCCCTGCTGTTCAACACCAATTGGAAGTGCACCATAAAGATCAGCAGTGTTCCCCGGATTTAAATCATTTGCAACGGACCAAATTGTTTGGTCAGATCCCGGCACTCCCGGGATATCAACATTGGGTTCATAAGTTCCGTTACCGTTTACATCATCGAATGGAGCACCATATTGAGCGGGCCACTCTGTCCAGTCGGTTTCGTATTGAGCCCTGATTTGATCTTCGGTTCCTTCGTTATCATTTACTTCTGCAGAGAGATCTGCCGCCGGTCCACCAGGGTAAACATCCGGTCTTACTCTAAATATTCTTACATGTGACTCGCTTGTCGATTCGGCAGTTAGCTGATCGTACGGTTTCCCACTATCTAATATTCTTCCACCCTGAAGACCGGATGAATAAGCGGAACCCCCGACTCTAACCTGTGGGTCGCCCTCAATTCTTACTCCCCACAACAAACCGGATTGGAATACAGCTGTTTTACCGCTTCCTTTGGGATAAACCAATCCTGAATTTTGTTCGTCTCTATCAATATCGCTTATTCCATCATTTTTTATAACGGTAGAAATATTATTAATGTTTAACAAAGCCCTGATCGGGGTTCCTTCCGTTTTACTCAAGCGCTTTGCATCTTTATCTTTTTGTTCCCCTTTTGCATTAATACAGGGGGAGCTTAAGGCTACACCCAGTATTAACAAAAGAAGTAACCTAAATATTTTCGAATTCATTTTTATTTAATCTCCTATGTTATTTCCTGTTAAAGAACTAATTAATATTCGAGACGAACGCCAAACTGGATTTGCCTTGGTGGCCCATACAAATATGGCTGCGTTGTATAAGCAGCTCCAGTTGTGGCGAACTGCCACTGTTCGTAATAATCGAGATTAATTGCTCTGTATAAAGCTGCAAAGGTTGGATCTGCAAGGGCTCTTTCAAGACCAACCCCGGGAGTTGTTAAGTAACCATCGTCCGATGCAGACCCGGTTCTTAGAAATACATTCTGAATATTCTTTGTATCGAACACGTTGATTACATTTATATAGATGTTGGCAGCAAGCCGATCAAACAAGTTGATAGTTTTATCTATACGTAAATCAACCTGGTAATTCCACGGTGTAGTCGAAGCATTTAAGGGTTCGACCGGTTGTCTGTCGCGGGCATCTCCTTCGAGATCTGCTCCACCTATACCAATCGTATAGGGATGTCCGCTATTAAATGTAAGTAATGCAGATATACCCAGCTCTTGCAATACCGGGCCGCCGTCGCCTTTTGAAAAACGGTAATCCAAATTAATGTTACCCCTTACGGCATTATTGAATTCTAGCGGAGAAATATATTGTGGAGCAAAACGTGTAACACCATCTAATGGAGCCCCGACAATACCTCTGTTTGAATTGGGAAAAGAGCCGGTTCCCTGCGCATCCTGAAATGAAATCGATCCATTAACAAGAAATCTTGACTGACGTCTCATGTTAAATGATATCTCAAGACCTTTTGTCGTGGCAAAATCACCATTAGTTAATACCGCATACGCACCATATCTTGAATTAGTAACATTCTGCTGTGTGTAAACAACCTGATCTTGTATGTCTTTATAGTAACCGGTAATATCAAATGAAGCGAAATCGCCTATCTGTTGTGTAAATCCAAGTTCATATTGTGTTGTTCTTGTTGGTCTAACGTTAAAACCAACCGGTGCAGGAATAAAGAATCCCCCGCTTAAGTTATTTGAAGTGGCATACCATCCCTGGTAAATATCTCTCAACCTGGTTTGTTGAACAAACTTTCCATACTGGGCATGAAATACTGTTTGGTCGGTAACAGGAAAAGAAAAACCTAAACGCGGACTGACAGCACTAAACGAAGGTACATCAACTAATCCTACCGGGTTGCCATTTGCATCGCCGATAAGAGTTTTGTCATCCTTTACAAAAGTTTCTTCCGGTCTTTCCGGATTAATTAGTTGTTGGTTATCTACATTAATGTAATCATAACGCAAGCCAACATTTATTATGAGATCTTTATATTCAATTTTATCCTGAATATAACCACCGGCAAATACCGGTTTATGGGCTGCGTTGGCACCAGTTATTGTATTTGTTTCTCCATTATATTCATTACCAAATAAATCATAGCCATAATTGTTTACACCACGACCAATGTAAACTACATTTTCACTTTGGTTTCCCCTGTTTGCGAGCAAACCGGCAAGTGTAAAAACTCCCTCATTAGAAAAACTATAATTTCTTATCGTGTATAATTGAAGTTCACCGCCTACTTTGATACTATGTGCTTTCCCAACTAACATAGACAAAGCAGCATTAAAATTGAGATTTTCATTCCGAGCTTTCCCATATCCGGCTATTACATCACCAGGTGAATTAATTGCCCAATCATAAATCTGAAACTGGGGTTCTCTGGTATACCTTGTCGTATTGGTTGGTCTATTCTCCCAGACTATTCCTGCCTGTGCGTTTGCAACGCTGTCTCCATATCCCAAATAATTATCTTTTAAATAAGGGTCGAATGTATGCGTTTTACTAAATGAATATCCACCGCTTAATTCATAAAACGTTTTGGGATTAATTATATGTGTAACCTTTAAACTAAACGCTCCATTATTTCTATCTATTTGTTCTGTTCTGTCAAGGTCCAGCATGTTAGCAATATTACCAGTCACTCTTGCCGTACTATAAGGATTAAAAGTAGTTGACCTGGTATAAGTCCCCACAATTCTGAAAATAAGTGGATTAAAATCCAGCGTGATGGTTCCGGTAGCATTTAACTGGTCCAAAGAATTTTTATAAAGTGCCCCTGCAGGATAAGTGAAATCTACAGTATCGCCTGTTGTCGGATCTCCAATTTTACCAAGATTAATTCCCGGGTATGGTTGTGGATTCTGATCCGCCTGATATGTATAATCGACTAATCCGAATAATTTAAAACGTTCATTCACAATCGGTCCGCTAACCGTACCGATAAGTTCCGAATAGCCATACCAGTTACTTCCCAACCTTGACTTCCCATCATATCTATCACCTCTCCCCTTAAAAGTGATATTATCTGTAATATATTCTACACTTGCTTTATAATTCGGAGTTCCGGATTTAAATTGAGTATATATGATACCGGCATTAGCACCGCCGTATTCGGCAGTATATCCACCGGCCTGTACCTGAATTTCTTCAACAGCATCCTGGCTTATAGTAACCTTGCGACCCCCAACCATAGGATTTGTAATATTGGCGCCTTCAAGATAATAACCAACTTCATCCTGTCTTCCTCCTCTGACAAAAACTGTTTTATCCTGAACGTTCACACCGGGTGTAAGTGCGAGAATATTATTTATTCCCCTGATTGGTAAGGCATCGATTTGATCATTGGTTGTGATTCTGTTTGCATTAGTATTGCTTTTGTTTACCAGTGGTTTTTGTGCAACGACTTCAACTTCGCCGACTTGAACACCTTCTGCTGGCAACTGGAAGTTAAGTTCGGTTGTCAAGTCCGCATTAACACGAACATTAGATATTGTAATTGTTTGATAGCCTATATATGAAGCTCTTACCTGGTAAACACCGGCATCCAGATTAAGAATGATAAATTCTCCATTCACATCTGTTGCGGAACCGAATGATGTACCAATAACTAAAACGTTGGCTCCAATTAAAGGTTCCCCCGTTTGAAGATCTGTTACATTCCCTTTTATCTTTCCGACAGTTCCTGCCTGTACAGTTAGCGGCAGCAATAGTAGAAAGAGCAAAACGGTGAACAATTTGCTCATGTTCTCTCTCCTTGAGATATTATTATTTAATTATTTATTGCCCGCTAAATAAAAGAAACTGTTGCCCGCAGAGAACTTAATGTTGTTCTCTACTATCTATTTAATAACCGCTTTTTTATCCGGGGGATAGATAGGTTTTAATTTGTGCTGGATGTAATTGCAGTGTAAAAATTCGTTCTATAAAACTCCTTTTTGTTTTTTACCATTACAAAGCAAGCAAAAATACTGATAAAGTCAATACAGATAAATTTATCCATTCGGAGGAATTTTTCTTTATTTATTAAAAAAACTCACACCGGGAACTTTTTTTGTATAAATTAAGTTTTAATTTTGTGTGTGTGATTGAAATAACAACTTTTTAACTTTTAATAAAAAAATGACAACAGCAACCAAATATTTCACTCCTGCAGAAGCTCGTAATACTCTGCCGCTTGTAAAAAAAATAGTGAAAGATATTCTCGACACATCTAAAGAAATGAAATTAATCGCCGACGATTTTGGCATCAAAAATATTAATAATAATCCCCGGCTAAGAAAAATGGCTGATGAAGTCGATGGTTTTATTTCTGAACTTGAAGAGGTCGGTTGTTTTTATAAAGACTGGAATTTCACGATTGGGCTTGTAGATTTTCCGGCTCTTATTGATAACAGGGAAGTTATGCTCTGCTGGAAAAGCGATGAAGATGAAATAAAATTTTATCACGATATCGATTCGGGCTATCCCGGTAGAAAACCAATACCCGAAGAATATTTTTAATAAAATCTTTCCTATAGCTAATGCCATTAAAAAATAAAAACAGATGCGGCTGGTCATCGGGCGAAACTATTATGATTAAATATCATGATAAAGAATGGGGAGTTCCTCTGCACAACGACAAAAAACTTTTTGAATTTCTGGTCCTCGAAGGGTTCCAGGCAGGACTAAGCTGGCTCACTGTATTAAAGAAAAGAGAAAACTTTAGAAAAGCTTTTGATAATTTCGATTTTAATAAAGTTGCAAAGTACGATAAGAGAAAAATAAATTCTTTATTAAAAGATGCTGGAATAATTCGTAACAGATTAAAAATAGATGGTGCCGTTGCAAATGCAAAAGCTTTTATCAAAACCAGGAAAGAATTCGGGACTTTTGACAAATACATCTGGTCTTTTGTAAATGGCAAGCCGATACAAAATAAGCTTAAATCGTTAGATGATATTCCCGCTAAAACGGAACTCTCAGATAAAATAAGTGTCGATTTGAAAAAACGCGGATTCAAGTTTGTCGGATCGACAATTGTTTATGCACATATGCAGGCAACCGGAATGGTGAATGATCATATTCTCGATTGTTTCAGACATAATGAAGTAAAAAAATTATAATTATATTAGTTTAAGACTAATAACATTGGGTAACAAAGATGAAATCTATCTTAACATTATCAATTTTTCTTTTACTACAGTCAAGTATTCTCTCACAAGTTGATAACTCAACACCTTTTATAAATATTATGAGGGCCGAATTTGATGCATACCAGAAAAAGGACCCTTCCCTTTGGACGAAATATGCTGATGATGATGCCGTTTTTATAGGTATTGACAACAGCGTTAAAACAAAGGACCAGATAATAGAAGAAATGAAAAGCGCCACTATTCCAAATTCTGCAAAAGAAACCTACGAAAATGTGATTACTAAAATATTCGGCAATACAGCAATATTATCCTGTATTACAACTTTTACATACTCAACTCAAGGCGGGCGTCGTGAAAATTTAAGATTCAAATTTACACGTGTACACATAAAAGTAGGAACCGAATGGAAGCTCGTTTACCACAGTTCCATTCCGATTTAGTAACGAAAGCTGGTCTCTAAATTAACGAGTATTCTTCCTGTAATTTTTCCATCTAAAATAAGATCGATTTTTTCATCCAGTTGTTCAAGAGTGCATTCGGTTGTTATTTCATCCAGCTCATTAAGCTTCCATTCTCCTGCAAGTTTTTGCCAGATAATTCTTCTCAAATCCATTTGAGTTTCAGCAGAATTTATTCCAAGCAAATTTACTCCACGAAGTATAAAAGGATAAACTGTCATATTTAGTTCGGGAGAAAGTACATTTCCACAAGAAGCAACTGAATATCCGTTATCAAGGCTTTTTAAAACAGTTGAGAGAATATTCCCGCCGACAGTATCAACGGCCCCTTTCCACCTTCGGCTTAAAATTGACTTGCTTGATTTATCATCAAGTTCATCGCTGTCAATAATTAATTTTGCGCCAAGTTTTTTTAAATAATCTTCTTTATCCTGTTTTCTTGTTGATGCAATAACTTTATAGCCGAGTTTAGATAATAAGGCTACCGATAGAGAACCAACTCCCCCGGTTGCACCCGTTACAATAATTTCACCTGATTTATCAATTCCGGCTTTTTCTAATTTGTAAACAGAAAGTCCGGCTGTAAATCCCGCTGTTCCCAGCATCATACTTTCCTTTAGAGACAAACCTTCGGGAAGTTTCACAATCCATTCCGCAGGAACTCTTATAAATTCCGCAAATCCGCCGGAAGTGTTCATGCCAAGATCATATCCCGTTACAAGAACTTCGTCGCCTTCATTAAATTGATTGGATGATGATTTTTCGACAATTCCCGCAGCATCAATTCCAGGAGTGTGCGGATATTTTCTTGTAACTCCTTTGTTGCCGGTTGCAGATAATGCATCTTTATAATTTAAAGACGAATATTTAACTTTTATTAATACATCGCTTTCGGGAAGTTCGTCAATTGATTTAGTGGAAATTTCCCTTATAAATTTTCCGTCGATTTCTTTTACGATTAATGCTTTAAATTTCATAGTGCTTTCTGCTTAGTGTATCTTAGTGTTCTGTGTGACTTAGTGGTAAAGAAAAAAGGACAAAGACACTAAGTCCACTAAGAATAAATAGAATTATTATTAATTTAACAATATAATTATGAACTTTACCGAAGACATCATTCTCGAAAATAATATAGCTCTTCTCAAACCTCTAAAACCAGAAGATGAGAAAGGCTTTGGCAAAATTTCTTTCGATGCGGGCATCTGGAAATATAATGTTTTCAGAATAATGAACTCGGCCGAGCTTAATGAATTTATTAACAAATCAAGTGACGACAGAAAAAGAAATTTTCGCTATTCATTTACTATAATTAATAAAGCTTCCGGGGAAATCGCCGGAAGCACAAGCTTTGCCAACATCTCTGTAAAAGATAAGAGAATTGAAATCGGTTGGACATGGCTTGGGAAAAAATTTATGGGAACCGGGTTAAACAAAGAATGCAAGTTCCTGCTTTTGCAATATGCGTTTGAACATCTTAAGTTTAAACGAGTAGAATTTAAAACTGATGTTCTTAATAAGGCTTCGAGAAAAGCATTACAGAAAATAGGCGCAAGAGAAGAGGGGATTTTAAGAAGTCATACATTGATGCACGATGGAAGAAGACGAGATACAATTTACTACAGTATACTCGCCGGTGAGTGGAGTGAAATAAAAATGTCATTCCGCACTTGATGAGGAATCTATTGGTTTAAAGAGATGCCGGGTCAAGTCGGCATGACAAAATCGGAAAAAAAAGAATGAGTAAAACAAAACGACCTTCGTGGGACAAATATTTTTTAAAGCTTGCAATGCTTGCCTCGGAAAGAGCAACTTGCCCGAGAATGCATTGCGGCTGCATACTTGTTAAAGACAGATTTGTGCTCGCAACGGGTTATAACGGCTCACTGCCGGGACAACCACACTGTGAAGATGTTGGCTGCCAGGTTGTTGATAATCATTGTGTAAGAACAAATCACGCAGAGATAAACGCTCTCGTACAAGCTGCGGTTCACGGAGTAAATATCAGCGGGTCTACGGCTTATGTCACAAATATGCCTTGTACAACCTGTGCAAAAGCCTTGATTGCTGCAAAAGTAAAACGCGTTGTTGTCTTTTCGGATTTCCACGATACACTTGCAACGGACTTCTTTCATAAAGCCAACGTTGAATTAGTAAAGCTTGATATGCCCGACAAAGAAATTAACTACAACTTAGAGGATTACTCTTCCGCGAAGAAGACACGTAAATCGGAATAAGAATGAGCTTTCGTTCAACTTGAAAACTCACATCTTCAAATATTGGAAGCCTATCACTGCGGTTATATTTTGGGGATTCTCTTTTATTGCAACTAAAATTGCACTCAACGAACTTGTTCCTTTGGCTCTGATTTTTTTAAGATTAATTCTTGCCGTAATATTTTTAACAGCAATTGCGGTTTATACAAAAAGAGCTTTTTCCGTCAGCTTGAAAAGTCATGTTGGAATTTTTATTCTTGCAATTGTTGCCGTTATACATTTGTGGATACAAGTAACTGGGCTTAAATACACAAGCGCAGCAAACACAGGTTGGATAATAGGAACCGCGCCTATATTTATGGCGTTGGTCGGATTAGTCTTTTTTAAAGAAGAATTTACACTTATAAAAACTGCAGGTATAGTCATTGCTTTTTTAGGACTATGGCTTTTAATAAGCCACGGGAATTTCTCATCAATTAGTTTAATATCTAACAAGGGAGATTTTTTAATACTCGCTTCTGCTTTCACCTGGAGTATTTATTCTGCAGTAAACAAAAAAATCTCTTTAACATATCCCCCGGTAATGACAATACTTTTTCTCTTTTTAATGATGGCTATAATAATTTCTCCTTTTACAATAAATGGGGAATCAATTCAATCTGTAATTCATCTTTCTATGAAGGGCTGGATTGCAATTATATTTTTGGGAATACTTTGTTCAGGTGCTGCTTATGTAATGTGGGCATCTGCTTTAAAAGAAATGGAATCTACAAGGGTCGGGGCATTTCTTTATTTTGAACCTTTTGTAACCGTAATTGCTTCGTGGACAATCTTAAATGAGCGAATAACTCTCCTCATGATTTTAGCCGGAATAATTATTACAACGGGGGTTGTTTTGGTCAATGTTAATCTGAAAAGGTTATTTATTAAAAGGAAAAACCAAACATCTTTCACGGGTTGAACCCCTAAGGGGTTCGCTAAACTTTGTAGCCTCATTATTTTTTACAAACATTGAATTCCTAACGGAATTCTTAAAAAATCCCCCTTGTGGGATAAATGTTTGTAAAGTAAACTCTCTTCGCCCATTAGAACACCATAGGTGTTAAACGTTTTCATTTCAATGATTCATTTTTAAATTATTTTAAAATTAATTCTTCGTTCCCCCCTTTTTTAAGGAAAACCAATAATAATATTGACAAACCTCTATTTTAATTATAATTTTTCCCCACAGAGTTTTTCTTAAGATTTTCCAATACACTTTTTTTCAACCACAAAGATGGAGTTTGCTATGAAAAAGTTATTGCTTCTTTCAGTTCCGCTTCTTTTTATTTCTATTTTTTTAACTTCCTGTCAACAACAGAATATGACAACTGACAATTCTGCTGCCAACAAGGCTGCGATGATGAAGATCTACGAGGCTTTTAACACGGGTAATGCCGATTCTTTGGATAACTACGTTGCAGAAGATATGATGGATCACGCAATGGATACAATGATAACAAAGAAGCAAGGTGTTGCCGGATTGAAAGAAACAATTGTCATACTTCGTGGGGCTTTTCCTGATTTGAACTTTAATGTAAAGGCCATGGCAGCATCTGGAGATACGGTGCTTTCATATATTACTATGACCGGAACAAATTCAGGCATGATGATGGGAATGCCCGCAACCAACAAATCTATCAATATCGCCGGTGCTGACTTAGTAATCTTTAAAGAAGGCAAAGCTGTAGAACATTGGGGAGTAGAAGACGACCTGGGAATGATGAAACAGCTTGGTTTGATGCCTCCGCCTCCGGGAAATATGAAACATGATAATATGAATATGAAAAAGGTTCCTGAAAAGAAAACGACCGAAAAGCCGATGAATAAGAAACCAGATAAGACGAAGAAGGCTAATTAAGAAGATATTTTTTACAGAGCCGTTTCAAGTAAGAGCGGCCTGGGGTTTTTAAGCATCTATATAATCAAGTTCTTTAATATTTAAATTATCCTTAATGGCATCATAGATTACGTCGTACCAAGGAATTTTATTTGTTATTGGATCGATTATTTTTTCAATCTCTTCGGGATTCAATTTTCTAACAAAGTTTTCCTCTGCTACGGTTTGAATGTCTTCAATATTAAGTGAATATATTATTCTCGTCTCATCAATATTTTTCTTTTTCATTTTATCATACCCTATTTCTATTATTGATAAAATATATTTTTTCTATGCCAGAGCAATGAATTTTTGTGTGGATAAATTTCTCTTTCTTTCGGAAGAAAGATTTTTGATTTGTTCTTAACGAAACTTCTTAAAAAATCAGTTCCTCCAAATTTTCCCAAACTAGCAGGAAGAAAATTAATCTTCGATGATATTCTAATTGAATAATTGTCTAATAATGTAAACCATCCAACATCAAAAGCCCAGTGATGTAAACGACATAATGCTAAACCATTCCACATGTCGTCCTTTCCTTTTAATCTATGGGGAACAATATGAACTGCCTCAACTTCCCAAGCCTTTGAATTGGGAGAGTTGATTTTCATCCCGCATAATGCACATTTATAATCGTATGCTTCAACAATTGCAAATCGGAAACCCCTTTTCCTAATCTTAGATTCCTTAGTTATCACCCGACTTCTCTTTTCTTCATCGAATGGACTATAAATCCTTGGTCTCGAAAATGTTTTTAACTTCTCAATGACTTTTTGAACCTCGTAAGATTTTATAGGGAGAAAATCCTTTTCTGATTTGGGAATCTTGAGAAGATTTAATGCTACGTCAAATCCTTTCTCTGTTAACATCCACTCTTTATTATTTGTTAGTCGAAAGGTGGCGGTTGGACGCGTTATTAAATTTTGGTTTGCTAAGGAATCTGCTGCTCTGAATAGTAATCTATGCCATAAAAAAGATTTTTTAACTCTGTTCTCTTTTCTATATATAGTTTCTAAATATACTTCTCTCTGTTTCTCACTTAAATTAAAAGTGTTTGCGATTTCATCTACAATTTCTTCGCCAGAGCTAAATTCTTTAATTGTTCCATTGTGTCTAAATAAAGATAAAATTAATTCTTTCTCAACTTCTTTACGGGTTGGCATTTCAAAGAACTTAAGTTGCTCACTCTCATAACTCATAAATTTTTGCCCCAGTAGGTTTGATAATTGTATTCTCCATATCACAATTTAAGATAAATTTTATCTATAAGTAATAGTTTATCTCATAACCCCAGTATTTCGTGTTCACCTATTACCTCTCCTTTTAAAAAACTTCTTGCCTTTTCAGATTTAAGTACTTAGGTTTGCGGCAAAATCCTGCCATTGGCAGGTACCTTCACAATCCGGAGTTAATTTTTAATAATTAATTGGAGGTGCTATGAACACCAAAAGGCTCCTGCTTACTGCTCTCGTTATTTATATTCTTCTTGAAGTTTTGAATTTTCTGGTGCACGGGGTAATTCTGGCTTCAACATACCAGATGGAAGGCGTTAAAGAAGCTTTCAGGCCCGAAGCTGAAATGAACAGTATGATGTGGATAATGTTTGTAACAGACATTATCTGGGCTTTCTTCTTTGCCTTCTTTTTTGCTAAGGGATATGAGGGAAAGGGAATTATGGAAGGTGTAAGATTTGGAATCTATATAGGTTTGTTCTGGGGTTTAGTATCTGCTTACGGAAATTATGTTGTTATCCCGATTCCTTACTTTCTTGCGCTCCAATGGTTTATATCCACATTGATAGTTTCAATTATTCTTGGAATTGCTGCAGCATTGGTTTATAAACCTACTCCCGTTGTTCAGGCTGCCGCATAATTTTTTAAATCGTGTGAGGCTCGTAAAAGCGAGCCTCACTATTTTTCCCTCGTTAACTTACCGGTAAATGAACTCAACTCTAAGAAATCAATTTTTATAAAGATGTTAAAGTTAAATTGGTCGTCTTCCCTGTATTATTCTGATTAACATTACAACGAGAGCAATAACAAGTAACAGATGAATAAATCCGCCCAACGTATAAGATGTGATCATCCCCAGAAGCCATAAAATCAACAGCACAACAAAAATTGTCCATAACATGGTTTTTCCCTTTCTAAATTTAATGGTTTGACACACTATTCAGGAAACGGTTATTGTGCCACCAACAAAAAGGGAAATTTTACAACAAACATTGAAAGAAGATCAGTATTCTTCTTCTTCTATCGAATGTGTTTCCCTAATGTTGTGATCTTTTTTCGCTTTGCGGGCAAGTTTAACATAATACTTATGCAGCAATTCTAATTCGTCCTGTGATAAATCCTCAACATCAATCAGCCTGTTGCTTGCTTCTTTCGATGAAGCAACAAGTTCATTCAGTTTAAGCTGCACTGCCAATGATTCTTTGTTCTGTGATCTTTGAATCAGGAACACCATAAGAAAAGTTACAATCGTAGTTCCTGTATTTATAACAAGCTGCCAAGTATCAGAGTATTTAAAAACCGGTCCGGTTATTAGCCAGACTACAACGATAAAACATGCAACAGTAAATGCAGCAGAACTGCCGAGAAAGATTGTTACTTTTGTTGCAAAGCTATCGAACCTATCATTGATTTTTCTTCCTGCTTTTTTCTTCATACACTTCCTTTTTAATTGTGAGTTCTATAAAGTATAATATATTACCTTTATATATTATATTTTTATGTTAAAATCATAACCTTAGAATCATGGGTCTTAAAAAATATAAAGAGAAAAGAAATTTTAAGAAGACCTCCGAGCCTATAAGCAAAACAAAAAAGGTTCAAAAAGACCTTATTTTTGTTGTGCAAAAACATGATGCAACAAATCTTCATTATGATTTCAGGCTCGAACTCGACGGCGTTTTAAAAAGCTGGGCAGTTCCTAAAGGACCCTCTCTCAATCCAAAAGATAAAAGACTCGCTGTTATGGTTGAAGATCATCCTTTTGATTACAAAGATTTTGAAGGCGTTATTCCGAAAGGAAATTACGGTGCCGGCGAAGTCGTTGTTTGGGATAACGGGACTTACCATTCCATGGAAACTGAAGACAGGACTAAAAGCATTCCTTTGATAAAAAAGGGATTGGAGAAAGGGGATTTAAAAATCACACTTCATGGTAAAAAGTTAAGAGGAAGCTTTGCTCTTGTTAATATGAAAAGGCCGAAGCAAAATGCCTGGCTTCTTATAAAAAAGAAAGATGGATATGCCACAGAAGAAGATGTTTTGTTGAATGACAAATCTGTTTTATCCGGGAAAGGAATTGATGAAATAGAAGAGAAAGTTAAAAAAAAAGTTCTGCTCGATAAGCCGCTTAAAAAAGAGCTCGCTAAATTGCCTCGCCGTAACTTTCCATCATACATAAAACCAATGCTTGCAGAATTATCCGGCAAAGCTTTTTCGGATCAAGATTGGATTTTTGAAATTAAATGGGACGGTTACCGCGCTGTTGCAGAAATAAAAGACGGGGAAATCAATCTTCATTCCCGCAATAATATTTCTTTTAATGAAAAATATTTCCCCGTCGTAGAAACATTAAGACGTTTTAACATGGATGTTGTTTTCGATGGTGAAATCGTGGCTGTCGATGATTTCGGTAAAGCGAGCTTTCAGCTTTTACAGACTTATGGAAAAACCGGTAAAGGAAAACTCGCTTATTATATATTTGATATACTTTATTTAAATGGAGCTGATCTTACAAATCTTCCTTTGATAAAAAGAAAAGAAATTCTTAAGAAAATTATTCCAATTGATTTGGTAAATGTAAAATACAGCGATCATATTGTTGGAGATGGAGAATCATTTTTCAAAATTGCAGAACAAAGGGGACTTGAGGGAATCCTGGCAAAAAGGGCAGAAAGCAAATATTTTCCGGGCAAAAGAAGCAAAGACTGGCTTAAACTAAAAACAAAAAAAAGACAGGAAGCGATTATCTGCGGCTTTACAGAGCCAAAGGGAAGCCGGAACAAATTCGGTTCGCTTGTTCTTGCAATTTACGATGAAGGCGATCTTCTTTATATCGGTCAGGCAGGCACAGGATTTACAGATAACGATCTTAAAAATATTTACTCAAAGCTAAAACCATTAATTACAAACCGTTCTTCATTCAAAAAGAAAATCGAAACAAATGCACCAGTTACATGGGTTACGCCAAAATATATTTGCGATGTTGAATTTTCTGAATGGACAGATGAAGGATTAATGCGTCAGCCAGCATTTATAGGAATACGAGAAGACAAAAACATTGATGATGTGATTAAGGAAAATTCTATTGAAGACGACACCGGTGAAGAAACGACGAGAAATAATAACTTGGAGAAAGAAGTAAAAATCGACGGACATAAATTACAGCTTACAAATCTTAAAAAAGTTTATTTCCAGGATGAAGGTTATACGAAAGGTGATGTTATAGAATACTACAGAAGCGTTGCAAAATATATTCTTCCTTATCTAAAGGGGAGACCGGAATCTCTCAACCGTCATCCAAATGGAATCGATGGTGAAAGCTTCTATCAGAAGGACATAAGAGATCTTCCACCGGATTGGGTAAAGACCGAAATGATTTATTCAGAGCATAATGAAAAGGATATTAACTACCTGGTTTGTAATGATGAGGCAACTCTTGTTTACCTTGCGAATCTCGGTTGTATAGAAATTAACCCATGGTTTTCACGAGTAGAAACTTTAGATAATCCCGATTACCTCGTTCTCGATCTCGATCCGGAAGATATCTCTTTTGAAAAAGTTATTGAAACAGCTCTTGCTGCTAAAGAAATATTCGATGCTGCGGGAGCGAAAAATTATTGTAAAACTTCGGGAGCGACGGGTTTACATATTTATGTTCCGCTCGGTACAAATTATAATTATGATGTCGCTAGAGAATTTACACATCTGGTTGCAAGACTTGTGCATGCAAAAACTTCCGGGTTTACTAGCCTTAAAAGAAGTCCATCTAAAAGACAGAAAAAAGTTTACTTAGACTATTTACAAAACAGACCCGGACAAACTCTGGCGGCTCCTTACAGTGTAAGACCAAGACCAGGCGCTCCTGTCGCAACTCCTCTTAAATGGGAAGAAGTAAAGAAAGGTTTGAACCCGAAAGATTTTACCATTAAGAATACTTTAAAAAGAATAGAAAAAAAAGGCGATCTCTTTAAAAATGTTCTCGGCAAAGGAATCGATTTGGGAAAATGTATAAGCAAACTCGAGACTTATGCAAAGAAGAAAAAGTGAAAATTTTAAAATTGTGTTTTATCTATAGATAAGCAAAACTATTAGAAGCAAAATCATTAAGGCAACTGCCTGAACCCGATAGTTTTTATATAATGGCATTCCGCGAAGTGCCTTTGTCTCCAACCTGAACAGATTTTTTGACCATGTGTAGTTTTGGATTTTTTCTTCCGGGGGTGGTGCGGTCAACAAGCTTACAACAACAATTGCAGCTGAGCATAATACAAAAAGAATTCCTGCTATATAAAGAAAATGAACTTCCGGAATCCAGCCGACATTTGTATTAAGGAAGAAAAACCCTGCTCCAGTAATTCCTACAATAATAGCAGCAATCGCTCCATTATGATTAGCGCGCTTCCAGAATAGTCCGACAACATATAGTGAAACAATTGGCGGGGCAATATATGAAAGAGCATTTTGAAGGTATACCCACAACGTAGGAAATTTATCAATCTGCGGAGCCCAAATTGCAGAAAGTACCATGAAAACGAAGGTAACAACTCTACCGACCCACATCAATCCTTCGCTTGAAATATCCGGCTTAAATTTATTTACAAAATCCATAGTTACAAGAGTTGAGGCTGAATTAAGAGCCGAATCTATACTCGACATCATAGCGGCAAGTAACCCCGCTAAAACCAATCCGAGCAAGCCCGGGGGAAGAAGATCAAATAATAATGTCGGATAAACCAGGTTTGCTTTTTCAATGTTGGGATATAAAACCCTGGCAAATATTCCCGGAAATACCATAATAAACAAAACAGTAAGTTTTAATAATCCCGCAAACAAAGCTCCCCATTGACCATGCTCAATATTTTTCGCCCCGAGAGCCCTTTGAACAATAAATTGATTCGTAGTCCAAAAATAAAATCCGAGAAGTAAAACTCCAGAAAACAAACCCGGCCATGGAAGAAATTTATCTCCCGCAGGTTGAATTATATTAAAATGGTCCGATGGGGTCACATTCATTACCGCATCCCATGAACCAACTTTTATAAAAGCGAGAATTGTAATTATTATCGAACCTATAACAAGAATTACTGCCTGGAAAGCATCTGTTATAACAACTGCTTTAAGACCACCTGCAATTGTGTACAAACCGGAGAGGACAGATAGTGCAAGAATTGATTCCCATAATTCTATTTGAGGAAAAATAATTTGTATAACAAGCGCCCCGGCAAAAAGCGTTGCCGCTGTATCTATTCCAATGTTTCCGATAATTGTTAACGCAGAAAAATAATACCTTGCTTTAGCATCATACCTTCTTTCAAGAAATTCGGGCATAGTATAAATCTTAGATTTTATATAGAAAGGAAGAAAAAAAACAGCAAACAAAATCAGTACAACAGCAGCCATCCATTCATAACTGTAAACAGATATACCTGTTTCATAGCCACTTCCTGCAAGACCAACAAGGCTGCTGCTGCTTATGTTGGAAGCGAACAGCGAAAGACCTACTAAGGGCCATACAAGTGATCTTCCTGCGAGGAAATATTGTTCAGCGTTATCATGTTTTTTAACATACCTGAATCCTTGCCACATAATAAAAACAAGGTAAAGCAAAAGAATAACAACGTCTATAACGTTAAGATTAAACTTCATTTTTTATTTGGTATACTCTCGTTTTATTTAAAGATACAAAATGATTTTGATAATTGAATCTTGCTAGGAGAGAAATCCACAGAAGTACCTTTAAATAGGCACTGTAAAAAGAATGCCTAATTAAAAAGGAAGAATTCGTAATTCAGTGCAGACAAACTTTTATGTTTACACAGCCAGTATAATTTCTATAACTATAAATAATGCGGGCAATGCTTGAATTAATCTTTTCCGCTTCCCTTTAAATACTCATCAAGAAAAGTCAGTATAGCGCCGTAACCTTTTATTTCATTTTCCTTTTTAACAAAACCATGCCCTTCATCGGGAAATACTATATAATTTACGGGTACGTTGTTTTTCTTCATGGCTTCAACAATTTCATCAGATTCCACCTTAAGAACACGGGGATCGTTAGCTCCCTGCAGAACCATTACTGGATTTTTAATCTTGTCTGCATGGAAAAGTGGGGAAATATTATAGAGCCTCACAGAATCAGCAGAATAAGGATCCCCAAGCTCTTTATACAATGCTTCTCTAAAAGATTCCCAGTAAGGAGGGATCGACTTAAGAGTCCGAAGCCAGTTTGTTACCCCAAAAATATCGACACCCACTTTAAACTCATTGGGATGTGATGTCATCCCTGCCATTGTCATAAATCCTCCATAAGAACCGCCTAATATACCGATCTTCGCTGTGTCTATATATTCTAATGTCTGAAGATATTTTTTACCGTATATACAATCCATTAAATCTTTTTCGCCATGATTTAGATCATCCATTTTATAAAATGTTTTTCCATACCCGCTGCTACCCCGGTTATTAACTGCAAGAATTGCGTAACCATGGTTTACAAGAAATTGTATCAGGGCAAAATATCCTACCCTAGATTGTCCTCCCGGTCCACCGTGAACCCAAATTAATGCTGGTACTTTGTTATCCGGGGATGCTTGCAACGGTTTATAATATATGGCAGGTATCTCAAGACCGTCAAAGGATTTGAACCTAACAACTTGGGCAGAAACAAGATCATCCGGATTTATAGCTGGATTAGATGTGTTTGTAAGTTTTTTTAATTCTTTAGTTTCAAAATTATAAACATAAATATTGCTAGGAGCTTTTGAAGTGCCAACAGTCAGCCTCATTAACTTTTCATTAGTGGAAATTGAAACCCCGGTTATATCTCCATCCGGTATATCGGGAAAATCAACATCTTTATCCGTCCGGTTATCTATAATTTTTAATTTGTTTTTGCCATCATCATTAATAGCGACAACTCTGTATTTTTCATTTTCAGAATCATAACTATACATTACATCCCAGTTAGTCTCAAAAACAGTTGCGCGTTCTCCGGTCGCAAGATCGTAACGCACAAGATATTGAAACTCCTTATTAGCATCGGTTATATAAAAAAGGGATTTATTATCTTTACTAAACCCGGAAGCGCTATATATTCCCTTTACCTCGTGATCCGAAACTTCTTTCATCTCTTTTGTACCTAAGTTATAAAGATATAGTTTGGTTTCGCTTGTTGTTATAACCCGGCTTAAAGCAAGATATTTCTCATCCCACGAAATTGCATCTACATTCAACCCCTTCTCGTTTTTGTATATCATCTTTGGCTTCCATATGCCGACATCCATTTTATATAAATCAAAAAATTTAGGGTCGCGCTTATTTGAAATGTAAAACATGGAGTTTTTATCGAGTGACCAGCCCGCAAAACTTGCTTTCTCGAGAGAATCCGGCGTAAGGTCATTAACTTTACCGTCTTTCCTTATCAGATATATATGATCTATTTCGTTCCCGCCTTTGTCCGCATGATATAGAATTTCTCCTGTGGAGGGGACGTAATCAACTGCAAAAAGAGATTCAACAGTAGAGTTAGTTACCTTATGCTTTTGACTGTCGACAATTGAAATTTCGTAAATATTGTATATACCGGATTCGTTGCTTGTTACGAGAAGACGGGTTTCATCCGGAGAGAAAGAACCACTGAGGATTTGCTTGTTTTTATAAAAATCTTCAATTGCGTATTTTTTTATCTCCCGTTCTTTCTTTTGGCATGAAAAGAAAAATAAAGCAGAGAATATAACTGCTGCTATAAATAATACGAGCTTCATAAAACCCTCTCAAAAAAATTTATAAAACTTACTTCCACACAGACAATATAATCCCAGAAACAACAAAAGATACAAGTGTATGCCCGGAATCAATTAGCCACAGCTTTTGTGGTCTTCCGGCAAATATACCATGAACTAATGAAGGCGGCCCGGCGAAACCAAACCAGCACATAAAACCTATCCAGGCACCACCTGTAACTGTAGCTACCTGTGCCCAGGAAATAAATATTGCAAGAATATAGGCTGTGATAAGTCCCTGCAAAAATGCAGTAACATAATTTGATGGTTTGGAGTCTTTCTTAAGTTCTTCTTCTGTTTTGTCAACTACGGACATCCATTGTTTTGCAAAAAGAACGGGTGAGAACCATAGCCCACCTAATCCAAAAATTAATGCGGCTGAAACAAGGACTGCTACAAAATTAATTTCAACAGGGAGCATAGTGGATCTCCTTTCATTGTTTTTCCAAAATAGGTCAGATAGTTATAAAAGAAACTTAAATAATATTGTTGGAGGTGTCAATCAAATCTCAAATTTCAAATCTTAAATCTCAAAAATATATTATGAAAACATCTTGATTTATCAAGACTTAAAACACATTTTTATAAAAAACAATTAACTAATTATGAATCCCTGGAAAGGACTTAAAAAATTACCGCACGAAATGTGGGTAATCTTTTTCGTAACTCTGATAAATCGCTCCGGAACAATGGTTCTTCCGTTTCTTACCCTTTACTTAACAAGAGGTAGAAATATAAGCGCTGCAGACGCAGGTCTTGTCGTTGGGGTTTATGGGCTGGGAGCTTTGCTGACCGGACCCCTTAATGGGGAAATTAAGTGATAAAATAGGGTCGTTGAAAGTGATGCGGGGTTCTCTTGTCTTTTCGGGAATTTCACTTTTTATCTTTTCTTTTATAAAAGATTATTCTCTGACCATGGTTATCGTTTTTATTTGGTCTATAATAAATGAAGCTTTCCGTCCGGCAAATATGTCATTTATCTCTGATGTTGTTGATGCTTCACAAAGAAGAACTGCATTTGCGCTTAGTCGTCTTGCTATTAATCTTGGAATGAGTATCGGTCCAGTTATAGGTGGTTTACTTTCATTAATTAATTTCTCTCTTCTCTTTTACGTTGATGGTTTTACCGCACTAGCGGCAGGCGCATATCTTGCCTTTTCTAAATTACATCTGAACACCCCGGAAGTCCATACAATAC
>Ga0210099_1000230_pt1 | contig 20012 bp, 8 predicted proteins | sample Joice_ThreeSqA_D_4_FD_184872 | JGI IMG/M metagenome (GOLD analysis project Ga0210099, IMG submission 184872) | Wetland microbial communities from San Francisco Bay, California, USA, that impact long-term carbon sequestration - Joice_ThreeSqA_D2... | ecosystem: Environmental > Aquatic > Marine >...
CGCAGCATTAGGGTAACTCCAGTCGGGCTACGCCCTCCTTCCGTTACCCTAATGCAATGGTTTAACATTTATTTAATAAATTAATTACTGACATTTCTATGGAGTTTTACATACTGACATTTCTAAAGAGTTAATACATCTTCTAACTTACCTGATGTTACCTGTTTATTAATATGTTTAAAAATTATAATTTGTACAATAAACAATTTAGGTCATGGAAAAATTTCGATATTTACATCACCTGCCTGATTTCAAAAGAATATTTAATATTTTTTCTATTTTTTTGATTATTGTCTGCCTGCCTGTTATACAATTTCCCCAGAGTATATCAACGGGACAAGCAAACAGTACAAATTTAATTCACATTTTAAGCGAAAATGGACTTTCACAAAATACTGTACACGATATTCTTCAGGATAGTAAGGGGTTTATATGGTTTGCAACAGAAGATGGTCTTAATAAATATGATGGCTATAATTTTACTGTTTATAAAAACAGTCAGGAAGATGAAAATTCAATTTCCGATAATTTTATCTGGACAATCTTTGAGGACCGAAGTGGGACTTTGTGGATAGGTACTAATAGTGGCGGACTTTGTAAGTTTGATAGAGAAAGAGAAAGATTCATCAGTTATAAGAATAATTCCGGTGACACAAATAGCCTGATATTAAACAATGTTAGAACAATCTGCGAAGATGGAGAAGGTTATATTTGGGTAGGAACAGAAAACGGGTTGGACAGATTTGATAAAGAGAAAAACATTTTTATTCATTATAAACATGATCCGAATAATGCTTATAGCCTCAGCAACAATGTAGTCTTAGCAGTTTTTGAAGATAGTGATGGGGATCTTTGGATAGGCAGCGACGGAGGATTAGATAAATTTAATAAAAAGAATAACCGATTTTTCAATTACTCGTTTGATCCAGACAATGTTAACAGTCTGAGTAATAATGTGGTACTTTCTATTTACCAAGATAAACAAGGATATTTATGGATCGGAACCTTAAAAGGTTTAACAAAGTTTGATAAAAAATCCGGTAAGTTTTTGCGCTACATAATTAATAATTCCGAAATTAATTCTTTTAACAGTAACAGAATTAATTCTGTAATAGAAGATGAAACCAGCGTTTTATGGGTCGGTACGGAAAATGGTTTGTTCCAACTAAACCAATCGACAAATAAATTTTCAAATGTAAAGCCTTCATCTTTTTCTGTAAATTCCGTTTTGAATGATAATGATATTCTTTCTTTATTCGAGGACTATTCAGGATTAATATGGGTCGGTACAGCTGAAAATGGAATAGTAAAATATGATAAGGAAAGAATAAAATTTAAACATTATAAACATGATCCTTTTAATAAGAACAGCTTAAGTAATAATACAATTCGTTCTATATATCAGGATGATGGGGGAACTATTTGGATAGGTACCTTAGGGGGAGGATTAAACAGGTTTGAATCCGGAAGCAATAAATTCTTACATTATAAAAATAATCCCGGGGATAAATTTAGTTTGAGTGATAATACTATCTCTGCTATTTACAAAGACACTTATGGTTTCCTTTGGATTGGCACCTGGGAAGATGGCTTAAATAGGACGATTAAACCGTATAAGAATTTAGTTTCACGTAATTTGAAGTTTATTCATTATAAAAACGGAATTTCAAAAAAAGTACGAAATCAAAATTTGAGCAGCAACCTTATTCAAATTGTTTATGAAGATTCGAAAAAGAGACTCTGGATTGGAACCGGAGCCGGTCTGGATCTATACGATAGAAAAAAGAATGAGTTTATTAATTTTACAAATGATCCAAACGATCCAAATAGTTTAAGCAGTAACCAGGTGCAATCATGTATTCTGGAAGATTCAAACGGAAACCTCTGGATAGGGACATGGAATGGATTGAATAAAATTCCTGCATCCACTTTAGAAAATGTTTTTAATAATCCTACCCCTGTTAAATTTGAGCGTTATAGATTTCAACAGGATAACCCAAATAGTTTGAGTGACGAAAGAATTATTTCTGCTTATGAAGATAAAGAAGGGAATTTATGGTTTGGCACTTACGGGGGTGGTTTGAACGAGCTTTCTTCGGAACAGCAAAAAACAGGTAGCGGAAAATTTATTAATTATACTGCCGAAGACGGACTTCCAAGTAATATAATTTATCGCATTGAAGCCGATAATAAAGGAAATTTATGGTTGAGTACAGATAATGGACTTTCGATGTTTGAGCCAGAAAAAAAGGCATTTAGAAATTATGATGCAAGCGATGGCTTACAGGGAAATCAGTTTTTTTGGGGCGCAAGCTACAAGGGGAAAAACGGCGAGTTGTATTTTGGAGGAACAAATGGATTTAATGTATTCGATCCGGAACAATTAAGAAACAATAATCACATTCCGCCGGTTGTGATAACAAGTTTCCAAATTCTTAATAAGCCTGTTGACATTGATACGGAAGATTCACCGCTGAAAAGATCGATAACTTTAACCAAAGAAATTGAATTGTCATACAGCCAGGGTGTATTTTCATTTGAATTCGCTGCTTTGGATTATACAGTACCCGGAAAAAATCGCTACGCTTATATGATGGAAGGATTCGATAATAACTGGATTTATTCAAAGAATCGCCGGTATGTTACTTATACAAATTTGGATCCCGGTAGATATATCTTCAAAGTTAAAGGCTCTAATAATGATGGAGTGTGGAACGAGAGAGGTGCTGAAATAACAATAACTATATTACCACCTCTATGGAGAACCTGGTGGTTTTTAACGATAGCAGTTTTGTTGATAGGAAGCATTATCGTTCTTCTTATATATTCACGGGTTAAACATTTGCTTGATATTGAGCGACTAAGGACAAAACTTGCAGCCGACCTTCACGATAATATTGGCTCGAGCTTAACTGAAATTTCAATTTTAAGTGAAGTAATTTCGAAAAAAATAAATCCTGTAGATGACAGCATAAAGAGAAGTTTAAATATGATAAGTGTTAATTCACGTAATCTTATTGATAATATGAGTGATATAGTTTGGCTTGTTAATCCTAAAAGAGATTCTTTGTATGATTTGATTTTAAGACTCCGCGATACATATTCAGAGTTATCCTCTTATACAAGCATTTCTTTCAGATCTGAGAATATAAAATCTTTGGAAAAAGTTTCTCTTTCAATGGAACACAGGCAGCATCTTTATTTGATTTTTAAAGAAGCAATTAATAATTGTATTACTCACAGTGGTTGCAGCGAAATTACTCTAGATGCTTCTATAAGGAGTAAAAGATTACGAATGACTTTAAAAGACAATGGAAAGGGTTTTTCGCAGGACGAGATTTCCGACGGAGGTAACGGCCTTAATAATATGAAAAACAGGGCACAAGCTATTGGGGGAACTTTAAATGTTTACACTAAAATAAATGAAGGAACTACAATTCAGTTTGAAGGGAGTATTTTATAGTTGATGTCTTAATTATTATTTTTTATAATGTTATTTATTATACAAAGACTTATTTTTAATTAATATGTTAAAAGTAGTAGTAGTAGAAGATAGCGATTCAATACGTGAAGGATTAAAAATCTTAATAGACGGAACCGAAGGATATTCATGTATAGGTGTTTTTTCCGATTCCGAAACTATGTTGAAAAATATTGTAAAACTTAATCCTGATGTATTATTAATGGACTTAGGACTTCCGGGAATGGGGGGGATAGAAGGTATAAAAAAAGTAAAAGTATTGTTACCAGACCTTACGATTTTAATCCTAACTGTTTACGAAGAAAATGATCTTGTCTTTGAAGCAATATGTGCTGGTGCATCAGGGTACCTTGTAAAAAAGACACCACCTTCAAAACTTCTTGAAGCTATTCAGGAAGCACACGATGGAGGTGCACCAATGAGTTCTCATATAGCAAGAAAAGTTTTTGATTTTTTCCAAACAAAAAAACCACCCATAACTTCTAAAAGCGTTTATGCCTTAACCGCACGTGAGAAAGAAATATTGAGTGGATTGGTTGAAGGACATAATTTTAAATCAATTGCCGATTCACTCTTTATAAGTATTGAAACAGTACGGTATCACTTCAGAAATATTTATAAAAAGTTACATGTTCATTCCCAATCAGAGGCTGTAGCAAAAGCCATTAAAGAAGGAATAATTTAACTCCCGCCTACTATATTTATGTAGTATTAAAGATTTGCCAATCATAAAATCACTGTGTTTGTGTAGTAGAATAACGGTTTCATTGTTAATAGATTGCCACAGCTATAAAAATAATTTGATTGTTTTACTTTTATACCATGGATGTGTAAATGATTAATGTTGCGGTAGTTGAAGATAATAATACGATTCGAGAAGGATTAAAAATTTTAATAGATGGAACAAATGGGTATGCCTGTGCTGCTATTTATTCTGAATGTAAAGCTATGATAGAAAACATAGCTAATGTTAACCCGGATATACTTTTAATCGATATAGGGTTGCCCGGTATAAATGGAATTGAAGGTATTAGACAGGCGAAAGAGATTTTACCAAAACTCACAATTCTTGTTTTAACCGTATATGATGAGAATGATCTTATTTTTGATGCATTGCGTGCCGGTGCAAGCGGTTATATTGCAAAAAAAACTCCTCCATCAAAATTCCTTTATGCTATACAAGAAGCGTATCTTGGGGGTACCCCTATGAGTTCGAACATAGCAAGAAAAGTTATTAATTTGTTTCACTCGAAGAGACAACACAATAATGGTGGCTCCGGGAAAGCAGCATTGACAAGACGCGAAAAGGAAATTCTGAATAAATTAATTGAAGGTAACAGCTTTAAAGCAATTTCAGATTCTATTTCAGTAAGCATAGAAACACTGCGTTCCGATTTTAGAAATATTTATAAGAAAATTCATTTACTTTCAGAAAAAGAAACAGCAATTAAAGTTGTTAAACAAAGTTAGATATTATGAAATTAAGCCCTCTCTATATAGGTAGCTTTATTTGTTATTTACCGGTTAAGGAAAAGAAAAATACCTTTGTTTAGGTAGTTGGATGAAGTGTCTTAAATGAATAGGTTTACCCTACAATGAATTTTCTGAATGTTCTTTAGACGTTTATTTTTTTACATTTTTCTAAGGCATAGAATATTCTTGATTAAAAATCCGATGATATTCCTTTTGCTGTCAAGCAAATTTAGGAGGAATTAATGAAGTTATTGCTACAATCTCTTCTTATAATCTTTATTACTCTTCTGTCAACAAATACTGCATTATCGCAAAGTGGTAAGATATCCGGTAAAGTAACGGATGCAGAAACAAACGAAGCTTTGCCTTTTGTGAATATAATTATAGTAGGCTCATCTATGGGAGCTGCTTCGGATCTTGAAGGAGATTATTTTATCTTAAATATTCCCCCGGGAACATATTCTATTAAAGCTTCAGCAATTGGCTATAATAGTGTTACTATGGAAAACATTAATGTTGCCTCAGGTTTTACATCAAATGTTGATTTTGAATTAACGCCTGCCACTCTTGAATTATCACAGGATGTAGTTGTTGTAGCAGAAAAACCTTTGGTACAAAAAGACCTTACTGCATCAACTTCTACTGTAGGAGCCGATGTAATTTCCCAGCTGCCTGTTACTAATATAAAAGACGTGCTTCAACTCCAGGCCGGAATAGTTTCTTCTGGTGCCGACTTGCATGTACGGGGTGGACGTAAAGGTCAGCTTGTTTACCAGATTGACGGAGTTCCCGTTACTGACTCTTATGATGGAAGTACTGTTGTTGATGTTGCTTCAGATGCTGTTAAAGAATTACAGGTAATTAGCGGAGCATTTAATGCAGAATATGGACAAGCAATGTCTGGTATTGTAAATATTGTTACTAAAGATGGAAGCAATACTTTTCAGGGCAGCATTACTGCTTATAGTGGCGATTACATCTCAGGTAAGAAAAAAACTTTTTGGGATATAAATAACGTCAGCCCAACGGCTATCCGGGATGTTGAAGGAAGTTTAAGTGGTCCCGTTCTAAAGGATAAATTGTTCTTCTATGTTAACGGGAGATATTATTATAATACAGGTTACCTGTACGGAAGAAGAATTTATAATATTGATGATATTGCTGTAGAAGATCCGAATTCGGGAGGAACATTATATAATGTTTCAAGGAGTGGGGATAGTGCTTACGTCCCAATGAATCCGGATGAAAGTGTTTATGGACAAGGTAAATTAAGCTACCGTTTGTTTGGTGGAATGAAGTTAAGCTATAATTATATTCTTGATAATCAGAAATATAAAGAATACAATCATAAGCGCAGACTGACCCCTGATAATAATCTTCAAAGATTCAGGAAAGGAATTTCAAATACTTTATCAATAAACCATGCAATCAGTTCATCATCGTTTTACACTTTAAATCTTTCTTACTTCTTTAAAGAATATTACAATTATCTTTTTGAAAATATATCAACCGGGGATCCTAATAATCCAACACTGTATGTTGATAACTATATTCATTACACGCCGCCTTATAATTTTGAAGTGGGTGGAACAGATTATGACAGATTTAGAAGATATACTAATACATTATCGGCAAAACTTGATTGGACTACACAGTTAAACCAGGAAATCAATATCCAGTTTGGTGGTGAATTTAAAAAACATGACATTTATTATCACAAGATCACTTTATATCCCAATTATATTTTTGACGGAACAAATGTAAAACAGGTTGTACAGGTTGCTCCTTTAAGTTCAACATTGAATGATGAGTATCTTCATAAGCCTACAGAAACTTCTGCATATGTCCAATCCAAATTTGAAGCTTTCAATTTAATTTTCAATATAGGCGTAAGACTTGATGTATTCGATCCGGATGGTGTTGTATTAAACGATCCTACAGATCCCAATATAAATAGCCCTTTAAGGCCGAGTAACCGATTTAATGATTTGAATGGCAACGGGGAATATGATCCTGACCAGGGAGAAACTATTAAAACTCTTGCCGATAGAGAAAAGTACTGGTATAAAAAAGCATCTGTCAAATACCAGCTAAGTCCACGAATTGGTTTAGCATTTCCTATTACCGATAAAGGTGTAATACATTTTTCATATGGTCATTTTCTTCAATTACCATCTTATGAATTAATGTATCAAAATCCTGAGTTTGAATTGGGAGTTGGCGCTGGCAACCAGGGATTGTTTGGCAATGCCGATCTTAAACCGCAAAAGACGGTGAAAGGAGAGATAGGTTTACAGCAGCAGATTGGCGATGATATAGCAGTAGATCTCACAGTATTTTTTGAGGACTTCAGAGATTTAACGGGAACCCAAACAGATGAGATTCTGGTTTTTGGTAAAGGCTCAAGTTACAGCCAATATGCAAATTCAGATTTTGGTTTTTCTAAGGGCTTTATAGTCAGGTTTGAAAAAAGATTTAGCGGAGGCCTGGCAACAGCTTTAGATTATACTTTTTCAGTTACTAAAGGTAATGCATCTAACCCGGCTGATGCTCGGGATGCACTTACAAAAGGAGCTTTGCCTGAAACATTCATTGCACCCTTAAACTGGGATCAGACACATACACTCAATATATCAATAGCTTACTCACAACCAAAAGATTATGGTTTTTCATTGATTGGTAATTTTTATACCGGGCAGCCATATACTCCTGTTGTTAATAAAAACACACGTGTAACTCAAAATGCTTTTCCCAGGAACAGTCAGACAAAACCAACTAACTTTAACCTGGATTTAAGACTCTACAAAGATTTTCCTATCGGAGAAACAACAGTTTCATTATTTCTTAAAGTATTTAATCTTCTTGATCTTGATAATGCAAGAACAGTTTATGATAATTCTGGCGATCCTGTTTTTACCTTCGACGAACTCGATGCCGAGAAAATTAATCCTAAAATGTATAATGGAACGACACTCGATGAATATTATACAGATCCCAGTTACTTCTCAGAGCCAAGAAGAGTGGAATTCGGAGTATCATATAATTTCTAAAAATGTGAAAGCGAAAAGATGCACAGAAATTTTATAAAGATATTATTATTGATTGGATTTCTTTCTTTTAACGCTGAACTGATGGCACAAAGGGGAGATCCGCAACTACGTACTATAGGTTATCATACTGGAAACAGAATAGGTATATCTTTTTATAACGATGGAGAAATAGCAGGATACAATTTGGGTGTTGATATAAGAGGAGAGTGGCCTTTCGGTTCAGGTTACAATTATATCGGGGACTGCACCCCTTTAATAGGAGTTGAATTTATAAACACACTTGGTGATACTTTACATTCAGTAATAATTTCACGTGGACCCAGGAACAGGCAAGGAGAAGAAAAGCATCCTACTAAAGGTTATTTCTGGGGATGGAATCCGATTCCGGGATTTAGAAATCCCAACTATGAATCTGTGGCGATGAGCCATCTTCCCGATTCATATCCAATCGGGGGCTGGGGAGATCCTATTGCTGCAGACTGGTTTGACGAGGATGGTAACACACAATGGTTTGGATATTTTGGAAGAGATATAAAAAATGCCGATCAGGAAAGTCTTTTTGATGCTGATGACCAATGGGATGATGAATTTAATTTTTTAAATCTTGATGAGAACAATCCGATCTTTTTGCCGGATAAAAACGATCCGACAAGACACGGCATGGGATTAAGAATGAGAGTGAGAGGATTTCAGTGGTCAAACTTTCTGGCCGAAGACGCTATATTCTGGTTGTATGATATTACTAACGAGGGAACAACCATTTATAGGAAAACAGATTTTGGAACAGTTGTAGGAACACTTGCTGGAGGAGATGGAGACAGCGGTGATGATAAAGGATTCTTTGATCCAGAAGAATGGATTACTTATTCATGGGATAGCGACGGAATAGGCAACAAAGGACAAAAGGTTGGTTACGTTGGCTATGCTTTTTTAGAGTCTCCCGGCAATCCTTTTGATGGAATTGATAACGATGATGACGATAATATAAAACCTGGGATTAATTTATCTTATACTCCGTCAGCTCCCAAATTTATTGCATCTGATTTTGACTTAGTTAAATATAATGCTGGTGATCAAGTAGTTTTAATTGATCCTAACACTTATGAAAGAACTCTTCACACTGTAACTGCAACAACAGATACAGTTTATTCGCTTGGTGTTAGATTTATTATTGAACCTGGTGTAACAAATTTTAGGGAAGGAAATATTGCATCTATAGTAAACGGTGTATCTCAACCTTCGCCTACTGCTTATGACGGTATTGATAATGACTTGGATGGCCTAATTGATGAAAACGAAGCGATTGATTTTACTGCTAGACAAAATGCTGGTTTGGAAGGATTGAGATACAAAAATTACAGAACAGGAGCAGGTCTTAACGACTTACTAATTGATGAAAAAAGAGACAATAATATTGATGAAGATAATGACTGGAGTGCTGCCTTTGATGATGTTGGTATAGATGGATTGGGTCCCCAGGATAATAACTATCCAGGTCCTGACGAGGGAGAAGGTAATGATATTCCTGATCAGGGTGAGCCTAATTTCGGAAGAACTGACCCTGATGAATCGGATCAAATTGGACTCACAAGTTTTAATTTTTTTAATATATCTTTATCACCCGATATGTCAAACGATTCTTTATTATGGAGAAGAATGACCCCGGGAAGATTCGATGTTGTGCCTGCTCAACCACAGGACGGAGATTTTATATATGCTTCCGGTTATTTCCCATTGGTACCAAGTAATGGTAATCCTGACGTAAAAGAAAGATTTTCAGTAGCTTTATTATTTGGTGAAGATTATAATGATATAGTTAGCAACAAGCAGATAGTTCAGCAAATATATAATGCGGGATATAAATTTCCACAGCCACCTCATAAACCTAAAATCACTATTACCCAGGAAGATGGAAAAGTTATAATCTATTGGGATGGTGGTCCTACGGAAAATGACAGGGATTTTATTACAAAGCGAAAAGATTTCCAGGGATATAAAATTTACAGAGCAACGGATCAAAACTTTGCAGATTCAAGAGTTATTACAAACGCACAGGGTGTTCTTTCCTTCGATAAACCTATTGCACAATTTGATCTTCATGATACTGTAAGTGGATATTTCTACCCTTCACCTGGTCTGCTTGCTGAAGTTGGAGGTACTACGTTTTATCTTGGCAGTAATACCGGTATTGTAAATAAGTTTGTGGATTCCACCGTAGTTAGAGGACAAACTTATTACTATGCTGTTTGTGCTTATGATGAAGGTGATGAAGCTCTGGATATTTTTCCGACAGAAAATACAAAGTTTATACGGAGGGCAAGCACAGGCGAAATTATAACAGATGATAATACGGGTTATATAACTCCCGGCAATCGTCCTGCGGGATATGTTCCGGCACAATTATCAGATATACAGAAATCGGATAACTTTATTGGGACCGGGGATGTTGAAATTCAAACTGTAGACGATGAACAAATAAGGGATGGCTACAGTTACAAAATTGTTTTTCAGGATAGCGCTGCACAAGCTTACACTACCGACTGGTCTTTGTTGGATCTTCAAACACCTGATACTTTGATAATACCCGGGAATACCGACCCTGTTATAGTTGATCCTTTACAAACTGTTTCAATACCTGCAGGTATAGACACTATTACAGTTAATAGTAAGAAATATGCTACGAATGGAAACAATTCTTATACTGCGCCTTATGACAGCCTGGTTGAAAGATCAGATACTTTTTTGGGTAACACGCCTGTCAGGCATGGTTTCAGGATTCAACTATATAATGACCAGGTTATTAAGATAGATACATCTAAATCCGGGTTTACAGGTGATTATAATGATCCCGCAAAAGTTCCGTCGATATCAATACAAGTATTGCAGGATAATACAAACCCAAGTAACAATGGATTGATAATTCCTAACGATTACATAATTGAATTTTCAAATTCTGTAGTAGATACATCAATTGCGGATACTTTAAAACCTGTATCAACAAAAAATATTCATCCTGCAACACCAGTTACTTTCAGGGTTAAGAATCTTACAAAAAATGAATATATAGATTTTGCATTCTTTAAGACAGGGTTAATATCTACTGTTTACACAATTGATTTTAAAGAAATTATTCAGGGTCAACTAAGAAGAACCTGGAGAGTAATCATGACTTACTTAGGAGCTAACGTTCCAATTGAGCAGCAAGGTTCTTTCAGGTTTTCAACCAGCAAGCCCTTTAACCATAATGATGAAATAACGTTCAAGGTTGAAGGTGCAAAGATCAATAATACTAAGGCAGAAACAGAACTTGACAAAATTAAAGTTGTGCCTAATCCGTATGTTGTTACGCATGAAGCTGAAGCCAGGCTGCTGAGTACACAAACCAGTGGAAGAGGGGAAAGAGAAATCAGGTTTACACATGTTCCACCCGGATCTAAAATTTACATTTATACTGTTCGCGGTGAGCTAATAAAAACTCTGATGCAGGATAATTTATATGTAGGAGATGTTTATTGGAATCTTAGAACCGAAGAAAATCTTGATGTTGCTTTTGGTGTTTACGTTTATGTAGTGGAAGCTGCCAATATTGGTAAAAAAATCGGCAAGTTGGCTCTTATAAAATAGTGGAGAGAAAATGAGAAAAGTTTTACTATTATTTATAATTATTACAGCCGGTAATTTATTTGCACAAACCAAAGTTGGCTCTACTGCAGCTCCTTTTTTGAATATAGGAATAGGACCGAGACCTATTGCAATGGGTGGTGCGTTCGTAGCAACTGCTAACGATGTAACTTCGCTTTACTGGAATCCCGCAGGAATTTCCAGGGTTCAGTCCAACCAAGCTCTTTTTGCCCGTGCTGAATGGTTTGCCGATATAAATTATAATTGGGCAGGGGCAATGTTGTCCCTCGGTGATTTGGGCGCAATTGGATTAAGCATAGATTATCTTGATTACGGTAATATTGAAGTTACAACCTTAAGAGAACCTGAAGGAACCGGGGAAATATTCAGACCACAGGATTTAATGATTGGGTTATCATACGGGTATAATTTAACTGACCGCTTCTCAATAGGTGGAACTGTAAAGTATATAAATGAAAAAATATGGAATAGCTCAGCAAGTGCTATAGCGGTTGATCTTGGTATCCTTTTCATATCAGATATTAATGGATTAAGAATAGGTGCTACAATTACGAACTTTGGAACCGATATGCAGCTTGATGGTAAAGATCTCTATATTCAAACTGATATCAATACTCAAATATATGGGAACAATGACCAGATACTTGCAAAACTCAACACAGATTCTTATCCATTACCACTGACATTCCGTGTCGGGGTTGCAATGGACATACTTAATCTTCCCGATCACAAGTTTACAATAGGAGCCGATGCTCTCCATCCTAACGATAATGCGGAATCATTAAATATCGGGGCAGAGTATGTATTACTTAATATTTTGTCTTTAAGAGGTGGCTATAAATCATTGTTTCTTGATAATTCAGAAGAAGGTCTAACCTTAGGAGTCGGTGTCAATTATGATTTTAGTCCGGGTCTCGCACTCTTTTTTGATTATGCATACCAGGACTTCGGAAGACTCGACTTTACTCAACAATTTTCATTAGGAATAAAATTTTAGTTCTATTTAAAATCACTAATAAATGAAGGAGGAAAAAATGAAAAGGATTATGTACTTGTTTATAGTAGTTTTTATAACGGGTACAGCTTTTGCTCAAACTGTTGAATTTAGGGTTAACATGAGTGCGGAAGCTAGAAAGGGGGCTTTTACACCTGGCACAGATGTAGTCCATCTTGCGGGTACGTTTAATGGTTGGAACTCTACGGCTACAGAACTGACTGGTCCTGATGCAGATACTGTTTATTCAGTTACAATAGACACCTTTAATGTTGGAGATAACCTGGAGTTTAAGTTTGTGAAAAACTCTGATGGTTGGGAATCAATATCTAATAGAAAATTTACTGTTAGAGAAGGAAATACTGTTTTTGAAGCATTTTTTGATACTGCAGTTGTTTCAGTCGAGTTCAAGGTTAATATGAGTTATGAAGCCAGACAAGCCAAATTCACACCTGGTACTGATACAGTACATATTGCAGGCACCTTTAATGGTTGGAACTCCACTGCTACAGAACTGACTGGCCCTGATGCTGATACCGTTTATTCTGTTACAATAGATAACTTTAAAGTCGGAGAAATGCTAGAATTTAAGTTCGTAAAAAATTCCAGTGGATGGGAATCCATATCTAACCGACAATTTACTGTCGGAAGCGACAATAACGTTTATGAAGCGGTTTTTGATAGTGTTGTAGCTGCAGCTGGTGCAAAAAATATTTCAGTCACATTTTCATGTAATATGGAATTTGAAATTGTATCAGGAAGATTTAAAACTGCAACAGATACTTTAACTGCCCGAGGAACATTTAATGGATGGTCCGGAAATACTTATATGTTGCCCAGCGTATCCGATCCAAATTATTATGAGGTTACGTACGACTATCTTGGAAATGTCGGTGATAGTATTGAATATAAGTTTGCTTACATAAGTGCTGGTGTGGTTGGCTGGGAAGGAGGGGATAACCGAAAATATGGTATTACTCAGGATGATTATGACAATGAGTCCGCTTATATAGAAAGAACTTTTGATGATTTGACTCTTGATAATGTTACCAACAATCAAGTTACTATCAAGTTTATTGTTAATATGGACAGTGCTAAAATTACTCAAACCGGGGTGCCTTTTTCATCCATTGAGAATGTGGTTATTACAGGAGCGGTAGCTCCACTTAAATGGCCATCAGGAGGCTGGCCAAATGCTGATTCCACTTCTGTTCATTATCTGTATAACGATGGAACGAATGGAGATGAAGTTGCAGGTGATTCCTTATGGACTCTCGATTTAACATTCCCGCAATATTCAGCATTAGAAATTCGTTATAAATACGGTGCAAACTGGGCAGGAGATAATGGAGGATCTAATGATAACGAAGCTGCAAGTGGTAGCGATCATTATTTTTATTTAACACCGGATATCTTAAGTGGTACGGTTCACAACCGGTTTGGTGTAACTGGTAACCATACATTAGATGATGTGGTTGTAGTTGGAGTTAAGGAGATTTCAAACACAATTCCCCAAGTATATAGTTTGAAACAGAATTATCCAAATCCGTTTAATCCAACAACCAACATTCAGTTTGCAATTCCTAAAGCGGGATTTGTAACAATGAAGGTTTACAATTTGTTGGGACAGGAAGTAACCACGCTTGTTGATGAGTATAAGAATGCCGGTACTTATAAAGTAGATTTTAACGCTTCTAACTTATCAAGTGGCGTTTATTTCTATAAAATAGATGCAGGAAATTATACTAATGTTAAGAAAATGATCTTAATGAAGTAGCTTTCTTTTTCTTCTAGTAATGAGCCAGGGTTGAGACACTCTGGCTCTTTCTTTTTACAGATAAACTTATGAATAATACCTTCTTAACTTCACATAGGGGTTTCCCGATGAAAAAGATTTTGATATCCTTATTTATTTTTACTCTATATTCATCATCCTTCGGACAGGTTCCAATAACTTTCCATTATAAGCCCGAATTCACTTCCTTTCAAAAATTAAGATTAGCAGGAACTTTTAATGGCTGGAATAATGCAGATGATGATTTACTTATGACTGATCTCGATGGTGATGGTGAATATGAAGTTACAATCAGCTTGTCGACAGGAGTTGAGCATAATTATAAATTTGTAATGGATGCAGATTGGGGACTTGCCTATTCTGATCCTGATAACCCAAGAATTAATTTAAGTGATAATAATAATTCAATATTTACTGCAAAAGATCCTGTAATATCATACTTATTACCAAGAGATATTAATTCAGGGAGTGAAGAATTTATTGACAATACTCAAGATGGTTTGCCTGTAAGAGCGATATTTGCTTTTACAGCCGGGAATCCTATAGATGTAAATAGTTTAGTAGTTAAAATAGATAATGTAGATGTTTCAAATCCATCGCAATATTACAATGCCCAGAAAAAAGAATTTCTTTATAATCCGAATCCGCCATTAAGTACCGGAGAACATACGCTAAGTGTATCCGTTTCTTCGAATCTTGGAACTGACTCAAAAACTTCTACATTTATCAGGGATCCTAATTATGTTGCTTACGAAATCCCGGTAGATTTTTATTTTGACCAATATAACACTGCAATTACATTTACACAGACCGTTACTTCTGTTTCATTAGTTGGTATTTTTAACAATTGGAATGATACTTTTAATCCAATGCAGGATAGTAATGGTGATGGCTTGTGGGAAGCAACCGCACTTTTATCTCCCGGAACACAGGAATATAAATTTAAGCTGAACAAACTCTTCTGGACTAATGATCTCGATAATCCTGATGTAAGCACGACCGCAGATGCGAACAGTATTGTAGAAGTAGTAGCCGATTCTATACCGGTAATAAAATTGTTACAACCATCCGAAGAAAAAGTTTTTTCAACCGATCCGGCCGCAATCGCTTTACAGGTACTCTTACGCCCCGGGATTAAATCGACAGGAATAAATGAAAGCAGCATTTCTTTAGAATTAGATGGGATTTCCAAAACTTTCAGTTTTGATACGAGCACATCTGTTTTAACATCTGATTTTGATTTAAGTGGAGAAGGAAGACATACAGTTAGAATTTCTTTTAGTAATGATGAAGGATTAACTTCGTCGGAAAAATATGCTTTCGGCGTTTATACAAAAAGTACAGGTGTATATGTAGTAGATGCCGAAGATGATGAATTATATTCTTATCCATCGAACGCGGATAGTTCCTGTGATATTCTTTCAGTGAATATTGATGAGACCGCAAGTCACGATTCACTCAAGTTTGACATCAAGCTGAAAGAAATTACAGATAAAACAAGGATCGGGTTTATAATTTCCAATTCTTCTTCAGATTTAATTGATGCACCTAAAAGCCTCGATATAAAAACAGTTGACTGGAATGGACAAGGAATCTTTGTATCGATTGGAGCGCCGGGAAATCTATATGAAAATACTTCTGTCGAAAACCGTATTATGGTAAGCAGTAATCCTCCGGTTTACAGTAATATTTTACTCAACGTAAATAATGATGCCTTTTCAACAAATTCTTTTGATTTTACAATAAGTCTTGCTCTGCTTGACAGCATAATTGGTAGTTGGAATCAGCAAAGAGATTTTTATCTGTTTTCATTTCTTGCTTCGGATGATAAATCAGGAAATGCCTATGAAGTTGGAGTAAATGAAGGCGGTATAAATAGCAGTGAAGATCCGGACATTTATGATGCGGCATTTATCAGAAGTGCTTTCTGGCAGAAAAGGATGATGTCTAATTACATTCCTGTTGGTCAAACCGGAGGACCTCATTATGTTGCACTTGACGGAAAGGGACGTGGATTACTTCCGCTGAATGCAAGCGATATTTCAGACAGCCTTGCAACGTTTGGTCCTGCTATAACTTTTCTTACACCTCCGGCAGAATACTGGCATCCAGCGTTAACAATTTATGGGGAACTTAGTGATACCACTATTACCACCGCCACTTCCTTTTTTAATGATGCTGAAAGTGTGCTTCCTGTTTCAGGCGGAAAATTTTCACGAGCAGTAACATTGAATGAAGGCGAAAATATTTTTTATGTCGAAGCCCAGGATAGCAGAGGTTATAAATCGATTTCAAAAAATCTGGTTTTAACTTATAGTCCTGATAATCAACCAAATGCAAGCATTGGCGCCTCTATAAATGGCAGAGAGGTAACGCTGACTGCAACAGCTTCATCACCGGCCGGAAGTCAATTCTATTACACGTGGTCTGCGGATTCTAAAAATCCTGCTATAGTTAGTGTCTCCTCAAGCACTCAAAGTACCACCTTCAATATGCCTTCTGTTGAAGGAGAATATTTCTTTAATGTAAGAGTAAGAGATGCAAAGAATAAAACTGTAAATCCACGTATAATGATTGTTGCAAAAAGTGATTCTGTTTATGTTCCGGGAATTAATGATCACGCAGCATGGATAGATGATGCTATAGTTTATGAAATATATCCGCGGTCTTTTTCAGACGAAGGAGATTTCCAGGGAATCACAGACAAAATAAATTACCTGAAAGATCTTGGCATTAACACAGTTTGGTTTATGCCAATATATACCGGTCCGACCACTCACGGTTATGAAATTACAGACTATTATGGATTTGAGGAAGATTACGGAGATGAATCATCATTCAGAACAATGTTGACTACGCTGAAAAACAATGGTATAAAAGTAATCCTGGATTATGTCGTAAATCATACATCCATTTTACATCCTTTTATGCAAAACGTATTTCAGTACAGGGAATACTCTCCATACCAGGATTTTTATTTATGGGAAGGCGAACCGGGCAATTCAAATTATGAATATTATTTTGACTGGACGAGTCTTCCAAATCTAAATTACAATAATGCTGATGTAAGAAAATATTTTATTGATGTTGCAAAATACTGGGTTAGTTATTATCAAATAGATGGGTTTAGGTGTGATGTTGCCTGGGGTGTTCAGGAACGCAATAGCCAATACTGGCAGGATTGGCGTGCAGCATTAAAGAATATTAAACCTGAAGTCTTCCTGGAAGCTGAGGCGGGCTCCGACGATCCTGTATATTATCAGCAGAGATTCGATGCAGCGAATGACTGGGAACTGAGAAATAAACTAATAGGAGTTTTTAATGGTTCGAATAGTATCCAGGACTTGCACCAGGAAGTTACGCGTTCTTATCCTTACTATGCAAGACCATTCAGATTTATCGAGAATCACGATGAATCGAGAGCAGCATCATTATTTGATACCCAAAGATCACTTCTTATGCACACAATAATATTTACGTTAAATGGTGTACCGCTTATTTATTCCGGCGGCGAAGTTGGTGAGTCAACAAGAAGGGAATTAATTAATTGGAGCGATCCTGATGATGTAAGACCATATTTTCAAAAACTGATTAATATCAGGAAAAATTTTGTTCATGATCCGGTTATTAATCTTGTGAGCAACTCGGATAGTAATAACGTTTATTCATATTCTTCTACAAGTGGGGAACATAATTTAGTTACAGTTGCAAACTTTAAGGATGAAACAAAAGATATAACCCTTGATCTTAGCAATTTGCCGTTTGATGGTTCGAGTGATTATTATTTAACTGATCTTATGGAAGGGAATGTTTATAAAGTTACTCCATCAGAGCGAAATGCTTACCCTGTTTCATTAAATGAATACCAGGCAAGAGTTTTTTATTACGGTCCTGATTCCGTTACTGTCGATGTGAATGAATCAACAAAAGGAAGTTTACCTTCAGAATATAAATTGTTCCAGAATTATCCTAATCCGTTTAATCCGACAACTACTATAAAATTCCAAATTAAAGAGAGTAGTAAAGTATCCTTAAAAATTTTTGATATACTAGGCGCGGAAGTTAAGACTTTGATCGATGAAGTTAGAAACCCGGGGACTTATGAAGTTAAACTAAATGCATCCGATCTCAGCAGTGGTGTATATTTCTACCAGTTGAGAGCCGGTGATTATGTTAACACTAAAAAGCTTTTGCTGTTGAAATAATAGTAACTTTTTCAATTTTCAAGTGCCCGTCACTTTTAAAGTGACGGGCACTTGTTTTAATTCTTACCCAGATATAAAAAATTGTAAGGTTCACTTCTTAAGATGGACTCATATTAGTTTTGCCTATAAATTTATCTGACTCTGCTATGAACCTTATCAAAAGTGATAATTGTTATGCTCTGTTTTTTTATTTTTAAGAAAAGTATAAAATCTAACCTTTCAAATCCATTTCTTTTTTAATAAAATTCAGGGCATAATTATTGTTAAGTTTAATTTGCCCTAATTGAATTAATTAGTGGGGGCATATCATTAAATTTGTGTATCCGTTTTTCTAATTCAAATAATGAACAATATAGGAACATTTTTATGTAAAATTTCTGTAACTGTTCTTTCGATTAATAACATTATACAAATAGAATAAAAATGTTAAAGAAAACAATTTTAATCTACTTTTTGATCCTATATGTAATAATAATTAGTGCTTGTAATAGTACAGGACCTACGGAAAACAATGGGAATGGACAGGATACTACCAGCCACAACTTTTCTTGGCAAACTTTTTCTTTTGGCGAACATAGCAGCAGTATACTTTATGATGTAGCAATTATAAATGATACTTCCATTTGGGCTGTTGGTGAGATCTATTTAAATGATTCTCTTGGCAGTTCTGATCCTACTCCATACAATGCGATACACTGGAACGGGAGTGAATGGAATATAGAAAGAATACCAACCAAAACGTTTTCTGGTTCTCTAGTAAGTTCCCAAATTAGAACGATTTTGTGTTTTGATAAGAATAATATATGGACATTCTCGGTAGCGGGTTCATACTCACATTGGGACGGAAATAACTGGGAGTCTGAATTCGTGAGTGAAAGAATAGGTAGCGGTAATAAGATATGGGGTGAAAGTTCATCAGATATTTATCTTGTATGCAATAACGGTGGTATTTCTCATTATGATGGTACTAAGTGGGAAAAGATAGATACTGGATTAGATTTAGATATATATGATATCTGGGGAGCAAAGACTGCATCGGGAGATTATGAAATTTTATGTGTGGCTTCGGATCAGTTTAAAGGTACCGGGAAGAAAGTTCTCCAAATCAAAAACAATATAGTTAACACTTTACCAGATACAGGTCTCTCTAACTCTTTGAATACAATCTGGTTTGTTCCTGGTAAGAAATATTTTATTGGAGGAGATGGTTTGTTTTCTTCTCAATCTTTAGGAACAAACTGGACACGTAACACGGAATTACCAGCTTATTATAAGACCTCTGTTCGAGGTAATGATTTAAATGATTTATTTGTAGCAGGAGCTTATGGGTTATTACTACATTATAATGGACAAAGTTGGATGAATTATCAGG
>Ga0210099_1000234_pt1 | contig 19828 bp, 23 predicted proteins | sample Joice_ThreeSqA_D_4_FD_184872 | JGI IMG/M metagenome (GOLD analysis project Ga0210099, IMG submission 184872) | Wetland microbial communities from San Francisco Bay, California, USA, that impact long-term carbon sequestration - Joice_ThreeSqA_D2... | ecosystem: Environmental > Aquatic > Marine >...
CATTGCTCCCGGCAAGGATGTTCTGGAAGTTGAAAAAAAGTTGTTGAAGTTCGTGCCGGACGAATTCAAGCAGGATGCACACCATTGGCTGATCCTGCATGGGCGCTATGTCTGCCAGGCGCGCAAACCGAAATGTGCTACATGCATCATCAATGATCTGTGCGAGTACAAGCAAAAGGAATCCTGATGATGTTCAATCCGTCGCGCGACGAAGCGCGTTTGTTTTTGTTCGAATCCTGGCGCAAACACCGGGAAGGCAAATTGCTCTCGCCGCTGGAAGATCTCGCTGCACAGCTGATCGCAAGGCATCCCGAATACCACGAGGTGCTGGAAAATCCGCAACAGCATCAGGAAAGGGACTACCTTCCCGAACATGGCACGACCAACCCTTTCCTGCACCTGATGATGCACATGACGATAGAAGAGCAGATCTCGATCGATCAACCGCCGGGAATCCGCGCGCATTTTACTCGCCTGTCCCGAAAATTCGATTCCGAGCACGATGCACAACACCGCATGATGGAATGTCTCGGTGAAATGATCTGGCAGGCACAACGAGGCAGCACACAGCCGGACGCAGCGGTATACTTCGAGTGTCTGGAACAGAAATAACCGGGACCTGACGCATGCGCTTGAGCAAGATCACCACCCGCACCGGAGACAAAGGTACAACCGGCCTCGCCGACGGCTCCCGTATCGGAAAGGACCACGCACGTATCGCCGCACTGGGCAGCGTGGATGAGTTGAACAGCCAGATCGGCGTGCTGCTCGCCGAAGAACTACCGACCGACATCCGTACACTGTTGTTGCAGATCCAGAATGACTTGTTCGATCTGGGCGGCGCGCTCGCACTGCCAACACAGGATTCGTTTTCCGAAAACAAGATCACATTTCTGGATGAACAGATCGTCCGCTACAACGCCGACATGCCACCGCTAAAGGAATTCATCCTTCCGGGTGGCTCGCGCGCCGGCGCCATGTGTCATGTGGCACGCGCCGTGGCTCGCCGTTCCGAACGTGACTTGGTGCTGCTTATGCAAAACAATCCGGTTCCGCAGTATGCAATGCCCTATCTGAACCGGTTGTCGGATCTGTTATTCGTGCTGAGTCGCTGCATCAACCGGATCCAGTCAGTGCCGGAATCACTTTGGAGGCGTGAATAAAAACCGGGTTTTCGCCATGCCGGCCAACAGGATTGAGATTGCTTGGCTGTGACGAAACGATGGGGATCAGTTATCACCCTCGTCGAAATGATAATAGTTTGCATTCAGGAATCGCGCGGCCTCCGCAATGTCCTCGTCGCTCCATTTGAGTTCTGCATTTTGCTGCCAGCGACGCACTTGAAAATTCAGGCTGGCCCAATCACTGGCAAGTTTATTGTCCCGCCAATGGACCTGATCAGTGTGACAGGCAATACAATGTGTCGAATACAGTAGCTCACCGCGAGATACCGGCCTGTTGGGCTGGGCGATGGCGTGACTCCCCAGCCAGACTGATATTACGGCAAGTATCCAAGTTCCTCTCATGTAACGCTCCATAGATAACGGCAAATTTGCCAATTGGCATAAGGCCCCGGAATATGCCTCGATGCAGACTTGATGCAAAGTTATTTACGATTTGGCCGATCGTGACTCACCTTGCTTCGGCAAGCTTTCCTTCGTTAAAGTCCTTGATGGCCTGAAATATCTCATCCCTGCTGTTCATTACGAACGGGCCGTGCTGGACGATGGGTTCGCGCAGCGGTTTGCCGGAAACCAATATGGCCCTAGTCGGATCGGATGCGATCATCACCACACCGTTGGATTGCGGCATGTTGGCGAGTACCGCCATGCGACTTTCTCCAAGCTGCGTGCCTCCGATTGTCAACTCGCCGCGATACACATAAACAAAGGCATTGTGTGCCGCCGGTAATTTCGTCGAGAACATACTGCCCGACGGCAGTTCCATATCGAGATAAACGGGTTCTGTTTCCTCGCGTGTCATCGCCCCGGTTATGCCGTTGCTCGTTCCGGCTATCACCCGCACCACAACACCTTCATCGGTGACGTATTCCGGAATCTCGGTTCTTGGGATGTCGCGATACCATGCCGGAATCATCTTGCGGCTGGCCGGCAGATTCAGCCAGAGCTGGAAACCCTCCATGATGCCGTCTTCCTGTTCCGGCATCTCCGAGTGGATCACACCGCGGCCTGCGGTCATCCATTGCACGCCGCCATTCTGCAGCAGACCTTCGTTTCCGGCGCTGTCGCGATGGCGCATGCGGCCCGCGATCATGTAGGTGACGGTCTCGAATCCCCTGTGCGGATGATCCGGAAAGCCCGCGAGGTAATCGCCCGGGTCGTCGCTGCGAAAATTGTCCAGCATCAGAAAAGGGTCCAACCGCTGCTGCAGATCCTGAGTAAGCACCCGGGTAAGCTTGACGCCGGCACCATCGCTGGTCGGTACTCCGGCTACGATACGTTCTATTGTGCGAGTTTGTGTTACTGCCTCTAATCTGACCGGCTGTTTCATTGCCACACCTCGTGCGGATACTCAAACAAGCGTCAGCCTAGCATGAAAAGGGGGAACCGTTTCAATTGGGTATTCATCCCTGCGTCCACCATGGAGTATGCACCGGAGTGCAATCGGGATAGAGGCGCCTGTGACTACTGTTCCAGCCGGGCAGCGACTTCGAGCTCGGCGGCAGCCCAATGTTCGTCGGAGCGGCCCTGGAATCCATGCCGTTCTGCGATGAAATATGCTGTTGTCTCAACCATGCGGTATCGTTCTTCCGGAGTGAGTTTCGCAGCCTTCCTGGAAGCAACCTGTTTGGGCTTGGTTGCCAACGGTTTTTTCGCTATAGATTTCCCGGTTGCTGTACCTGCCTTTTTCGCGGCAGTGCCAGGTGCTTTTTTTACAGGCGCTTTCCTGGCTTTTTCAGTCGGTGTCTCCTTGACGGTTTTGGACTTGCCTGCAGCCTTGCCGCTGGCTTTGTCCTTGACCTTGGCGGCTTTTTTTGCTGCAGATTTGACTTTTTTTTCAGACATGATGTCACCTCGCTGGATTGATTGAACTTGCACCGCACAAACTGCTGACGTTACAGCCGAATATCTGTTCAGTGCCAGTCCACATCTGTCATGATATGTACCCAGGCTATACCGGTCAACAGCTTAGGGTTAATATTGAACACGAGGCGCATCTTTATAACGCGCATAGCGTTTTGAATATAAAAGGATTGAATTGATGTTTACCCTGGAAACATGGGAGTTGTTGAGTTATGTGGTAACCGTCATCGGTCTTCCGCTGGCAATCGCTGTATTCATCTTCGAACAACGCAAGGAACGTGACAACGAGGAGGAAGAGGTTTATCAGCTGCTTTCGGATAATTACCAGGAATTCCTCAAGATCGCGCTGGAAAACCCCGATCTGCGCCTTTTTGCAAGCGAAGAAACACCCGCGCTTACAGAAGAACAGCGGGAGCGAATGTTCATCATCTTCAGCATGCTGATTTCGTTGTTCGAGCGTGCATATCTGCTACTCTACGAAAATGACATGGCAGAGAAACAGTTCAGGCGCTGGCGATCATGGGAGGATTATATGGGAGAGTGGTGCAATCGGGCGGATTTCCGAACTTCACTACCCACCTTACTGCGCGGCGAGGATCCGGCATTCGCGGCCTACATCCAGAATCTTGCTGCCAGCGGCAATGTTGCCTGATTACCTGGCGGCCGCAAGGCGAACTACGGTCTGGCTGGCAGACATTCTGGAGAACCAGGTGAAACCATGCTGACGATACTTGTTATCAATTCGAAAGGCGGCTCGGGGAAAACCACCCTGACCACCAATCTAGCAAGTTACTATGCAAGCAGGAAGATCAGAACAGCGCTCATGGACTACGATCCCCAGGGATCGAGCATGCAGTGGTTGCGGGTTCGGCCCGACCAGGCTGAAAAAATCCACGGCGCCAATGCGGCACCGCCCAAAGGCGCGACGATACAGCGCAGTTCCCAGATCTGGATACCCGCTGACACCGAAGTCATGATCATCGATGCGCCTGCCGGCGTGAAAGGCCTGTTGTTGCAGGAACTGGTGCGCAGGACGAATTTCATCGTGATACCGGTTGCGCCATCTGCGATCGATATTCACTCTACCGCTGATTTTGTAAAAGAGCTGTTCCTGTTCGGCGGGGCGCGCACTTCCAAGGCAAAGATCGCGGTGGTTGCGAACCGGGTGCGCAGTTCCTCGTCAACAGTCTATGCGTCGCTGGAACGATTCCTCAATTCGCTGAAGCTGCCTTTTCTGACCAATATCCATGATTCCGAGATCTATCTTGAAACTGCAGAAAAAGGTTTGGGCGTATTCGAAATGGACGAAGCAGCCACTGCCGTAGAGCGGCGCGAACTGCTGCCCATAATGCAGTGGGTGGATGGTCATTATATGGCGGCCGACAAGCGGCTCAGGACTTCCCCTGATCAGGGCAACCGGCCATCGCCGGCCAATTATGGTTCCCGCATCGAGGACAAGGTCATGAACCTCGATAAATTCCGCGCCAGCGGCGGATTCAAAAAGTATCCCTGATGCGACCCTCAAACCCAATTTATAACGAACTGGCCTGACCGGGGTTGGTAATAGAATTTCGTGATTTCATCAAATATTTCACTTGACTAACCCAAAACATGTTTAAATATACGTAACATTCAAAGGCATATATTGGTTAGCTGAAGTACTTATGTCGATTCGAGCAGTTTCAAATCGATAAATCGCAGAAAGGGGGCGCACGATGCTGACGATACTGGTCATCAACTCCAAAGGGGGATCAGGGAAGACCACCTTGACCACCAATCTCGCCAGTTATTACGCCAGCAGGAAATTCCGAACTACCATCCTCGATTACGATCCCCAGGGATCCTGTCTGCAATGGTTGCGGCTACGCCCCAGCCATCTGGGGACCATCCACGGCGCCAATGCCGCCCCGCCCAAAGGTGCCAGTACCCTGCATAATTTGCAGAAGTGGGTTCCGGTCGGTACCGAAGTGCTGGTCATTGATGCGCCTTCCGGAACGAAGGGGCTGTTGTTGCAGGAAATGGTTCGCAGGTCGAACTACATCGTGGTCCCGGTTGTACCCTCCCCGATCGACATCCATGCAACTGCGGATTTCATCAGGGAACTGTTTCAGACCGGCGGCGCAATGGCCGCCAAGACGAAGATTGCCGTGGTAGCAAACCGGTTGCGCAGCGATTCCCCGTCACGCGAAGCGCTGGAACGCTTCCTGTCTTCCCTGAAACTGCCCTTTCTCACCAGCATCGGCGATTCCGACAATTATCTGCGTGCTGCGGGAAAAGGTCTGGGCGTGTTCGAAATGGACGAAACCAGTTCCTGTACAGAAAGGCAGGAGTATCTGCCCATTCTGAAGTGGCTGGACGGCCAGGAAATCATCTGCCAGACAAGCGACATCGACAACAATGTGGTGAAGATGGAAGACTCCAGGAAACTTGCCGCCCAGCGTTCTGTCGTGAAGGCGTGGCACTCCCCCATCCTGCGCAAGGTCGAGAGATAAAGGATATTCACTGACTCTGCCGTAACGTGACACGCTTGAGATAAGCCTCGCGCGCGATCTGAATATCCTCCAGAAAGTACGGCAACTCCTTCAACAGCATCGCTTGCGGACCGTCCACCAGCGCCTTGGGTGGCGCAGGATGAAAATCGACCAACACCATGTTGGCGCCGGCGATCACCCCCTGCGCGGTAACATGCATCATGTCGAGTATCCCATCCGGCGCTGCAGCACGAGAACCGACCGAATGGGATGGATCGATGCAAACCGGCATGCGGGTCAGCCGCTTGACCACCGGTACGTGCGAGAAATCCACAAAGTTCCGGTGCGGGTCACCCATGTTGGTTTTCATCCCGCGCAGGCCGAACACCACGTTGCGGTTGCCTTCTGTTGCAAGGTATTCTGCCGCATTCAGCGATTCGTCCAGCGTGATACCGAAGCCGCGCTTGAGCAGGATGGGCATGTCTTTTTGCCGTCCTACGATCTTCAGCAATTCAAAATTCTGCGTGTTGCGCGTGCCGATCTGCAGCATCACTCCGGTCGGATTGCCGGTCGCATGCAGCGCTTCCTTGATCTCGTTGAGATGCGATTCATGCGTGATCTCCATCGCGATCACCTTGATGCCGTATTTCCCCGCCAGCTCGAACACATAAGGCAGGCAATATTTGCCGTGCCCCTGGAACGCATACGGGCTGGTGCGCGGTTTGTAGGCACCCATGCGCGTGCACACCTGGCCATTGTCGTGCACCGCCTTCATCATGATCTCGACATGTTCGCGGTTGTCCACCGCGCATAATCCGGCAAACACGTTCAAAGTGTCCTGCCCGAAGCGCACGCCGTTGTATTCGAAATGAGTGGGACGCTGGTCGTCCTTGTGCCGCCCGAGGATACGGTACTCCTCGGAAACCTTCACCGCGCGTTCCACACACGGGAGGTTCTGCATATCCTCGATTTCCAGCGCCTTGGTGTTGCCGATCAGATAGATCTCCGTCAGTGTCTGCTCGGCTCCACGCTCGTTGTGCACGCGGGTCTTGATGCCCGGCAAGGTCGCAAGGTGCACCATCAACTGCTTGTATTCCGGCATTTGATCGGTAACGTTGGAACTCAGGATCAAAATCATTATATTTACTCCATCATCATTGCAACAATATTGCCAATTGCGCCGGCCATTGCGACATCGGATCACGCGAGAAGCCGCTCTTGGCGAACTGTGTCCAGATGCCGATCACATAGCACACCAGCAGGTTGGCATGGGCACCAACATCGACCGACTCACCCAGTTCTCCCTGGGTCGCGGCCATGCGAAACGATTGTTTGAGGGTGGCTTCAATGCGGTCCAGAAGTTGATTGATACGTTGCTGCAAACGCTCATCCTCATTCACCAATGCATCGCCGATCAGCACTCGGACCATGCCGCGGTTCTTTTGCGCGAAGCTGAGCAACATAGCCACGATCGCCTCGATCTGCTTCACACCGCTCTTTTCCTCTTGTGTGATCTTGTTGATCAACCCGAACACGGTCTGCTCGATGAAGTCGATCAGGCCTTCGAACATCTGTGCCTTGCTGGCAAAGTGCCGGTACAAAGCCGCCTCGGAAAGTTCCAATCGCGCCGCCAGCGCTGCGGTGGTGATCTTTTCGCCCTTGGGTTGTTCCAGCATCTGCGCCAGGGTTTGCAGAATCTGGAGTTTTCGTTCGCCCGGCCTGGCTGGTGCCATTTCGCTTCCCCTCAGATCAGCCGCGATAATATGCGCGGCAATTGCATCACATCACGAATCTTCACATCCACACTCGGCGAGTACTGGCTGCCCGTGTCCACCCACACGGTACGCATCCCCAGCTTTTTGGCCGAATGAAGATTCTCCAGGCTGTCTTCAACCATCACACACTGCGCAGCCTTTACCCGGTTGCGTTTCAACAGGCGCATGAAACCGAATACATCCGGTTTGGGACGAAAGCGCGTTTGTTCTACTGCCATCACATCGTCGAACAGTTCGTCCACGCGCAGCAACTTTAGAACCGCATGCGCGTAACGCTGCGGTGCATTCGAGAATATTATTTTCCTGCCCGGCAATTTCTTCAGCACATGGCGCAAGCGCGGCTCCCGCAATACCATCCGATCCAACTCAGGAAACTGATGCGTATGCCATAGAAAGTGGTCCGGATCGGTATTATGATGAATCATCAGTCCGCTCAGGGTAGCGCCGTAGCGCAGCCAGTAATGCATCCTGAGAGCGCTTGCAGCCGCTTCGTCCAGTTGCAGATGTTCCTGCAAATACGCAGTCATGCTTCGATTGATGTGCGGAAAAATGTGCGGCGTCGCATCGTGAAGCGTGTTATCCAGATCAAAAATCCACAGCGGAGCAGCCACACCTTATTTACTCTTGATCAGAGTACCAACACCCTCATCGGTCAGGATCTCCAGCAGCAACGCATGCTCCACCCGGCCGTCGATAATGTGTACCGCGCGCACTCCGCCTCTCGCCGCATCCAGAGCAGAACCGATCTTGGGCAGCATTCCGCCCGACAGAGTGCCATCCGCGACAAGCTCGTCGACCAGTTTTGGCGTAAGCCCGGTCAGCAGTTTGCCTTGTTTATCCAGCACTCCCGGCGTGTTGGTCATCAGCACGAGCTTTTCTGCACGCAGAACTTCGGCGAGTTTGCCCGCCACCAGATCGGCATTGATATTCAGTGTCTCACCATCCGGAGCCACCCCGATCGGCGCAATTACCGGAATGAAATCGCCGGAATCCAGGAAAGTAATGATGGAAGGGTCGATCTTGTTGATGTCGCCGACCAGACCGATATCCAGCATTTTGCCTTGTTCCTCGATGCTCTCAAGCATCAGTTTTTCTGCGCGGATGAATCCACCGTCCTGACCGGTCAAACCTACCGCCTTGCCGCCAAAGCGGTTTATCAGATTGACGATGTCCTTATTGACCTTGCCCAGCACCATCTCGACCACATCCATGGTCTCTTCGTCGGTCACTCGCATACCTTGAATGAATTCGCCCTGCTTGCCTACTTTCTTTAGCAGGTCGTTGATCTGGGGACCACCGCCGTGCACCACCACCGGGTTCATCCCGACCAGCTTTAGCAAAACCACGTCGCGCGCAAAACTTTCCTGCAATACAGGATCTGTCATGGCATTGCCGCCGTACTTGATGACGATAGTCTTGTCGAAAAAACGCTGGATATACGGCAGCGCTTCGGACAATGTATGCGCCTTTTGGGCGGCGGTGGTAGCAGAAAGCGGCATGGCATTCCCTTAAACTTGGGTAAACAGGTAGTCCGACTGATGGCGGAAGACCATAAAAAATATGCAGCGGATTCTACACCAGAAGAAAATTTGCAGGGCTGAAAATAAATCGGGCGGCAAGCGCCGCCTGATTATCCGGGAAAGCCAATGCTTACTTATGCGGCGTTAGTCGCGGTCAGCGATCTTGCCAAGTTCCCGGTCTCTTGTTCGAGCACACCTTGCCTGCCCACCCCGTTGCTCATCGTCAACGGCACGGTTCCATCTCTTTGAGCGGCGTCTTCAGCCCGATCCACATCGGTGGTGACCGCTCTTGCCAGGATTAAACAGCAACCTGCATGTGCTCCAGCCCCTTAACCTGGTGTATCTTCATCATGCCCCCCTCCCTGGACATGCGGTGCGGTACGGAAACCCTGCAAACATCACCGGATGCACTGCCAATATAGCAATCTGATTGCTGGTAATGGAAAAATCCGTAATTGCAGAGTACTGCCGGGGGCGTGCCACGCGACCAGGCCTCTTCGATCCGCATGCCTCCCGCGTACGAATTTGCACATAATGCCAAGGCAGAAACGGCCTCAGGAATCTATACAAATTTTGCATCATCATGGCACTCGGGTATTTTTGAATAGATAGCAAGTCCCGCGGAACAATCCCATACGAACCGAAATCGGTATTACTATCGACCGGCACCGCGCAAGGAATATAATGGCAGGCCTCAATCATCACGCCAGACCATGAAATTCATAGCCCTGCTCATCAGCCTGATGCTGCCCGCAGTCAGTCACGCCGTTTCGACGACCCCTGCTGTACCGATCCTGGCAGCCAAATCCTATCTTCTGTACGACTACAGCAGCAATCAGGTATTGGTGAACCATAACGGGGATGACCGAATGGAACCCGCTTCCCTGACAAAACTAATGACTGCTTATCTTTCCTTTGATGCGATCAAGCACGGCACGATTACAATTGAGCAGAAGGTCAGCGTCCCAGCCGCTGCAGTGCGTTACATCAGCGGCGAATCACGCATGCTGCTCAAAGCCGGACAAAAAGTCAGCGTGGATGAACTGTTGCACGGCCTGATCGTGCAATCCGGAAACGATGCGGCCATCACGCTGGCAGTCAACATTGCAGGCAGTGTGGGAGGATTTGTAGACATGATGAACCAGGAGGCCAAACGACTGGGCATGGATAACACCCATTTCACCAATCCGGTCGGACTGTCTGATGTGCAACACTATAGCAGTGCCTACGATCTGGCACGATTGGCCGCCGCTATCGTGCGCGACTATCCGCAACACTACCCGCTATTTGCAGTGCGTAACTACACGTTCAATAATGTCACCCAGGCTAACCGCAACCGTCTGCTGTGGCTGGATCCCTATGCGGATGGCATGAAGACCGGATACACAGAATCAGCGGGGTATTGCATGGTCGGCTCAACAGATCGTAACGACCGTCGCATGATCTCCGTGCTGTTTGGCGCAGATTCAGACAGACTCCGTGCTTCGGAAAGTCAGAAGTTGTTGAATTTCGGGTTTGCGAATTACGATACCGAAAAGCTTTATGGTAAAAGCCAGCCTGTCGCCAGACTGCGTATCTGGAAAGGTACAGAAAGCCATCTCCCGATCGGATTCCGGCACGATCTGTATTTGACCATCCCGAAAGGAACACGCGAGCAACTCAAGGCAACGATGGAAACAAGCCAACCTGTCTTTGCACCGATCAGCGGCGGACAGCAGTTGGGCGTTCTCAAACTGAAGCTGGACGGAAAGCCCTATGCGGAATTCCCCCTGGTAGCTTTGGAAAGCGTACCCCTGGCCAATGTATTTTCACGGGGATGGGACAGCATACGGTTATTTTTTCAATAAGGAACAATAAATGACTATCTATCTCGACGGACATTACATGCCCATATCCGAGGCAAAGATTTCGGTGCTGGATCGCGGTTTTATTTTCGGCGATGGCGTGTACGAAGTGATTCCGGTGTATTCCCGCAAAGTATTCCGCCTGGAGTCACACTTGCGTCGCCTGCAGCACAGTCTGGATGGCATCAAACTCGCCAATCCCCACAGCGATGCGAAATGGACGGCCATCATCAACGAACTGATCAAGCGCAATCCGGAGCAGGACCAGTACCTGTATCTGCACATCACGCGTGGCGTGGCCAAGCGCGATCACGCTTTTCCCAATCCGCCGGTCAAACCGACGGTATTCGTGATGAGCAACCCGCTGCTAACTCCGCCGGCCGAATTTCTGCAAAGCGGTGTGGGCGCCATAAGCGCTGAAGATAACCGCTGGCTGCGCTGCGACATCAAGGCCATTGCGCTGCTACCCAATGTGTTGCTGCGCCAGTTGGCCGTCGATGCTGGCTGCGCGGAGACAATTCTGATCAGAGAAAATGAATTCATGACCGAGGGCGCCGCCAGCAACATCTTCGTGGTGAAAAAAGGCATATTGCTCGCACCACCCAAGGATAACCTGATGCTGCCGGGTATTACCTACGACGTGGTGCTGGAACTCGCCGCGGCAAACAATATCCCACATGAAGTGCGTCGCATCGCCGCATCCGAAGTGTTTGTTGCGGACGAATTGTTGCTTACTTCCTCCACCAAGGAAGTGCTTGCCATCACCAGACTGGATGGCAAGCCGGTCGGCACAGGCAAACCGGGCGCGATGTTCGCCAGGCTGCACAAGCTCTACCAGGACTTTAAACTCAACGTGATGCGTGCCTCATGAGCGAATTGAAGGCCAGCCTGATCGAATATCCCTGCGAATTCCCGATCAAGATTTTCGGCCGGCAGCAAGCCGGTTTCGCCCAGGCCGTACTGGAAGTGGTTACCCGGCATGACCCGGGATTTGTCGCCGCCAGCATGGGAATGCGGGCCAGCAGGAATGCCCGCTATATCAGCCTGACCTGCACTGTTCATGCCACTTCCCGCGAACAGCTTGATGCCTTGTATCAGGATTTGTGCGATCATCCGCTGATAGTGATGGTACTGTGATGCTTGAATGATTCCTCACGTCAAGTCATTGGGGTTGGTTGAATATCAACCGACCTGGGATGCGATGAAGCGATTTACCGCGGAACGCGACTCTGGGACGCGCGATGAGATCTGGCTGGTACAGCATCCTCCCGTATTCACCCAGGGTTTGGCAGGCAAAGCCGAACACCTGCTGCACAGCACACATATCCCCATAATAAGGATCGATCGCGGAGGTCAGATCACCTATCATGGCCCCGGCCAGATCGTTGCCTATATACTGCTGGATATGCGGCGCTGGAAGATCAACGTGCGCGAACTGGTGCGTTTGATTGAAAAGGCCGTAATCGACTTGTTGGCCGAATGCGGCGTAGCAGCGCTAGGAAGAGAAGATGCACCCGGTGTGTACGTTGGCAATGCCAAGATCGCTTCTCTGGGACTGAAGATAAAAAATGGATATTGCTATCACGGCCTTGCGCTGAACGTGGATATGGATCTGACACCGTTCGCCAACATCAACCCGTGCGGACAAGCAGGTTTGCGCGTTACCCAGGTTTGCGAACTGGGGATCACGGTTCCCATCAATGAACTGCAGGCCGAACTTGCGCAGAATTTGATACACGGACTACAAATACACTTGGACAACAAGAAATCACATGAGCAATCCTGAACACAAGCAGTCCGGACATTCCAAAACTTCGCGCAACCCAATCAAGATCGTACCTTTACAGGAGCGACTGCGCAAACCGGAATGGATACGCGTGAAATCCGGCAGCGGGCAGGGTTATCACGACATTAAACGCTTGCTGCGAAAGCACAATTTGCACACGGTATGCGAGGAAGCATCCTGCCCGAACATCGGAGAATGCTTCGGTAAGGGCACGGCGACCTTCATGATACTTGGCGAACTGTGCACGCGACGCTGCCCGTTCTGCGATGTGGCGCATGGCAAGCCGCTACCACCGGACATAAGCGAGCCAGCCAACCTGGCGCAATCGATCGGCTTGCTAAAACTCAAATACGTGGTCATCACCAGCGTCGACAGGGATGATTTGCGCGACGGTGGCGCGCAGCATTTCGCGGATTGCCTGGGAGCAATACGTGCCAGCTCACCCGCGACCCGCCTGGAAATATTGATCCCCGATTTTCGTGGTCGGCTGGAAGTGGCACTGGATGCGCTCGCTGTATGCCTGCCAGATGTGCTGAATCACAATCTTGAAACTGTTCCGCGCCTATATAAGATTGCCCGGCCGGGAGCAGATTATGACCATTCGCTAAAACTACTGAAAGATTTCAAGGCGCGTTACCCGCAGATTCCGACCAAATCCGGACTTATGCTGGGCCTTGGCGAAACCGACGATGAAGTACTGGAAGTGATGCGCGACCTGCGTGCGCACGGCGTGAACATGCTGACCATCGGCCAATACCTGCAACCTTCCGATGCGCACTTGCCGGTGCTACGTTATGCGCCACTTGAGACCTTTGGCAAGTTCGAGCATGCCGCCATGGAGTTGGGTTTCAGCCACGCCGCTTGCGGACCGATGGTGCGCAGCAGCTATTTTGCAGATGAACAGGCGCAATTGGCGGGAGTTATAAGGAACTAGACGCTGACTTCAAAGTCAATTGCTCCGGGCGTTTTGATTCAGCTTGATATACGTCAAAACACAGCTCACCTTTAGGAGTACATTGCAAGTATCGATTTTTTCCAAGGAGACTTACATGAAGATTCATCATCAAATCGCATTTGCTGCGACCCTGTGCATTTCTGCAACAGCTTTGGCTGCCACCGATGGCGAAGCACTGTTCAATCAGAGTAATTGCGGAATGTGCCATGCCGCTGCGAGCGCATCTTTGGGCCCGTCTTTAAAGGATATAGCCGCCAAATATGCAAAGGTCGATGGAGCCCAATCCAAACTTGCAGCCAAGGTCCGCAACGGTGGCAAAGGGTCATTCGGGGAGATGCCTATGCCAGCAACCCCAAAGTCGGTCAGCGATGAAAGTATCAAGGCCATTGTTAACTGGATACTTTCGCAAAAGTAATCGATTCGCAACAACGCGCAGACTCAAACAGGCTTCAAGTTCATCATGTTATAACTCGTTTGATACGTGTTTAGCCCGGCTAATTTATTGAATCCACTGCAGGACGAGATGTTCAAGTTCGGCCAGGCTTTCCGAAAGGTAAATTTTGTTATAATCATCAATGTCAAGTTTCTCTGCCGGTCTGGTTTTTTCGGATTAATTTCAGGAGCACAAAATGAAAGTTAGCCATCTCTTGGTCATGACTGCAGCTTTGTCAGTTACTACCACAGTCCTAGCCGCTACCAAGGAGGAGAAACTTTTCACGGAAGGAAACTGCAACAATTGCCATCATCCCACTCTGGATGCATACGTGGGTCCTTCATTAATCAAGATCGCTGACAAATACAGGAGCGACAACGAAGCCCAGGCAAAACTCGAGAAAAAAGTTCGCAGCGGCGGATCAGGGTCGTGGGGCGTGATGCCCATGCCTGGCACTAGGCAGTCGATCAGCGATGAAGACATCAAGATGCTTGTAAAGTGGATTCTGGAACAAAAGGCCAAACCGAAAACTGAAGAGAAGCCGGATGCCAAATCTGACACAAAACCGAAGTAGTCAGAAATACGCACTCCTTCAAGCCGGCGTGTGCCGGCTTTTTTGTTTCCTATGTAATCCAGGGATACTTACCCAAACTGTTATAATCCCCGGCAAATTTTTTTGCTCCCCTCGATGAATATCCTTTACGAAGAAGACGGCAATTTCAAAGTCGGCAGCATCATGGCTGACAATACTACTTCGCTCCAGATAGAGAGCGCGTCTGGAAAACGCAGTAAGGTCAAGGCGAACAATGTGATGTTGCATTTTACACAGCCCGCGTTGGCCGACTTCATCGCACAGGCAGAAACGATTTCCGGCGGGATCGAGGTCGATTTCCTCTGGGAATGCTGCCCTCCCGATGAGTTCGGATTTGAACAGATCGCCACCGAATATTTTGGCCATATACCGAGCTCGCTTGAAGCGGCAGCCACCCTGATTCGACTGCACAGTGCACCGATCTATTTTCACAGAAAGGGCAAAGGCCGTTATCGTGCTGCGCCGCCAGAGGTACTCAAAGCCGCGTTGGCAGGGGCAGAAAGAAAGCGCCAGCAGTTAGAATTGCAAGCAAGATATACCGAGCAACTCGCCCGTTTTGAATTACCCGCCGAATTCACAGAAAACCTCGCGAATTTACTATACAAACCGGATCGCAATACCTTAGAAGCCAAGGCACTGGAGGCCGCTTGTACCGAAACTCATCTGTCCGCAGCGCATCTGTTGCAGCGCTGCGGCGCATTGCCATCCTCCGAGGAATTTCATCTGCAGCGCTTCCTGTTTGAACATTTCCCGAAAGGCACCGATTTTCCGCCTGTCGAGTTGGTTGCATGGGAACAGTTACCGCAAGCCGGAGTCAATGCTTTCAGCATAGATGATGCAACCACGACAGAAATCGACGACGCATTTTCGGTGGAAAATCTGGCTAACGGCAACTGGCGTGTCGGCGTGCATATAGCCGCTCCCGCTCTGGGATTGCCGCGGGATTCCGAGGGCGACTTGATCGCAGCCCAACGACTGTCCACCGTATATATGCCCGGCAACAAGATCACGATGTTACCGGATAGCGTGGTACAGGCGTTCACACTGCGTGCAGACCGGGTCTGCCCTTCCCTGTCGATGTACATCGATGTAGAAAAGGAGACACTTGCAATTCTTGCCTGTGAGAGCCGCGTCGAAAGCGTGCATATCACCGCGAACCTGCGCCATGACGAATTGGAACCGCTGTTCAATGAACAAACTCTCGCGGCTGGCAAGCTTGATTATCCCTTTTGCAACGAACTGAAATTACTCTGGGAACTGGTACAAAAACTCGAGGCAGCGCGCGGGAAACCGGCCGACAATAACGCCCAACAGTTAGATTACAACTTCCATTTAGAAAATGACCGCGTCAGCATCACCCAGCGGAAGCGGGGATCACCGATCGACAAGGTTGTATCCGAATTGATGATCCTGGTGAACAGCGAGTGGGGCAAGCATCTGGCGGAGCACGAATTCGCGGGCATTTACCGGACCCAGAGCAACGGCAAGGTCAAGATGAGCACCGTCGCCGGTCCTCATCAGGGTTTGGGTGTTGCGCAATACTTGTGGTCAAGTTCCCCGCTACGCCGTTATGTCGACATGGTTAATCAGCGCCAGATCATCTCGATGATACGTGAAGAAGCGCCCGTTTACCCGAGGAACGATACCGCCTTGTACACGACGATGCGCGACTTTGACACCATGTATGGGATCTACGGCGAATTTCAAAGAAACATGGAGCGTTACTGGTGTTTGCGCTGGTTGCAGCAGGAAAATATCGAACTGATAGAAGGCATGGTATTGCGTGAAAACCTGGTGAAACTCAATGACATCCCCCTGGTCACCCGCGTCCCCTCGTTACCGGAATCGCTGTCTGCCAATACCCGTGTACAACTGGCGATAGGTGAAATCGACCTGCTTGACCTGAATCTGCAGACGCGATACGTCGCGACAGCGGAGGAGGCAATTTGCCAGCAAGCCTGAAGCCGGGAGTCGCCGTATTACAGGCCTCTGCCATGCCTCCATTGTATATATCAATGGGATTTTCCGTTGCGTTGCATATTTTCGCTTTGTTCGGGATCGCACTTGTGATGCCGGATCCGCATAATTCGGCGACCCTTATGCAGCCTCTTCAGGTCGTGCTTGTTAACAGCAAGTCGAATTCCAAACCGGTCAAGGCAGATGCTCTGGCCCAAGCCAACCTGGATGGCGGTGGAAATACTGCCGATGATCGGCGCGCGAAGACACCGCTGCCTACGATACGCGACGACCGGCAGTTCATTCCCGAACTGCGCAGCAAACACGTTGCTGAATTGGAGGAAGAAACCAGACGCATGCTGACCAGACTGAAGAGCGATCACACTGTGGTGATCCCTGAAATCAAAAAGCAGAAAACCGACGCTTCCAGCAGCGGAGATGATCTGGTACAGAGGAGCCTAGAGATCGCACGGCTTGAAGCGCAGATCAACAAGAATTGGGATGCCTATCAAAAATTGCCACGCCGTAAATTCATCGGCGCCCGTACACAGGAATACCGATTCGCCCAGTATATTGAGGACTGGCGGGTGAAGGTGGAGCGTATCGGCAATTTGAATTATCCGGAACAGGCGCGCCGCCAGCATCTCTACGGAAGATTGCAGCTTAGCGTCTCGATACGCGCTGATGGCAGTGTGGAAAGCATAGAGGTGAGCAAATCGTCCGGGCAGCGCATTCTGGATGCGGCGGCGATGCGCATCGTCAAACTTGCGGCGCCTTATGCCCCGCTGCCAGCCAATATCACCAGGGACACCGACATCCTGACCATCACCCGCACCTGGACGTTCACTTCATCGGACAGGCTGGAAAGCGAATAATCATCATGACCGACAAATACGCCGTCATCGGCAATCCCATCGCCCACAGCAAATCTCCGCAGATACACAAGATGTTCGCCGAGCAAACCGGGCAGGATATCAGCTATGAAGCCATCCTCGCGCCGCTGGATGGCTTCGCCGCGACCGTTAAACTGCTGCAAAGCGAAGGCTACAAGGGGTGCAATATTACGGTGCCATTCAAGTTTGAAGCCTTCAAGCTGTCGACACAACTCTCACATCAAGCGGATATAGCGCAGTCTGTAAACACGCTCAAACTCAATTTTGATAGCGACGTTATCTTTGGCGACAATACAGACGGTACAGGCTTGGTTAACGATTTTCGATTTAATCTTGGCGTTACACTGAATAATGCTCGCGTCTTGCTCATGGGTGCAGGGGGCGCGGCAAGTGGGATTGTTCAGCCATTAGGGCAACAGGGTGCAATTATCACCATCGCTAATCGCACTGCCGATAAGGCCAGAGTACTTGCATCGACTCCACCTTTCATTAAGCCAAATCCACAATATGACAGTGCTAGAAAAAACTACACCGGAAGTCTTAGAGGATGTGGTTATGATGAACTCACCAATCAGCAGTTCGACGTTGTGATCAATGCTACATCCACTGGCTTGTCTGATGAAATGCCACCTCTGCCACCGGGAATTTTCGCCCCCGGCGCACTCGCTTACGACTTGATGTACGGACGCGAGACTCCGTTCATGAAATTCGCTCTCGCACAGGGAGTCAGCAAAGATCGGATAACAGACGGTCTCGGCATGCTGGTCGAACAGGCCGCGGAATCTTTCTTCATCTGGCGCGGCGTTCGACCCAAGACAACCCCGGTCATCGCCGCGTTACGGAACCAGCAATGAAAAGATCCCGCGGCTGGTTATGGCGTTGGATCAGGCGCTTTGCGGCGATATTCTTTGCATTGCTTGTGCTCTACCAATTATGGCTATTTGGGCATATTTGGTGGTGGGTAGAACACAACCCTTCCACCAGCGCGTTCATGGAGAGCCGCCTGGAAGCCTTGCAGGACCGGAACCCGGATGCGGAACTCCGACACAAGTGGGTTACTTATGAAAATATTTCCATCAATCTCAAGCATGCACTGATCGCTGCCGAAGATGCAAAATTCGTCGACCATGAAGGTTTCGACTGGGAAGGGATCCAGAAAGCTTATGAAAAGAATCTGAAAAAGGGCAGGATAGTTGCTGGAGGTTCCACGATCAGCCAGCAGCTCGCCAAGAATCTTTTTCTTTCCACCAAACGCTCTCCCTGGCGCAAGCTGGAGGAGGCGGTGATAACAGTGATGCTGGAAACGGTGATGGACAAGCGGCGCATTTTCGAGATCTATCTGAACATCATCGAGTGGGGTAACGGCGTATTTGGCGCAGAAGCTGCCGCACGCCATTATTTCCAGGTGAGCGCGATGCAGCTTTCCCCGGAGCAGGCCGCATGGCTCGCGGCAATTGTGCCCAGGCCGCGCTATTACGAAACACACCGTGAGGCACCCGGCATGCTCCTCAAGGCTGATTTTATTCTCACACATATGGACAGCATGGAAATTCCTTGAGCATTAAAGCAGCGAATTCTTTACAATAGCGCGCGATTTACAAGACGCGCACCATGACTGACATTAACCAGAAAAGCCACTACACTGAAAATGTGCAGGATCACCTCAAACAGGTGGAGTCCCTGCTGCACAAACACGCCTTGCTGGAAACAGTAATACATCGGCAGGAACTTCCCCGCGACGACCGCCACGACCTGCTCGACACACTTGTCCACAAGCAGCACATAGCAGAGTTGAAGCGCTTGCTGGACAGCATGCATCCGGCTGATATCGCCTACATCCTGGAAGCACTTCCCATTGAAGAACGCTTGCTGGTGTGGAATCTGGTCAAGGCTGAGCAAGATGGCGAGATTCTGATCGAGGTATCCGATGCGGTCCGTGATTCACTGATCACCGCGATGAGCCGTGATGAATTACGCGAAGCCACCGAACAACTCGACACCGACGAGATAGCCGACCTTGCGCCCGATCTGCCGCATCTTGTTATTCGCGATGTATTCAGGTCGCTTCCCATCGGGGAACGCGAACAGTTACGCGCAGCGATGTCCTACCCGGAGGATTCGGTCGGTGCTCTGATGGATTTCAACATGATTCATGTGCGCGAAAATGTGACGCTGGACAATGGCGTGACCACCGACCTGGAGTATCTCGAGCATCCGGGGGCGGCGGCCATCGTGCCCTTGATCGGCCCCGCTGAGGTCATCCTGATCAAGCAGTACCGCCATGCGCTGAAGCAGTCCATCTGGGAGATCCCGGCCGGCACGCTGGATCCTGCGGAGACGGCGGAGGCCTGCGCCCGGCGAGAGCTGGCAGAGGAGACCGGCTATGCCGCCGCTGCCTGGCACAGCCTGGGGCAGATCACGCCGGTACCGGGTTATTCCGACGAGCGCATTTACCTGTTTCTGGCGACCGGCCTCAGTGCCGCCGACCAAAACCTCGACCCTGACGAAGTGCTCGCCGTGCACCGCGTCGCGCTGCCAACCGCCCTGGATATGATCGCG
>Ga0210099_1000237_pt1 | contig 19622 bp, 16 predicted proteins | sample Joice_ThreeSqA_D_4_FD_184872 | JGI IMG/M metagenome (GOLD analysis project Ga0210099, IMG submission 184872) | Wetland microbial communities from San Francisco Bay, California, USA, that impact long-term carbon sequestration - Joice_ThreeSqA_D2... | ecosystem: Environmental > Aquatic > Marine >...
CAAGCTTGATATTTATATCAATAAAGCATTTTTGAAACTCAGAAAAGATGGCGGAAACGATATTAACGATCCGAGTTGCAAAGCCGTAACAAGAGTAATAGTTATTTCTCCAAATAACGAAATTATTTTACCTTGCTATCATTTTGAAAGTGAAAAAATAAAAATTGATAGACCAATTGCCGAGATAAGAAATTCTGAAAAGATAAAATATTTTAAAGAAATGGAAGGGCGTTTTGATTTTTGCCAAAGCTGTACAGTCAATTGTTATTTTGAACCTTCATTTGCTTTTCCTACCAACCTGTATGCTATTTCCAGCCTCACATCAAAATTTAAGTATGGATATAACAAGCTTGTAAAACAAAAAATTCAGAAAAAACTTTTATCACATACAGAAACAGTTTAATGCGGACTTTTTGTTTTATTTTTTTATTGATTGTTACCCCGTTTGTAAATTCACAAACTAAAACTGAATGGTTTCCATCAGGTTTGAATGTCCAACCTTTTACAGCAAATTTTTTGGAACCTAGAGCAGGATTTTCATATATACTCGGCAAGAACGAAATAAGGCTTGACATAGGAACCACAACAGATATTTATCTACATAGGTGCCAGGACAAATATTTTTCACTTGGGGCAGATCTTTTTACTTACACAAGATTAAGGGGCGAGAACGATTTTAAGTTTCCGGTTGAAACAATAGATTATTTGTTTGGAGTAAATGCCGGGTATAAAATTACAAATGCCCGCAAAGAAATTGGAGTGCGTGTGAGATTAAGTCACATTAGTGCTCATCTTGTTGATGGATCTTTTGATTCACAAAATATGGCGTGGAGAGATAATAAAAATCCGCGCACTTACAGCAGGGAGTTTATCGAACTTTTTCCTTATTATAAATTTGATGGATTAAGAGTTTATCTGGGACTTACTTATCTTGCTCATATCAACCCGCCTGTTTTCGGCAGATGGATGTACCAGGCTGGTTTTGATTATTTTGCCAACGAATTGATAAATAATTTTATCACTCCTTTTGTTGCCTATGATTTTAAGCTTGCAAAGTTAAGTAAATATTCCGGCAACCATATTTTTGAAACAGGATTGAAGTTTGGTAAATATGATTCAAAAGGCATTAGTATTATTTTTTCGTATTATTCTGGTAAAAGCATTCATGGAGAATATTTCAATATCGATGAAAAATATACGACTCTCGGAGTCAATGTGGATTTGTGAAAGATGAGCTATCCTACTGAAGAATTACAAGATTCTTTTTTATATCAAAATAAACCTAAGAAAGAGAAGAAGAATTATCTTCTGCATATAGGGCTTTTTATAATTACGTTTATTACAACTACTATTGCAGGAGTACAGTGGACTACAGGAATGGCAGGTCCCTATGACTCTAATCATCTTTTGCTAGGACTGCCTTATTCACTATCAATTTTATTTATACTTACTTGCCACGAGTTTGGACACTATTTTGCAGCAGTATATCACAAGGTTAAAGCAACATTTCCTTATTATATCCCTTTTCCACCTATTCCTTTTTTTCTGAACTTTGGAACTATGGGAGCGGTGATAAAAACAAAAACTCCTGTACCGACAAAGAAAGCAATGTTTGATATTGGAGTTGCGGGACCAATCGCGGGTTTTGTTGCTTGCTTAATTGTTCTCATTTATGGTTTTACGCATGTTCCTGGTAAAGAATATCTTATTGCTATTCATCCCGATTTTAATACGCCGGAATATGGTAATGGTGAGATTAACCTGGTTTTCGGCAATACATTATTGTTCTCTTTTTTCAAAACAATTTTTGTTAGCCCGGGACAATTTTTCCCACCGATGTCTGAAGTTTATCATTATCCATATCTTTGTGTTGGATGGTTTGGTCTTTTTATCACAGCAATGAATATGATTCCAATTGGTCAGCTTGATGGCGGGCATATTGGCTATACAATATTCGGGAAAGAAACTCACTTCAAAATTGCGGTAGTATCTTTTTCAATATTATTTGTTTTAGGTGTGCTCGGTATAATTGAATCCACTTTAGATTTTCATATTGGTTTTGGATGGTCAGGTTGGCTTTTCTGGGCAGTAATACTTTATTTCATAATAAAGATTGAGCATCCGCCCATTCACGATGATACTGAATTGGATTTTAAGAGAAAGATTATCGGTTATTTTAGTTTCTTTGTGTTGATAATCTCTTTTTCACCGACTCCATTTTTGGTAACGATTCCCGGCTAATTGGGGGTCGATTTTTTGCACTTATAAAAAACTTAATTACAGCTAATTTAACTATATGCGGAAATTCTTTATAGCAATTCTCCTGTTCGTGTTCTTATCCGGCTGCGAAAAAACATTCGATGATGTTGTTGATGTTAACAGAACAAGTTACCAGGTAACAAGCCTTAATAGTTTTACTTCTTTCAGGTATGTAGCAGGGGATTCGTTACTTACAATTTTTATTTATTTAAATTCTTCAAAAGACGTGGGCCAGGTTTTCTGTAATGTTATTGCCTCAGATGATAGCAAGCTGAATAATGATCCTGTTTTGCTTCTTGATAATGGCAAAAACGGCGATGCAACAGCTGGTGACAATAAATTTACTGCTTTGTTTCCTATGAGCCGTTATTATCCTGTTGGAACATATACAATTAATTATTTTGTTACTGATAATGGCGGAACAACAAAACAAGTTGCTTTGCACCAGTTTACTTATGATAATGGACAAGCTAATGTCGCACCAGTTATATCAAATGTTTTCATAGAACCGGATACTCTTGTTGTAACAGATACTACTGTCATTTTAACTTCAGTGCAGGTAGCCGACGAAAATGGATTAAATGATGTGGAGGGAGTTTATTTTATTGTTTATAAACCTGATGGCACAACTAATAATACACAGATATTTATGTTTGACGATGGTAATTTTGATGAACATGGAGATGAAACAGCAAAAGACGGAATTTTTTCACGCTTCATTAAAATTGATCAATCTAACGCTAAAGGTACATACCGCTTTGAATTCAAAGCTAAAGACCGTGGAGGATTGTTTAGTAACACCATTAATTATTCTGTACTTATTCAATGAAAATAAAATATCTTTTAATCTTCACTATAATATTTTTTTCTGTAAAGTCTTTTCCACAAATAAGACCGGAAACATATTCTCTTAAAACTGACAAAAATCATTTATCTAAAATTTATTCCTCAAACCCGGTAAGTAATAGTATTGGTGATATTATTACGGTTGGAGACTCTACGATTTGGCTTGGAACTAGTCGTGGTGTGAGTGTGTCTTTTGACAGGGGACAGAACTGGACAAATTTTTATGGAAATGAAGCTTTTGGAACAATGGGTATATCAGCAATAGCGTATGATACTTCTACTGGTACTTTTTGGGCTGCGAAACTTTACTATACACCTCTCGGAGATGATGAAGTCCAAACGGGTGGTGGATTAGCTTATACATCCGATAATGGTGTAAGTTGGAATACTATTCCACAGCCTTTAGATGCCAAAGATGATACTCTGATTTCGTATGGAATAAATGACGGCGTTAATTTACCAATGGTACAGGCACTCGATATAATTCTTCCGCAACAGAATGTGGTTTATGATATTGCATTTACAAAAGGTACAATTTGGGTAACCTCATGGTCTGGTGGTCTGAGGAAAGCAAGCATAGATAGTATTATGCAAAATCCAAATTACAAATGGAGCAGAGTTTTACTTCCCTCTGATGCCCTGGATCAAATTTCTCCTGAAGATACTATAAAATTTAAATTAGAACCTAGAAAAAATAATAATCATCTTGGATTTTCTGTGAAGAGTATAGGTGATTCTGTTTTATATGTTGGTACAGCAGGTGGAATTAATAAATCCACTGATGGAGGAATTTCTTGGCGGAAATTTAACCATACAAATCAAGATAATCCTATTGGTGGAAATTGGATTATTGCTCTTGCTTATAACAATAATAAGTTATGGGCTGCAACACGAAAGGCTGACGGAGATACGGAAGTTTATGGGGTGAGCTCTTCTTCAGATGGTGGAGAAAATTGGGAAACATTTTTGAATGGTGAAATGGTAGGGAATTTTGGGTTTAAAAATAATGATGTTATTGTAGCAGCAGATAATGGCGCCTTTAGAAGCAGCAACGGTGGAAACAGCTGGATACTACCCAATAATATTGTCGATAAAAATTCAGGAGTAGCATTAACAAATACAGAATTTTATTGTGCGGCTTCTCAAGGTGAAGATATTTGGCTCGGTTCGGGAGATGGACTTGCAAAATTAACTGAGAAGGGATTTTGGAGTGGTGATTGGAAAATTTATTTTGCTTCAGTTGCTGTTAAATCTGCAGCAGAAACATATTGTTATCCAAACCCTTTTTCTCCAAAACTTGATATCCTCAAGATTAAGTATAGCACCGATGGAGAAAGTAAAAAAGTTACGATCCGTATTTTTGATTTTGCAATGAACATTGTTAAAACAGTAATTCAAAATGCTGATCGAATCAAAACTCTTGACGATGCTCCTGAAAAATGGGATGGAAGAGACGAGAATGGAGATGTAGTCCCTAACGGCGTTTATTTTTACAGGATCGATTTCGATTCTGATAATCCGGTTTTTGGAAAGATTATAGTTCTACAGTAATAATTTTTGACCTCACCCCCGTCCACTCTCCTTATTAAGGAGAGTGGTGAAGAGGAAGGTTAAAAAAATAAATCTGGAAAAGAAAGAATAAATAGTTTGAAAAAGCTAGCATCAATAATTCTAATTTTATTTTCTACTGCTCTTTTAGCTCAGCCCAAAATCTCTGGGCTCGCTTCTGAACCTGGTGCTTTCAGCAGGATGGGATTTGGTGCACGAGGAATTGGAATGGGAAATGCAATGTCTGCTGTTACTACGGGAAATCTTGTCTCTTATTATAATCCTGCTCTTACTGTTTTCCAGGAAGGGAATTCATTTCAGACTTCATATTCATTTTTATCTCTTGATAGATCGTTGAATTTTTTGAATTTCACGAGAAAATTCGATTTTTACAGTAAGAAAGATTCGGCGAATGAAAATCGTGAACCGAGATCGACAGCGGGAGTTACTATCGGAATTATTAATGCCGGAGTAAGTAAAATAGATGGACGGGATAATAACGGCTTAAAAACAGGAGATCTTTCAACTTCGGAAAACCAGTTTTTTGTTGGTTTGTCAAACAGGTTCTCTAAGAAACTTTCCTTGGGTATTAATGCCAAAGTTTTTTATTACAAGCTTTACGATAAAGTAAAGTCAGGCGGATTCGGTATAGACGTAGGTGCTCTTTATGTGGTGAATGATCAATACACAATTTCTTTTGTTGTATCCGATATAAACAGCAAGTATAAATGGGATACTGCTCCTATTTATGGGCAGGATGGTGCAACAACTACTGACAAATTTCCCATGCTGATGAAAGCTGGAGTTGGATATAAAAATAAAGAGTTAAAGCTGACTGCGGCAGCAGAGTTTGAAAGAAGCAGCGTAAAAACAAATATTGTAAGATTAGGTATCGAGTATAATATTTATGAAAATCTTTTTCTCAGGGGAGGTATAGATCAGTTTGACTTGAGCAACTCCGATAGTCCTGCAAAACCTGCTTTGGGATTTTCATATTATAAAACGTTCGATAATATTATAATTGGTGTTGATTATGCCTTTATGATCGAACAGTATTCACCGCAGGACAGGCATATTGTTGGAATAAATGTTAATTTTTGATTTCAAATCTCAAAACTATTTTTTCACATTTGGAATTTGAGATTTGAAGTTTTTGAAAAAGTTTATGAAAAAAATAATTTTATTATCAATAATGGTCCCTTTGATGAATATACTTCCTCAATCAGCGGGAAACAGCGGATTATCATTTCTCAAATTCGGGTTTGGTGCAAGAAATATTTCTATGGGAGATGTCGGTTTAGTATTATCGAATGACGTTACTGCTTTATTTTATAATCCTGCAAACCTCGCTGGTAATGATGGATCCCAGGTAATGTTTATGCACAATGAATGGGTACAGGATGTAACGAGTGAAGTTGTTGGGGTTAAGTCAACAATATTTGGATTTCCTGTTGCATTAGGGTTAAACACAACTTCTGTAAGTGAAATCCCGATAAGACAAAAAGCTGAACTGGATCCTGAAGGAACATTCAATGCAAATTATTTTTTCGGAAGCCTCTCGACCGGATTCTTTTTAAATGAGAATATCTCTGTTGGTGTTACAGCCAAATATCTTTACGAAGGATTATACACAGATGAATCAACTGGTTTCGGTATTGACTTCGGCTTGAAATATAAAACACCATATAAAGGATTAACAGCCGCCGCAGTTGTAAAAAATATTGGTTCAATGAATGCTTTAAGAGATGAAAGTACAAAACTTCCAACGGAATTCAGAGCAGGTGCGGCATACTCTTTCGATTTAAGCGAATCTGATTTTGGATTAATTGCAGCAGGAGAATTTCAAAAATACACTTCTGATGATAATCCCCATTTTAATTTTGGAGGGGAAATAATGTATAAAAATATTATTGCTCTCCGTGCGGGATACCAAACAGGGTATGAATCGAGAGACTTTACAGGAGGTGTAGGCTTAATTTGGGGTAATCTTAATTTTGATTATGCTTTTGTTCCATTTTCCCTCGGTTTTGGAAGCGCCAATCTTTTCTCATTAAGTTTTAAATTTTAACTTTAACCTGGTTCTTTCTGATAATTCTTTAAATACTAAATGAATGAAACCTCATTACAAGTCGAGTATCAGAAGTTATGCCCGCGTGTAACTAAAGTTTTTGTCGTACCAAAGATTCCTCAAAAAAACAGGGATACGAGTTATCTTTATCAATTCTATAAAAGTTTTCTCGAAAATCCTTCTTCACAAATAAAAATTAAAACTTTTAATGCGGCATTTCTTCCTTTAATTTTTTTAAGCAGAATGAGATTTGAGAAAAGTATTCTTCATTATCACTGGTTTGAATTTGAAGATGCAAAATCTTTTATAGGAATAAAGTGGAAGTTGTTTTGGATTATCATATACAAAATCTTAGGCGGAAAAATAATCTGGACTGTTCACAACAAATATCCTCATCACAACAAATATTTATATCTTAATAAACAAATCAGAAGACTTATCGCAAAGCTAACAAACAGGTTACATATTCATTGTGAAAGTGCAATTGGTATATGCGCCGAAGTTTTAGGGGTTCCAGAAAATAAATTTTTTGTAGTAAAACATCCTGAGTTTTCACCAACAATTATTGAAAGGGACAAAGCACTTGAAAAATTGAATCGGGAATATTTGCAAAACAAAATAATGTCGGAAGACAGAGTTTTTTTAATGTTCGGTGCTATTGCAGAATATAAGGGCATTAAAGAAGTAATTAATATTTTTAAAGGATTAGATAAAAGAAATAAACTTTTAATTGCAGGATTTATTAAAAGAAGAAATGAAATTTATTATGATGAATTACAATCAATTCCTGATAAAGAAAATGCTTTTATAATTGGAAAGATGATTCCAGATGAGGATGTCCCATATTTTCTGTGTCTTGCCGACTGTTCTATTTTTAATTATAGAGATGTATTAACATCAGGCGGGGTGCATCTTGCCTTTGCTTATAAGAAACCTGTTATTGCTCCTTTTTCAGGTTGTTTAAAAGAGTTGCAAAGCAACCAGATCAATTTTTTTAAGATTGATGAAGGTAGAAATAAAAACCTGGTTGATGTTATTAAAAAGTTTGCGTATTAAAACGACAGAATAAGACCGGATAAGATTTGAACAAAAATCTGCGTAATACACTCTCCCTTTTTTCGATGGATTTAGTGCTTAAATTCATTGGTTTCCTTTCTACGGCTTACCTTGCCCGTGTTTTGGGAAAATCCGGATTTGGTACAATCAGTATCGGTGTTTCTGTAATGAACTATGCCTTTGTTTTATCTGATTGTGGTTTAACAATTTTAGGAACAAGAAAGATTGCAGCCGGCTTAAAAGCAGATGAAATATCCGGTCAAATAGTTTATGGAAAATTTATTTTATCAGTATTAATATTTCTATTAACAGCTTTCATAACTTTGCTGTTAACGGGTTTCACTGAGAATACTTATGTGATTTTAGCTTATGTTATTTATTTATTCCCTGCAGCTTTTATACTTGACTGGTACTTTGTTGGTACCCAAAAGATGGATACCGTTGCTTATGTGAGGATAGTTGGTACAGCGATTTATTTTTTATTAGTTGTTCTTCTTGTAAAAAACCAGTCAGGTACTGTTTTAACGGGAATTGCATGGACGGCAGGCGGCGTTGCAACAGCTTTGTTATACTTTTTCTTTTATAAAAAAAGTAATCATTTGGTTCATTTCGGCGGAGCAAAAAAGTTTATAAATATTATTAAAGAATCTTTCCCTTTTGGGATGGCTTCTTATTTATCACAGTTCATTGTTGCTTTCCCTGTAATTTATATAGCATATATTTCCGGCAATTCCAAAGCGGGCATTTTCAGTGCAGCTTTTAAAATGATCGCGTTGTTCCTTGTTGTCGATAGGGTCTTTGTGACATTATTTCTTCCCAAAATTACAGGTGTTGTTTCAAATGTAGAAAATTCTTTAGAAGAAATTTTTGGAACCGTTTTGAAAATTGTTGTTAGTTTTACTTTGGTAGTTTCAATGTTTTTATTCCTATTCAGTGACTTTATTATTCTTAAAGTTTTTGGTAGCGATTATTCCGAGTCCATACTTATCTTTAAAATTTTACTTGTTTATTTTGCGTTTACAATTATTGATTCGGTTTTTGCAAACACTTTAATTGGAATGAAGAAAGAAAAAGTTTATACTTTATCTCTTCTTATTGGTGTTATAGCTGTTCTTATTTTCACTTTTACTTTAACACCGTTTTGGCATGAGTATGCAATTATTATTTCTTTTATCTTGCTCGATATAATTTCACTTTTCTATATGATAATTTATCTTAGAAAAGACATTAAGATAAAAGTATTTGCTTCTATTATTTTTCCCGTACTAATAACCTCAATAGTTCTATCGTTTCTTATTCTTTTCCCAATGTCACTTTATTTTCAGTTGTCAATCGTAATTGTATTTCTAATTCCCACACTAATTGCAGTTTCCGGTTTCAGAAAAAATGAAATAGAATTTATCAAACGGATTTTTATTTGAATCTTAAAATTGCATATACAAAAGAACTATCAGATTGGAATATTCTTCTTGATCAGATCGGAGTATCATGTTCTCTAATTGATTGGGGAAGAGATTTGCTAAATGAATATGCCGTAATAATTGTAAACTCGCTTTTAAATGATGAAGAAGAAAATAAAATCCAGAAACTTGTCGATGATGGCGGAAGTCTTCTTATAGAAGCTGATTACGCTAAAAAGTTCTTTAAGATTAATACCAGGCAAATTTATATAAAATATCTCTTCTCAAGTGAAAAAGTATTTTCGAAATATCTCCCCTTAATTGATCTATACAGAAACTGTTCTGTGTCTGCAAACGCAAATACTTTAAAAGATCAGAAGGGAAGATTTGTTGTTTCAGAATTCAATTATGGAAAGGGGAAAGTGGTTATTATCCCGGGCAATTTTATTTCTGCTGTTTCTGAAGTTAAAGTTTTAAGAAAGAGAATTTATTCAAATGCGGAAACGCCTTCCGAGAGAATATCCAGAGTTTCCAAAGGGAGCATTTATCATTTTCTTAAAACTGTGTTAGAACATCTTTTCCATAGAAGAAATCTTCCATTCGTTTCTTTATGGAGTTTTCCCGGCAAGGCCAAAAACATTTTTTTATTCAGAATAGATACAGATTACGGTTCCCAAGAACAAGTTGATAATCTTTATAAAACATTAACTGAAAAAGAAATCAAAGGAACGTGGTTTGTAGAGACTAAATCTGCTGAAAGCTGGATAAATAAATATTCCTTATTTAGGAACCAGGAACTTGGTTTACACTGCTACAGGCATCGTTTATTTAATTCATATGAAGAAAATTTTAATAACTTTAGTAACGGATTAGAAATATTAAAGAAGGTTTCTATTTATCCCAAAGGAATTGTCGCGCCTTTCGGTGAATGGAATAATTCATTTAATAATGTTGTAGAAGATCTTGGATTTGAATATTCATCTGAGTTTTCATACAGTTATGATGGCTTTCCACAATTTGCAAGAAAGATTCTTCAGGTTCCGATTCACCCAATAAGTTTTGGCAGACTTTCGAGGCAAGGATACAGCGATGTAGAAATGTATGACTATTTTATAAATGTTATAAATCAAAAAATTGCTTTGTGTGAACCAGTCATTATCTATACTCACCCGATGGAGGAACGACTCGAAATTCTTAAAAAAATATTTAATTATATTAATCAGGATGAATTGCCAAAATATACTTTTAAGGATTATGCGGACTGGTGGAAAAAGAGAAACGGGATTAAGTTCGTTTCATCATTTATAAATAAGGAATTAAAAATTGAGACTGAAAATAATGACGATTCTTTCCGGGTTAAAGTTGTTTATCCATCGGGAGAAATCTATTTGAGACCTTTGTCAGAGAATAGTTCCGAAAAAATAAAAATTGATTTACCCGAGTTCAATTATGATTCTGAATTTAATCCGGGAGCCTTGAGAAAGTATGATTTTGAATTACTAAAAGATGATATCCTGTTTGAATTAAGAAAAAGAAAATTATGAAAATTTGTTTCGCCACCCATGAAGGAGTTATCATATCGAAAGGGGGACCCTATACAAAGATTATGGAAGTTAGGGACAAACTAGTTCAAATGGGACACCAGGTTGATTTGTTTAATATGTGGAACCCTAAATTAAATGAATATGACATTGTTCACCTTGTAAGTTCCAACTTTGCTATTTATAATCTTGCAAGGAACCTGAAACAAGAAAAAATTGAGTTTATTGTTGAGCCTATATTTTATAGTCAACACTCAGTTTCGTTCTTAAAATTTTTTAATACTTTAGATAAGATTACAAGAGGAATTGCCAAAGGTATCTGGTTTGATTATGGGTTTACGCGTGATATTTGTGAATGGTCAATTAAAGTAACTCCAAATACTTCCGAAGAAGCAAATCTGATTTCTGAAGGACTTTCAATTGCTAAAGAAAAATTTAACATTATTCATAACGGAGTTTCGAGTAGATTTCTGAATGCAGATTCATCATTATTTAAAAAAGAATATGGGATTGAAAATTTTATACTTTGTGTTGGTCATTTAGGACCCGCAAGAAAAAATGTGCTTTCCTTTTTCAAAGCAGTTGCAAAAATTAATCATCCTGTGGTTTTTATAGGAAGAATAATAAAATCGGGTGAAACAGAAAAAGCTCTTGAAGAAGCTAACAAAAATAAAAACATTAAAATCATCGAAGCCATTGATAATAACTCGCCTTTACTCACTTCGGCTTATGCTGCTTGTGATACATTTGTCCTTCCTTCTTTGTATGAAACTCCCGGCATAGCAGCTCTTGAAGCTGGACTTGCCGGAGCTAAGGTTGTAATCACTCCAAACGGTGGGACAAGAGATTATTTTAAGGATATGGTAGAATATGTTGATCCTTATTCGATAGATTCTATTCAGATAGGAATTGAAAAAGCTCTGAATAAAACTAAAAACGATAATTTGAAGAAACATATAGGACAGAACTTTTTGTGGAGTAAAATTGCAGATGAATCAATTAAAGTTTACCAGGAAGTATTAAATAACAGGAAATCTTGAAGAATATTCTTATAGCAGTTAATAGTTTTAAGGAATGTGCCGATGCTGTTGCAGCATCAAAATTGTTTAATAAATATTTGGATAAATCATTATTCAATGTTATTCAAAAACCTATATCAGATGGAGGTGACGGCTTTTTAGAAGTGTGCGAGTTTAATTTCGGATTGGAAATAATAACATATCAAATTACAACTCCTTATGATGAATCATATATAAACTGCAGAGTAGGATTAGATAGAAGGAATAAAACATTATATATAGAATCCGCCGAGGTGTTAGGATTAAGAAAAATTCCTTTAGAAAAGAGACATCCGTTATTATTAAGCTCTAAAGGTTTAGGTGACCTATTGTTTATGATTAAGCAAGACGCTGTGCAAAATAGATATGATGTAAATAAAGTAATTATAGGAATAGGCGGAACAGGTACAATGGACCTTGGATTGGGGGCTTGCTCCCGGCTCGGGTTAAAGCTTTATGATAATTATGGTCCCGGATTAAAAGTGCTCCCTGAGAATTTTTATAATATTGCTGAAATGGAATTTGAACCTGATGGTTTTCCCTTTGAATTAGAAATAATATTAGATGTCGTTAATCCTTTGTTTGGTAAAGAAGGAGGTGTTATTTATGGGAAGCAGAAAGGTGCTTCAAATGCTGAATTAAAGGTAATTGAGTTAGGTTGGAACAAAGTCGTTAACATATTGGATAAAAATAAATTAACACATATAGCTAAAGGATTATATGGCGCTGGGGGTGGTTTATCACTTGGACTTAATCTTATACAAAAATGTAATTATAAAAAAGCTTTTGATTTTATCTCTGATGACTTGAAGATCAGTAATAACATACAAACTATAGAGATGATATTGACAGGTGAGGGCTCGTTCGATGAGCAGAGCTTAATGGGGAAGGGAGCAGGGGCGGTCATTTCAATGTTTGAAAGAGAGAATATTCCGATTATACTTTGCTCCGGTAAAATTGATGACAAAATTTCTGAACAATTTAGTATGAATGTATTCCCTATCGAGCTAAGCAGGTATTATAATTCTGTGGAAGAATCAATTGAGAATTTCGAGGAATCTATAAAATTTGCCTGCAATGAGATAGCTGGTATGACCGATATTTTAGCTAAAATTTCTTAAATTTGTTTTCAAAAGAAATGTACTTAACCCTAATCCGGAATTTTAATGAAAGAATATCTCGACTTAGTAAATTTGGTAATTAATGAGGGTGTTAGAAAACAGTCCCGGACAGGGATTGATACTATCTCTCATTTCGCTGCTTTTTATAAGGTGGACCTTTCAAAAGGTTTTCCACTTTTAACTACAAAAAAGATTGAATGGAAATCTTTATTGCATGAAGTTCTTTGGTATTTATCCGGCGATGATCACATCAGAAATCTGAGAAAACATACAAAAATCTGGGATGCCTGGGCAGATGAAGAAGGAAATCTTGATACTGCTTATGGTTATTACTGGAGAAAATTTCCGAGTGCAGAAAGAAGTGAAGACGGCGAATGGAGGGTGAGAGAAGTTGATCAAATTCAATATATAATTAATGAATTGAAAACGAAACCTTACAGCAGGCGACTTGTTGTAACCGCCTGGGAACCTGGTAACGCGATAAAAAGTAAATTGCCACCCTGTCATTATTCTTTTGCATTTAATGTTAGCAATGGAAAGTTGAATTGTCATTTAACACAGCGTTCCGGCGATATTGCTCTTGGTATTCCTTTTAATCTTGCTGCATATTCAATGCTTACACAAATAATTGCACAGGAGACCGGATTTGAATTAGGATTTTTTGCACACACTATTATCGATGCCCACATTTATGTTGCCGATAAAGGGAGCCCGATGGAAAAGTACGATCATCTTGAAGGACTAAAAGAACAACTTAAGCGTAAACCACTTCCACTTCCAAAATTAAAGATTGCAAGGAAACCAATTAATGATTTGACCTTCGAAGATTTTGATTTAGTAGATTACCAATACCACGATAAAATCAAGTTTGAGGTTGCCGTTTGAAAGTAATTATAATATCTGCAATTGCACAAAACCGTGTTATTGGCAGATCGAACGGCGATATGCCATGGCATATTAAAGAAGAATTCCAGCATTTTAAGAATACAACCTTTGGTTTTCCCATTATTATGGGTCGAAAAACTTTTAATGCCCTTGGAAAGCCTCTTAAAGGTAGATTAAATATTGTAATTACAAGGGATAAAGCATTAAGATTTGAGTTTGACGATGTAAAGAAATTTTATAGTTTAAATGAAGCAATTGAATATTGCAAAACGCTCAAAACAGAGAAAATATTCATAATTGGTGGCGGAAATGTTTATGCGCAGGCGATTAAAATAGCAGATGAAATGATTTTATCCTTTTTAACTTTTGAAGCTGAAGGAGATATTTCTTTTCCACAAATAGACGAAAAAATTTGGGAAATAACATCTAGAGAAAAAAGAGACCTGTTTGAAATAGTTTTTTACGCAAGAAGATGATGAGCCAAAACAGAATAAAAATATTACCTGAAAACATTGTAAATAAAATTGCCGCTGGTGAAGTAGTTCAAAGACCGGAATCGGTTGTAAAGGAGTTGCTCGAAAATTCGATAGATGCCGGTTCTCAAAACATTGCTCTTTATATTAAGCATGCAGGCAAATCTTTAATACAAGTTTCAGATGACGGTAATGGTATGACAGAAGATGATGTTTTACTCTGTATTCAAAAACATGCAACGAGCAAAATTTCTTCCTATGAAGATCTGGAATCGATTTATACTCTTGGTTTCAGAGGAGAGGCATTAAGTTCTATTGCTGCCGTCAGTCAGCTTGAAATTAGAACCGAAACACGCGAAGAAGAAATTGGTTCTTTTATAAGAGTTGAAAATGGGGAAGTCGTAAAAGAAAAAGGCTCCTTTCCAAAAGGCACTTCAATTTCTATTAAGAACCTGTTCTATAATACTCCTGCAAGAAGAAATTTTCTTAAAACAGATGCAACAGAACTAAAACATATTATAGAAACATTTAATAAAATTTCATTGAGTCATCCGGATATTTCATTTAAGCTTTATAATGATGATGAAATAATATTCGATTACAAACTAGGTTCACTCGAAGAAAGAATAAGCCAGGTTTTTGCTGATAATATGATGGATGCTCTTATCAAAGTTGAAGAAAGAACTGATTTTGCGAACCTTTATGGTTATGCTGGCAAACCATCAATGCTCAAAAAAAGTAAAGGAGAACAATATCTTTTTTTAAATAACAGGTTTGTTGTCAGCAGGCAAATTAATCATGCTGTTTTCACTGCTTATGAAAATGTCCTTGAAAAAGGTGATTACCCATTTTTTATTTTGTTCCTGGATATCGATCCTCATAGAACTGATGTGAATGTTCATCCGAATAAACTTGAAATAAGGTTTGATGATGAAAAAAATGTTTACAACTTTGTTCTTGCTGTTGTAAAGAAAAGTCTTGGTGAACACGACTTAGTACCTTCAATGACGTTTAACGAAACAACTGCCGAAACAGAAAAGCTTCGTGTTGATAATTTTATGAGAAGCAGTAAAGATGATTTTAGCGACAGGCCTGTTTTCGAGAGAGCTTCAGTTGCCAGAACAGATTTTTCAGATAAGGATATAGATTTGATTTTCAGTTCGATCACTGAAGATTCTACCAGGGCAAAAATTCACGGAGATGTTATTTCGCCTTTAGAAAAACAAATAACTGAAATTCCTCATGTTCCGCAAACTTATACACCTGAAACTACTGCGGATGAAAGCACACCAATATTTCAGCTTCATAACAAATATATACTGTCTCAAATCAAATCCGGTTTGATGATAATTGACCAGCATGTTGCACACGAAAGAATTCTTTATGAAAAGGCTTTAAAACGTTTTGAAGTTAATTTACCTTTTTCACAGCAGTTGTTGTTTTCGCGAAGCCTTGAATTAGATCCCGCTGCATTTTCTTTGACAAAAGAGTTAGAACCTTATCTTACAAAATTAGGCTTCGAAATAAAATTCTCCTCCAAAAATAAGGTTACAATTGAAGGAGTTCCGGATGATATTAAAGCCGGCTCCGAAGAAAAAGTTTTGCTTGAGATATTAGACGAATATGTGATAAATGAAAGAGAAAAACATCTCGAAACAAGAGATAACATAGCAAAATCTTATTCATGTAAGACTGCAATAAAAGCTGGTGATAAACTTTCTGAAAATGAAATGAGACTTCTTATCGATCAGTTGTTTGCTACTTCGATGCCTTATGTATGTCCTCACGGAAGACCGATAGTTGTTAAAATATCTATTAGCGAGTTTGACAGAAGATTTGGAAGAACAAGTTAAAAGGATTATATGCCAGACGATGATTATAGCAAAAGAAAAAAAGAATACGAAGACAAAATAAATAAGTCTCCTAATACAGGGATGAGATTCACAACTGTAAGCGGAGAAGAAGTAAAAGTTCTTTATGGTCCGGATGATATTGAAAATATAAATTATTTAAGTGAGATTGGCTTCCCGGGGGAATATCCTTATACCAGGGGAATTCATACAAATGGTTACAGGGGAAAAACCTGGACGATGCGGCAATTTGCTGGTTTTGGTTCACCTGAAGATACAAATTCACGTTTTCAGTATTTGTTAAATCATGGACAAACAGGTCTCTCCATAGCATTTGATCTTCCTACTTTAATGGGTTGGGATTCTGATGCGGAATTGAGTGAAGGCGAAGTCGGAATTTGCGGTGTTTCCATTTCTTCACTAAAAGATATGGAAATATTATTAAACAAAATTCCACTTGGTGAAGTATCCACATCAATGACTATAAATTCTCCTGCAGCAATGATATTTGCTTTTTACCTTGCAGTGGCTGAAGAACAAAAAGTAGGTTTCAAATATCTCCGCGGAACTTTGCAAAATGATATTCTTAAAGAATATATCGCCCAAAAAGAATATATCTTCCCACCAAATCCATCTCTGAAAATAATTGTAGATATGATAGAATATTGCTCTAAAGAAGTTCCCCAATGGAATCCTGTTTCGGTTAGCGGTTATCATATCAGGGAAGCTGGTTCGACAGCAGTGCAGGAACTTGCTTATACTCTTGCTGATGGTTTTGCTTATATAGAAGCTTGTATTGAAAGAGGAATGGATATCGATGACTTTGCGCCAAGACTTTCATTTTTCTTCAACTCTCATCTCGATTTTTTTGAAGAGATTGCAAAGTTTAGAGCTGCAAGAAAAATTTATGCAAAAAGAATGAAGAATAAATACAAAGCTAAAAATCCGAGATCCTGGTGGCTTCGCTTTCATACACAAACAGCGGGCTGCACTTTAACTGCGCAACAACCTGAGAATAATATTATAAGAACTGCATTCCAGGCTTTAGCAGGAGTGCTTGGCGGTACGCAATCTCTACATACAAATTCTATGGATGAAACGCTTGCCTTACCGAGTGAAAAAGCTGTGAAGATAGCATTAAGAACTCAACAAGTAATTGCTTATGAAACAGGTGTTATAAACACTGTTGATCCTTTAGGAGGCAGTTATTTTATAGAATCTTTAACAGATAAAATGGAAAAACAGGCAAACGAAATATTCGATCAAATTGATTCAATGGGTGGAGTTATACCTGCAATTGAGGCGGGTTATTTCCAGAAAGAAATTGCAGATGCAGCGTATCGTTATCAAAGAGAAGTTGAAAAGAAGGAAAAATTTATTGTCGGAGTAAATGAATTTATAGAACCGGATGAAAAAATAGATATTCCAATTTTATATGTTTCTCCTGAAGTTGAAAAGAAACAAAGAAAAAGAATTGCCGAATTAAAACAAAACAGAAGTGACATTAAAGTTCAGGAAAGTCTAAATGAAATTAAGCAAACTGCTTTGAAAGAGAACAACATTATGCCTGTTCTTATTAAAGCGGCACATAATTATGTTACCCTGGGAGAAATGATCAATCAATTAAAAGAAGTTTACGGGATTTACGAAGAGGCTGCGATCTTCTAATGATAAAAGATTATTTAAGATTAATTCGTGTCCCTCAATGGATAAAAAATACTTTCATTTTTGTGCCTCTTCTTTTTTCGCTGAACCTTTTTGAATTTAGTTTCCTGAGCAAAACCATTGCCGGTTTTTTTATCTTTTGTCTTACTTCCAGCATAGTTTATGTGATTAACGATATCAGCGATATAGAAGCTGATAGAGCACATCCAGTAAAGAAAAACAGACCTCTTGCAGCCGGAAGAATTTCATTAAAAAGTGCTTATATAGTAGTGGCTGTACTGGCTGTTCCGGTAATCATTTCTCTTTTGTTTTTTAATTACAAATTCGGCATTCTTCTTTTTGCTTATCTTCTGTTGAATATTTTTTATTCAATGTCGTTTAAACATATTGTCATTCTCGATATTTTTTCGATAGCTGCAGGTTTTATGATAAGAGTGGTGAGTGGTGCATATATTATAAATGTTGAGATATCTTACTGGCTTATATTAACTACTATGTTCATTTCACTTTTTCTTGCATCGATGAAACGACATTCAGAATTAAGATTATTAATTGCCGACCAGAATACCGCCACAAGAAAAGTTTTAAGTGAATATTCAACTTATCTTACGGGACAAATCTCAACCGTAGCAGCTTCAGCAGTGGTAATTTGTTATGCTTTATATACTGTTTCACAAAGAACGGTTACGATATTCGGAGATGAAAGATTAATTTATACGACTCCGTTTGTCGTGTTTGGTATATTCAGATATATGTATCTTGTTTATATGAATGATGAAGGAGAAAATACGACACAAATGATGATTAAGGATATTCCTATGATTGTTACTGTTTCTCTTTATGTAATTACATCCGTACTGATTATTTACCACCTTCTGTAGAGATGAATAATAAATGAGTTACGAAGTTATTGTTTTAATTTTATTAGTCCTTATCAGCGCTTTCTTTTCGGGGACAGAAATAGCTTTCGTCGTGTCAAACAAAATTAAAGTTGAAATAAAGGCACGCCAGAAAAATATTGCTGCGCAGAGTGCACAATACTTCGTAAAAAATCCGCAGACTTTTTTCTCTACCATACTTATTGGGAATAATGTTGTCAATATTGCTTTCGCATCTATAAGTACGGTTTTTTTAGCTTATGCATTTTCCCTAAATGAATTGAGTATACTTTTTATTTCATCATTTGTTATTCTTTTATTTGCGGAGTTAGTTCCCAAATACCTGGCAAGAGAATTACCTGATAGAATTGTTTTATTATCAGCGATTCCCTTAAGAATTATTACTTTTTTATTGTATCCTTTTATAAAAGTAACTTCATCTATTTCTGATTTGCTTACACAATCGTCAAGTGTTAGAGCTGAGAATGTGAAATTTCTTTTCAGCAAAGAAGACCTGGAAATCCTTGTGCAGGAAAGTCATAAAGCAGGAATGGTAAACAAAAAAGAAAGTGATATAATTAGCAAAGTATTAACTCTTGGTGAACAACGTGTTTACGAGGCTATGCGTCCGAGAACGGAGATAGTTGGAGTTGAGATAAACAGTACGATCGATGAGGCTTTCGCTTTATTCATCGATTCGGGTTATTCAAAGCTTCCTGTATATGATGATAGTCTCGATAATATAAAAGGTGTTATTTACGCTAACGATCTTTTCAAATCGCCCGAAGATATAAAAAGTATTTTAAGAGAAGCAGTATTTGTACCGGAAACCAAAAAAAGTCTTGAGATGCTGAATGAATTTCTTAACAAACAAGTTACTATCGCTGTGGTAATAGACGAGTTTGGAGGTACTGCCGGAATTGTAACAATGGAAGATATTTTTGAAGAGATGTTCGGGGAAATAAAAGATGAAT
>Ga0210099_1000241_pt1 | contig 19291 bp, 13 predicted proteins | sample Joice_ThreeSqA_D_4_FD_184872 | JGI IMG/M metagenome (GOLD analysis project Ga0210099, IMG submission 184872) | Wetland microbial communities from San Francisco Bay, California, USA, that impact long-term carbon sequestration - Joice_ThreeSqA_D2... | ecosystem: Environmental > Aquatic > Marine >...
GTGTCACGGTGGGCACAGCCGCGGTGCGGGCACGACGAGCAGGACGCCGATGCCTTGTTTCCGGAATATGAGCGATGAGTAGCGCCGTAGTGTTTGCGTATCACAACGTCGGCGTCCGTTGTTTGAATGTACTGCTTGCGCACGGCGTGGATATCGCGCTGGTGGTCACGCATCGCGACAATCCCAAGGAAACCATCTGGTTCGATAGTGTCGCCGAGCTGGCTGCGCTGCATGATATCCCGACCATCACACCGGACAACCCGAACGCACCGGAAGTCATAGCTCTGATCCGCGCCTTGCATCCGGATCTTTTCTTTTCGTTTTATTACCGCGAGATGCTCAAGCGCGAGTTGCTGGAAATTCCCAGTCTCGGTGCGTTGAACATGCACGGTTCGCTGTTGCCGAAATATCGTGGTAGGGTGCCGGTGAATTGGGCGATAATTCACGGCGAGACGGAAACCGGCGCGACGCTGCACTACATGACCGAGAAGCCGGATAACGGCGACATCGTAGCGCAACAGGCGGTGCCAATCCTGCCGAACGATACGGCGCTACAGGTGTTCCATAAGGTGACTTTGGCAGCGGAGATCGCTTTGAACGACGTGTTGCCCGCGCTGCTTGCTGGGACCGCGCCGAGGCTTGAGCAGGACTTGAGCAAGGGCGGATATTTCGGCGGCCGCAAGCCCGAGGATGGCGTCATCGACTGGTCTCGGCCGGCGCAAACGATACATAACCTGGTCCGCGCGGTCGCACCGCCTTATCCGGGCGCGACGACGAAACTGATGGGCAAACCCATGCGTATCCTGCAGACGCTGGTGGACAAAAATATATCAGCCGGAGAAACACCATGTTTCTTTGTCGATCAAGACAAGGCTTATGCGATCTGCGGACAGGGTATGTTGCGCGTGGTGCAGTTCGAGCTGGATGGCGTTGTGATGAGCGCAGCGGAATTCGCGGTGCGCTACGGCACTCAAATATTTAAATTCAATCGTTAAGGAAACTGTAATGAAAAAAGTATTGATCCTGGGTGTGAACGGCTTCATTGGTCACCATCTTTCCAACCGTATTCTCGGCACAACCGATTGGGAGGTGTATGGCATGGACATGAGCACCGACCGGATCAGCGACCTGATCGGTCGGGATCGTTTCCATTTCTTCGAAGGCGATATCACCATCAACAAGGAATGGGTCGAGTACCACGTGCGCAAATGCGACGTCATTCTGCCGCTGGTTGCGATCGCCACTCCGTCAACTTACGTCAAGGAACCACTGCGCGTGTTCGAGCTGGATTTCGAGGCCAATCTTCCCATTGTGCGTTCTGCCGTGAAGTACGGAAAGCATCTGGTTTTCCCATCGACATCCGAAGTGTACGGCATGTGCCACGACGAGGAATTCGACCCCGATGAATCCGAATTGATCTGCGGACCGATCAACAAGCCGCGCTGGATATATTCGTGTTCCAAGCAGTTGATGGATCGCGTGATCTGGGGATATGGAATGCAGGATGACTTGAACTTTACGCTTTTCCGTCCGTTCAACTGGATCGGTGCCGGACTGGATTCCATCCATACTCCCAAGGAAGGGAGTTCCCGGGTGGTCACGCAATTCCTCGGTCATATCGTGCGCGGCGAGAACATCAGCCTGGTTGACGGCGGCCATCAGAAACGCGCTTTCACCTATATCGACGACGGCATAGACGCACTGGTGAAGATCATCGCCAACAAGGATGGCATCGCAACAGGCAAAATCTATAACATCGGCAATCCGGCCAACAATTATGCGATCCGGGATCTTGCCGACATGATGTTGAATCTGGCCAGGGAATATCCCGAATATCAGGCTTCGGCGAAGAAGGTGAAGATCGTCGAGACCACTTCGGCGGCTTATTACGGCAAGGGTTACCAGGATGTACAAAACAGGGTGCCGAAGATCACCAACACCTGCGAGGAACTGAACTGGAAGCCGACCGTCAACATGGCTGACACGTTGCGCAAGATTTTTGAGGCGTATCGCAGTCAGGTTGCGGAAGCGCGCAGACTGATGGACTGACCCAATCCAATTTCTTCGGTGAAACTGTGTTGGCTTCCTCACTTACTTCTTGCCGTGCAACGGCGACACGTTACTGGCGTAGCCAGCCGATTGCGGGAGCCGTTGCTTGGTCGCCCTTCCCGCACTGGAAGCTGCGCTCACCGTGTCAGGGCGACATCAGCACTGTCGGCGTCGTTCGCTCGTCGCCGCCTTGTTTGACCTTCGAAATAGAATTGGAGTAGGCATGATGCAGCAACTTGCGCTAAAGATCGACGTGGACACCTATCGCGGTACGCGCGAAGGAGTGCCGCGGCTGGTCGAAGCACTGCAACGCCATGATGCCGATGCAACCTTTTTCTTCTCGCTCGGACCCGACCACACCGGGCGGGCGATCAAGCGCGTATTCCGCCCCGGCTTTCTGGGCAAGGTTTCGCGCACTTCGGTGGTGGAGCATTACGGCATCAAGACGTTGTTGTATGGCACGCTGTTGCCCGCGCCGGACATCGGCAGGAAATGCGCGAGCGAGATGCGCATGGTGAGGGACGCCGGCTTTGAAACCGGCATACATTGTTACGATCATATACGCTGGCAGGATTATGTGGCCGGCAAGGATGCCGAGTGGACGAAGCGGGAACTGCAACGCGCAGTTGATCGTTATACCGAGATATTCGGCGAGCCTCCGCATGCTCATGCTGCCGCGGGTTGGCAAATGAACCGCCATGCATACCGTCTGATGCAGCGATTTGGTTTCGAATACAGTTCTGATTCGCGAGGCAAACACCCCTTCATTCCGACCTGGCAGGCCGAGATCATGGCCTGTCCCCAACTTCCAACGACGCTGCCGACGCTGGACGAATTGATGAACCGGGACGGCATCACGCTGGACAATATCACGGACCATATAATGAAACTGACCGCGCATCCTCCGGCAACCGGTCATGTGTACACACTGCATGCAGAACTGGAAGGCGGAAACTGGCTGCCGATATTTGAACAGTTGCTGCAGGGTTGGCGGGGCCAGGGCTATGCGCTGGTGTCGATGCATCAATATTTGCAGGGACTTGATATCGGCGCGTTGCCGCGTCATGAGGTGGTGATGCAGGAAGTGGAAGGGCGAGTAGGCAAATTATCGGTCGCGGCGAACGAATCATCAGCAGTTGCAGCATGAGTAACCCGGCTTACCGGAGTTCCGGCAGATGCAGTTTGTTTTGGTATTTCAGGATCGGTCCTGCATGGGCTTGGGTGTCCATGGGATAACGACGGTACGTATATGAAAGCACGATGGAACACGCTGGGTATACAGATAAAACTCCAGATCATCATCCAGCTGGTGTTGATCGCAGTATTGATTCCGTCACAGCTATGGATAGAAAGCCACTTCAAGGAAGAGATACTGCTCGCTGCCGAGGGTAGAGCGCGGATTTCCGCAGATGGCGTGATCAACGGCATGAACATGCTGATGATCAACGGCTTGATCAGCGATCCGCAGAATCGTGACCTGTATATCAAGAAAATGGCCGCATCCGAAGGTATAAAGGAACTGCGTGTCTTCCGATCCGAGCAGGTGCAAAAACAATACGGCCCGGGATTGCCCCAGGAGCAACCCGTGGACGAGATCGACAGGCGGGTTATTGCCAATGCCAAGGCGGAATTCCATCGAGTCTATGACAAGGAAGTGCCCGAGTTGCGCGCGATCGTGCCATTTGTAGTGAGTACGGATTTTCGCGGTACCAACTGCCTGGATTGCCATCAGGCGCAGCCCGGAACAGCCAACGGCGCGGCGAGCATTACGCTCGACTTGAAAGATGAATATGCGAGCCTGACCAAGACGAGTGTGCTGTTGTGGGGCGGACAGGCGGCGCTGCAACTTGTCCTGTTTCTGCTCATAGGCAGATTTACACACACACTTACCCGGCCGCTGGAAAATCTGCAAACCACGATGAGTGCGCTGCAGAAGGAAGAGGATCTGGCACGCTATGTTGGATCGATGCCGCCTCTCAAAATTGCCGGCGGAGACGAAATCGGCCAGTTGAGCGCAACGTTCAATCGCATGGTGAAAACATTGCAGCAGCAAATGATATCACTGCGCATCTCCGAAGAGATGCAACAGCGTTATCTAACCCTTGAGCGCGAGGAACAGGCACGCTTGTTGGCATTGCTCGCAGTGATGAATGTGGGTGTCTTGTTCGTCAGCAACGAGAACAAGATCCTGCATGTCAATCCCACTTTCTTCCGAATCTGGCAGATCCCTCCCGATACAGAACTGGAGGGCCGCGATACCAAAGACATTCCCGGATATCTTTCCCATTTGCTGGCCAACGACAAGGCTTCCGCCCAGCATTTGCTCGAGATGCCCGAAACAACGGATCTCTATCTGGCCGACAACAGGGTGGTGATACAGACTTGTTATGTGGTGCGGGATGCGGAAGCACAAGTGGTGGGGCATCTCTGGCTTTACGAGGATGTTACGCACGCGCGACGTACTCCGGAGCAATTGTTGCATCTGGCCGAATATGATGCGCTCACCGGACTTTATAATCGCCACCGGTTCGCAGCAGAGCTGCAACGTTCGCTGTTGGAAGCCAAACGAAATGGAACAAAAGTGGCGTTGCTGTCATTCGGTATCGACGACATGAGCCATATCAACGACACATACGGCTATGCCTCCGGTGACAAGGTTCTGACCACCGTCGCTGACGCGGTCGGCAAGCAGGTAAGGTCCAACGAAGTGGTTTGCAGGTTGAGCGGCGATGAGTTCGCGATTTTCATCAGGAATGCAACGGAGAAGGACGCCCAGGCCTTGTCACAGCGCATTTCACAGGTAATGGAGAAACTGGAATTCGTCTTTAATGCCGAAAAGGTGCGTGTTACTGCGCGGTCGGGCGTGGCGCTGTTCCCGGATCACGGTGAAAACGAGAAGGAATTGATCATCCATGCGGATGCGGCGATGTACCGGGCCAAACACTCCGGCCATGGCGGTTAGCTTGCGAATCTACGCTTCCCTGTCACGCCGAGTTCTGCGAGGTTGGGGGAACCATCGAACATCGCAAAACACTAGGCCGTTGGTTCAGCTTTCCAGCCCGATGCCGTGATATTCGATGCTGTGCGTGGCGATGCCGGTGGCCACGAACGGTTTGCAACCCGCACGGAGCCTCTAGTCCATACCAGACAAATCACGACTGTAAATCTTGTCAGACACGTCCCTGATGTCGTCTGTAATGCGGTTGGCAACGATGATGTCAGACTCCTTTTTGAATCGAGCCAGATCATTCACTACTCTGGAGTGGAAAAACTCCGCTTCCTTGAGCGCGGGTTCATAGACAATGACCTCGATACCCTTGGCCTTGATGCGTTTCATGATGCCCTGGATGCTGGAGGAACGGAAGTTGTCGGACCCGCTCTTCATTACCAGGCGGTGTATCCCGACTATCTTCGGGTTGCGCTTGACGATGCTTGCCGCGATAAAATCCTTGCGCGTGGTGTTTGACTCGACGATGGCATGGATCAGGTTTTGCGGGACTTCCTGATAATTGGCAAGCAGTTGTTTCGTATCTTTGGGCAGGCAGTAGCCGCCGTAACCGAATGAAGGGTTGTTGTAGTGATCGCCGATGCGCGGGTCGAGGCTGACCCCCTGGATGATCTGTTTGGTATCAAGCCCGTGAGTGGCCGCATATGTATCGAGTTCGTTGAAGAAAGCCACACGCATGGCGAGGTAGGTATTGGCAAACAGTTTGATCGCCTCCGCCTCGGTCGAGTCGGTAAACAGCGTGGGGATGTTTTGCTTGATCGCGCCCTGCTTGAGCAGTCCGGCAAAGATCTCGGCGCGATTCGAGCGCTCGCCGACGACGATGCGCGATGGATGCAGGTTGTCATAAAGCGCACGGCCTTCACGCAAAAACTCCGGCGAGAAAATCAGATTGCCGCAATTGAATTTGGACCGGGCCTTGACGGTGTATCCGACGGGAATGGTGGATTTGATCACCATCACCGCCTGCGGATTGATGCTCATGACATCCTGAATGACCGATTCGATCGAGCCGGTATTGAAGTAGTTGGTTTCCGGGTCGTAGTCGGTCGGCGTAGCGATGATGACATAGTCTGCACCGGTATAGGCTACGCGTTTGTCCAGGGTTGCCTTGAGGTTGAGGGTCCGGTGACTCAGGTAATCCTCGATCTCTGCATCCTCAATGGGCGACCGCTTGCGGTTAAGCATTTCGACCCTTTCTGGAACAATGTCGATAGCTACCACTTCGTTATGCTGTGCAAGCAGGACAGCGTTGGAAAGGCCTACGTAACCGGTACCGGCAATGGCGATTTTCATGAGTGCAAATCCATTTTGCGGGCGATTCGCGGTGTCGCGTGCTCGTTCGTTCCTGTGCGTAGCGGTCGCAAGCCTTGGCTGCGGGCACCGCACGGCCTACCCCTTGCGGGTGCGCCTACCATTGAGGTACGTTTCATCATTTGCTGCGCGGCTCCTTGCGCTTCATCCCGCAAAAGTGAATTTGCGGTGGGTATGTATATTTTGTTGCTCAATAAATGAAGTGCGCATTATGCCGCAAACGGCTTGGTAGGCGTGAAATACGCGCAGCGTTCGTTCGCCTCCTCTCCCGCTTGCGGGAGAGGATTGAGGAGAGGGAAACGGGCACGGAGTTTCATAATCAGTTTTGGTGCTTGCCTTGCCCGTTAATCAGCGATGACGGCGCTGACTTGTTGTGCCAAGTCAGTCGCCAGACAGTCTATCTCGATACTGTCCGGCATCGAACGCAGCCAGGTCAATTGCCGTTTGCCGAGTTGCCGTGTGGCGGCGATGCCTGTTTCCAGCAGTTGCGGCTCATTGATGTCGCCCTCGATATACTGCCATGCCTGGCGGTAGCCGACACAGCGCATCGATGGCAGGTTGGGATGCAACCGGTATTGTCGCCTGAGATTCTTCAGCTCTTCGATCAGTCCCTGATCGAGCATGGTTTTGAAGCGCGTGGCGATACGCTGGTGCAATACGGCGCGATCCGATGGGATCAACGCGATGGGCAGGATGCGGAAAGGTAATGTGCTGCTCTCCTTTTGCAGGAGCAATTTCGACATCGGTTGTCCGGTAACAAGATAGACCTCCATCGCACGCTGGATGCGCTGGGTGTCGGTCGGTTTAAGGCGCGCGGCGGTTTCTGCATCCACCTCTGCTAGTTTGGTGTGAAGGTGCTTGATGCCGTGTTGCGCGATCTCCGCGTCAATTTCGGCACGCAACGCTGCATCGGCCTGCGGTAGGGGACTCAAACCTTCGCGCAGCGCCTTGAAGTACAGCATCGTACCGCCCACCAGCAGTGGAATTTTTTTTCTCGCAGTGATGTCGTGCATCAGGCGCAGGGCATCATGGCGAAACGCAGCGGCCGAATAAACTTCGCTTGGGTCGCGTATGTCGATGAGATGATGCGGCGCGAGCGCAAGCGTTGCGACATCAGGCTTGGCGGTACCGATATCCATGTCGCGATATACCAGCGCCGAATCGACGCTGATGATCTCTACCGGCATTGTTTGCGCAAGTTCCACCGCGACAGAAGTCTTGCCGCTTGCGGTGGGACCCATCAGAAAGATTACCGGGGGGAGATGCTTCATACCAATGAATTCTTCGGGAAAAACACCAGCTCGATCACTACCGCCACCGCGAGGCTGTAAATGTAGATATAACAGAACTCGATGGTGGTACCGATGAAGCTGGCAAATGCGAAGCGAGAAATTGAATGGATTTTAATATGTTTTACAGTAATCAAAGAGGATTCAGTAAATGGCAACTTATCATGAAGTTTGAAAGCTCAACTCTTAATTTTCATGTTTATAGTCAACGTATCGACGGCTGCTATTATTTGCATAATCAATACAGGTGTTCTCAATATACACAGAAGGTGGGCTTTCATCATGAGGGGGGAATGCCAGAATGCGTAAGGGAACACTTCCCTCGCATTTGCTAGAAAATTCATAACCGAGTGGCAGCCGTTGAACCAATTGCTTGGAATTGAATGCAATGGTGATTTCCGGATATTCTACGGCACCCTGATATCCCAAGATGTTGCTGCTAATATAACCGTATCTCACTTCTACTGTAAAACTTCCACAGGATTGCGTTCTGGTGTTGCTGCCTATGCGGTATCTAGTCATGGGTAGTTTACTATCGTCATAAAGCCCTAGATCACCCCATTCCAGTTCAGACATTTTGTAGCCTCGAGTTTCATAATACTGCATGCCACTCTGCCTAGGAGCCTGGACAAGCATAAAACCTTTGGCAACATCGCATCCCACAATAATAGGAGTATCAGCGTAAGCAGTTTCATCTTCTGTATGTGTGGATAAAGCTTCAATTCGTTCGGCATACTTATTCAGCAGACACTGGATATCCTTACAGGAACCACGAATTTCCTGGAGCCATTTTCTTTCTGTGGCTATTGGTTCTTGGCTGCCCTGTTTTTCTATTAGATTCTGCTTGTATTCATAATTAAGCCGCTCATCGAAATAAGATAAGCCTTGGTCAGAACAGATCAATTTTTCAATATTTGTTTGCGCCTTCTCACAATCAAAGCTGGCTGCATGTGCATTTGATGAGACGGAACTTAATCCAAAAAACACTGCAATTATCAAACTGATTTTGTTATTCATGTCTTTTCCCTGACTTTTTCAGTTTTATTTTCCCCGCATGAACATCTTGTCCAGCTCGCTCAGTGTGACTTGAAACCAGGTCGGGCGACCGTGATTGCATTGGCCGGAGCGTTCGGTTTGTTCCATCTCGCGCAGCAGCGCATTCATTTCGGCTATGTTCAGGATGCGATTGGCCCGCACCGCGCCATGGCAGGCGAGCGTGGCGAGCAGTTCGTCGCGCCGTTCGGTCATGGCGCGGCTCGCGCCGAATTCGCGCAGTTCGTCTATCACATCGTGTGCGGCTGCCTCCGCTTCGGATTGCTTGAGCATCACCGGCATGGCACGCACTGCCAGTGTGGTCGGTGAAAGCGGTGCGATGTCGAAGCCGAGCTTGTTGAGCGCATCCTGTTCCGTTTCCACGGTTGCCACTTCCAGCGGGTCGGCATAAAAGCTTACCGGGATCAGCAACGGCTGGGTGGCGATGCTTTCCGTGTCCAGCGAGGTCTTGAGCTTCTCGTAAACGATGCGCTCATGGGCAGCATGCATATCCACCACGATCAGGCCGAGCGAATTCTGCGCCAGGATGTAGATGCCGGAGAGTTGAGCCAGGGCATAGCCGAGAGGGTGTTCGTCTCGAGGCTGGATGGGTAGAGCATCGCGATACCCATCGTTTGTTTGCGTTGACGGTTGATGGGTATCACTGCGTTCAACCCATCCTGCATTGCTTCTTCCAAACATTGCGTCGTAGAGCGCGAGCGGTTCGGCAGCTTGGAAGGAGATGCCATGTTGTCTGGGCTGAAATGTTTGTCTAGCCCCCTCTCCCCAGCCCTCTCCCACAAGGGGAGTGGGGGCGGCAGCTGTTTCCATATTGCCTGCCATCGGCACTGCGAGGGCTTCCTGCAGTGTGTGAAAGATGAACTGATGCACTCCCTGGCTTTCGCGGAAGCGCACTTCACTTTTAGCCGGATGCACGTTCACATCCACGAGTTCGGGCGGCAGTTCAAGGAACAGGACATAAGCCGGGTGGCGCTGATGGTGCAGAATATCCTGGTAGGCTTGGCGCAGTGCGTGGCTGGCGACCTTGTCGCGCACGAAACGGCCATTGACAAAGAAATACTGCGCATCGCGATTGGCACGTGAATAGGCGGGCATGGCAGCAATGCCCTGCAAAGAAAGGTTCGCCGCGCTGCGAGACACGGGTATCGCTGCTTGGGCGAACTCGCCGCCCAGCAACGCTGCCACGCGCTTCAACGCCGCCTGCTCGTCTTGCGATGCGGGCAATTGCCACACTGTACGCCCATTGTGTTGAAGCGAAAATGCAACATCGGGACGTGACAGTGCTATGCGCTTGAAGACATCTTCGCACCAGGAAAATTCGGTGGTTTCGGATCGCATGAATTTGCGCCGTGCCGGGGTATTGAAATAGAGCTCGCGGATTTCTACCGTGGTTCCCTTTTCCTGGCTCGCGGGAGAGGGTTCGCCGAAACTTCCTTCGGCCACTTCCAATCTCCACGCATGGCTGTCGGCAGCGGTACGGCTGGTCATGGTGACTTGAGCAACTGCCGAGATGCTCGCCAGCGCTTCACCGCGAAAGCCCATGCTGGTGACACGTTGCAGATCATCCAGAGAAGAAATCTTGCTTGTGGCATGACGCATGACTGCCAGTTGCAGTTCATCCCTGGCGATGCCATTGCCGTTATCCCTCACGCGCATCAGCTTGATGCCGCCCCCGTTCATTTGAACCTCTATATCGTTCGCGCCTGCATCCAGACAATTCTCCAGCAGTTCCTTGAGCGCCGCAGCAGGACGCTCGATCACCTCGCCGGCTGCGATTTGATTGACGAGCAGATCGGGTAACAGCTGAATGGTCGGCATGACAAAGATTTGTGATCGAACGCTAGGCATTATAACGGACATGCCGTAGCGGCTGGTTTCGGAAACTGAGGCGTGTAGCGCGACAAAGGGACAAATAGCCCGGTTTTACCTGTCTATTCCCCGTTTGACGGGTTGTTGAAGCTTGATAGCTTAGACCCCGCGGTAATGCGATGAAATTGAAATTTACGGGATCAAAGATGAGTCTGGATCGAGGTGGTCACGGCACGATACGGAATGGTACGGACATGTTTGATTCGACGCAGCATTCTAATCAAGAGGACGACGAAATGGGGAAGCCGGGAAATTGGGGAAATGGTGAAACGGTTCAACTGGAAATTTTGCCGTTTGAAATTAATCCGCTGGAAATAAAGTATTCTCAGATTTCCACACGGTTCGATCCGGAGTATGGGGTTCTGTGGACCGAGATGAATCCCAGGGGCATTCCCTGTTGCAGCAGGGAATTGCTGGATGATCTGGATCATCATCAAAGAATCCTTGAAAAAAGCGGAGGCAAGATAAAAATCGGCGACCAGTTGCACGATGTACGCTACGCGGTCGCGGCCTCACTGACTCCTGGAGTTTTCAATCTTGGCGGAGACCTCGGGTTGTTTTCCGCGCTGATCAAAAGCAAGGATCGCCAGGCTTTGCTGAAATACTCGACCAAATGCCTGGATGTGATATTTACCAGAACCAGCCATTACAAGTTTCCATTGATCACAATATCACTGGTCCAGGGCGATGCATTGGGAGGCGGGCTTGAGGCCGCGCTATCCAGTGATGTGATCATTGCAGAACGCGGTGCTAAAATGGGTTTTCCTGAAATGCTGTTCAATCTTATCCCCGGGCACGGTGCCTTCAGTATGGCAGCAAGAAAAATCGGAGTAACTGAAGCGGAAAGGATGATACTGAGCGGGAGAATCTATACTGCGGAAGAACTCCATGAGCTAGGCATGGTCGATGTAATTGCCGATAAGGGTAAAGGCGTTGAAGCGGTGCGTGACTACGTTGCGAAACGCGCACGTTGCTCCAACGCGTACATGGCACTGCAGAAGGCGCGCCACCGGTTCAACCCGGTCACCTATCAGGAGATGATGGATATAACCGGCATATGGATCGAGGCAGCCATGCAGTTGACTGAAAAGGATCTCAAGGTGATGGACCGCTTCTTGCGTTCGCAACAAAAGCTTTACGGGAAAATTGAAACGGAACGGCAATCCGGTGAAGCGGGACAACACACCTTCGGGCAACGCAGAAAAACAGAAATTACACTGGTGTCATGATCCCAAGGCTTGACGATGCTCATCCAGATAACGGATCATCGCCTGTCTTGTCTCGTTAAAGCTGTGGCGGGCTTTGTTCAACATACTTTCTGCGCTAGCCTGCAGGTCGGATTGGTTGTATTGCGAGATCTCCCTGCATATCTGGAACAGCGCTTCCGCACCAAGGTTGCCTGAACTCCCTTTCAGAGCATGGGCCAGTTCCTTGAATTGCACGAACTCATGCTGTTGGAGCGCTTTATGCATCCCCTCCAGGAGTTGTTCGCCTTCCAGAAAAAATCCATGTATCACATTGTCCAGAAAACTTTCACTCATTGCCCCCAGCAGTCTGAGGTGATGCAGGGTTTTTTTGTTGATCAATAGTTCTTCACTTTCGGCGGGAAAATCCCCTTTTGCGCGTGAAAATGCCTCGGTTCCTGGGGTGTCGGCAGTAATGTTGATCGTCGACGTAAGCAATGCCACGGTATCGAGCAGAGTGTGAGCGTCTATGGGTTTGGTAAGAAACGCATCGACTCCGGCTGCCTCACATTCGTTTCTGGCTTCGACGGTCGCGCTGGCGGTCAGTATGGCGATCGGCATGCGCGGTTCAGTTCTGTTACTCATACGATAGATCTTCATCGCCTCCAGCCCCGCCATTACGGGCATGTGCATGTCCATTATCGCCAGGTCATAGCGCTTGTTTTCAAGCATGTCCAGCGCCAGATCGCCATTCTCGACCAGGTCAACCCTGTGTCCGGCGTACTCGAGAATTTTTGAGATGATCTTGCGGTTCGTCGCATTGTCTTCCGCCACCAGGATTTCCAGCCTGCGCTTCTCGTGGCTATTGCGTTCGTAGTGTTCCACGAACGAAACAACCTCAGGGGATACGGCCTCGGAAGGCAATGCACCGTGAAGTGCGTTGAAAAGCAGTGTCTTGTCTATCGGGGACTTCAATTGACATGAGTATCCCAGTTTGAGCATTTCCTCCTGGTCATTGGCAAGATCCGAAACCAACAGGATCAGGGATACATTGCTGGTGGAATATTCGGCCCATATATGTGCCGCAAATTCTTTGGCATCCATGCCCAGGGTTTGCGGCCTGCAAAGCACGACATGATTATGCAGCCCGTCTGCAGCAGTCTGTCCCAATTGCTTGAATAGCTGTGCAGGCGTATCCGCATGGTCGAATCGCGTTCCCCAGCTTGATAGATAATTTGCGACGGCAGCACGCTCGCTTCCCGGCATTCCGGCTCCGATCACCCGAATCTGCCGTAGTGTCGGCAACTCTTCGAGTACGCGGCTTTCCGGCTGTTTTTCGAAAGGCAGTTCGAACCAGAAAAGGCTTCCTTTGCCCACTTCGCTATGCAAGCCGATCTGGCCACCCATGAATTCAACGAGCTGCTTTGAAATGGTCGTGCCCAGACCTGTACCGCCCTGACTGCTGGTGGTATTCGCATGCGCCTGGGTGAAACTTTCGAAAATATCCTTCTGTGATTCTTGCGGAATGCCGATTCCTGTATCGATGACCTCAAATCTGAGGTGCGCCGAAGCCGCATTCTGGGAAAGCGTGCTTACCCGCAACTCCACCATCCCGACACTAGTGAACTTGAGCGCATTCCCGACCAGATTGATGATGACCTGACGTAAATGCTGTGCATCTCCTCGCAGCAGAAAACAGGTCTCGGGCGACGCATGCATGTGCAGGCGCAATCCTTTCCTTTCCGCCTGTGATGCGAACAGATCCATAGTGTTATTGATCATGCTGTGAAGATCGAAATCGACGATCATTGCGACCAGTTTGCCGCTTTCTATTTTGGAAAAATCCAGAACGTTTTCGATAAGCTTGAGCAGGATGCGTCCCGAATTCCTCAGCGTTTTCACCAAATCCTTCTGCTCCGCATTCAGGGGTGTTCCGAGGATCAAGTCACTGGCACCGATTACGCCATTAAGCGGGGTGCGCATTTCGTGACTCATGTTGGCCAGGAAATGGCTTTTTGCCTTGCTGGCTTCTTCGGCACGGATGATTGCCTTGTTCAGACGTCCAAGAAGTGAAAAGGTGAAAAGCGGGATTGAGATCAGTGTGAGTAACAGGCCGATCGCCAATGTGAAATGTGATGACCAATAATCATTGAACAGGATCACTGTGGTAAAGCCAAGCACACTGAGTGCCTGTGCCCTGAGCAGCGCTTTGGAGCCGTAACGCAACCCGTTCCCGACCGTAACCCATAGGTAGATCCCGAAGAATGTCGAACCCACATCTCCGTTCATGTACATTCCGTAGGTGATGGCACTGATGTCACCGACCAAACTCAGAAAGATCCTGCTGCCTGAGGTTTCCGTGCTGCGAAAAATGGCAATCGTCAGCAGAACCGCATACAAAAAGTACAGGCCGGAAACATTAAAAAGCGGTCTGATCGGGGAGGGATCGTCTGCAGAAAGCAGTTTGTAGCTTAGATAGATGAAGACCAGCATCGATATGACGATGCGAACCAGTGCCTGTTCATGTTCACTGCTATAACTCGGGAATTTGTCCCGCAGCCGCCGGAAAAAATTATCCAGCACTCCGGTCATATGGACAACTGTTCGGGAAGGGGTTCTGCAATATCCTGGATTTGCTGCTGGATAAGACAAGCTTTGCTGAAATGAGCAGCGAAGGAATCCACACAATCAGGATCGAAGTGTTTGCCCTTGTTAGTGTTCAGGTATGCAAGTCCTGCTTCATTGGACCAGCTGATCTTATACGGGCGGCGCGAAGTTAGTGCGTCAAATACATCGGCAACGGCAACGATACGCGCTTCCAGGGGGATTTCATCTTTCTGGGCGCCATGCGGGTAACCGCTCCCGTCAAATCTTTCGTGGTGAGATAAGGCGATTTCGGCACCCATGCTTAGATATTTTGACGGGCTGTTCTGGAGGATCTGGAAACCGATCAATGGGTGGGTCTGCATGATGCGGATTTCATCTTCGGTCAATCTGCCGGGTTTTTGCAAAATATGATCGGGTATGCCGATCTTGCCTATATCGTGCATCGGGGCGGCGACCTCGATCAAGTCGCAACGCTCTTCTTCCAGGCCCAAACCTTCTGCGATCAACCGGGAATACTTGGCCATGCGTACGATATGGTTGCCGGTCTCTTCATCGCGGTATTCACCGGCCTTCGCCAGTCTGAACAATGTTTCGTGCTCGCGCGCGCGTATCTGCTTTGTCGCATCCGCGATCCGCTGCTCAAGAAATTGCGAACGATGCAGAATGATCTTTTGTTGCAGGCGCAGATGCAGCATGTTGCGGCATCTGACCCTGCACTCGTACGGATCAATGGGCTTGGTGATGAAATCGGTAGCCCCCGATTCGAGCACCTGGTACTTGATGTCCCGTTCTTCCAGGGATGTGACGACGACGATAGGAACACCTTCGAGGGAATACATCCGGCGCATTTGCTGAACAGCTTCCAGTCCTGTCATACCGCTCATCATGTAATCGACGATGATGAGATCCGGTTGGTTATCCCTGATCCATACCAGAGCGGAGATAGGGTCGGCAAATGTTTTTACAGTGATGTTCTTTTGGACGCTTTGCAGTACTTTTTCGAGTATCAGTCGACTGGTGAATTCGTCATCGATGATGACGACTAACGGGGATACAGTATTTTCAAAACTGTTTTCGATCAATTCAAACGACATCGCGTTCCCTTCAGAAATGGTCGCCCGGCATGTTCATGCGATTTCTTAGTTATATCTGGTTTCATGTTGATTATAGCAAGCTTTTTTTGATTTACAACATCTTTATTCAGAGTTCGGGTACATGGCTTGTCCAGCGACAAGCGAATCAGTGTACTGAGGCCATGGTGCATATCTTCATGAAGAAGGGCTAGATATCTCAAGAATTCAGATGAATGAAGTCGGTATTTTGCGTTAGCGTTGACATGTTCCACATACCATTTTGAATGAGAGAATTATGCTTGCCGCCTTGTTTCAGACAAGCACAGTACCGATAAATCATCTGCCACTCCGGGAGTCAACTCATTGAGTTGATTACCGATGGGGTTTTATGTTGGAGTGGAACCGGTATAATCCGCCAGTTAATCTTTCGACAGCATCCGTTATCTCAGATGATTATGGATGTTTATGCTTGATAAAAAGTTTCAGGAGAGGAGAGATTCATGCTTATAGGCATACCTGCCGAAACGGCAGCAGGTGAAAAGCGCGTTGCCACTGTGCCTGATGTCGTTGAGAAACTGATCAAATTGGGTTTCCAGGTTTCGGTCCAGTCCGGTGGGGGTAATGGGGCGAATTTCAGTGACGATACCTACCGCGCTGCCGGTGCCGGCATCATCGAGGGCGCAGACAAGTTATGGGCTGCGTCTGACATCGTTTTCAAGGTGACCGTACCGACGAGTGCCGAAGTTGAATTGATGCGCGAAGGCGGCACCTTGATAGGTTTTATCTGGCCTGCGCAAAATCCGGAGTTGATGAAACAATTGGCCGCAAAGAAAGCGACCGTGCTCGCCATCGACGCACTGCCTCGGATGTTGAGCCGCGCCCAGAAGATGGACGCACTGACTTCTCAGGCTGGTGTTGCCGGCTACCGCGCGGTTATCGAGGCCGCCAACGTCTTTGGCCGCTTTTTCAACGGCCAGATCACGGCCGCAGGTAAAGTCCCTCCGGCCAGGGTTTTCATCGCCGGTGCCGGTGTTGCCGGCCTGGCAGCGATCGGTACTGCTGCCGGCTTGGGTGCCATCGTGCGTGCCAATGATACGCGTGCCGAAGTGGCCGACCAGGTCAAGTCGCTGGGCGGCGAGTTCGTGAAAGTCGAATATGAGGAAGAAGGCGGCGGCGGCGGTGGCTACGCCAAGGTGATGAGCGAGGGCTTCCAGCAGGCACAACGCGAGATGTACGCCAAGCAGGCCAGGGAAGTGGACATCATCATCACCACCGCGCTGATCCCGGGCAAACCCGCACCAAGGCTCATCACAGCCGAGATGGTGCAGAGTATGAAGCCGGGCAGTGTCATCGTCGATATGGCGGCCGAGAGGGGCGGAAATTGCGAACTGACCGAACCCGGACAGGTGGTAGTGAAGCACGGTGTGACCATCGTCGGTTACACCGATCTGAACAGCCGTTTGGCCAGGCAGTCTTCCACGTTGTACTCGACTAACTTGTTCCGCCTGACTGAAGAATTGTGCAAGACCAAGGACGGGATCATCAACGTCAATATGGAAGACGACGCCATTCGCGGCCTGACGGTGATCAAGGATGGCGAGATCACCTGGCCGGCACCTCCGCCCAAACTGCCTGCCGCAGCGACCAAACCTGTTGTGGCCAAGCCGGTTACACCGACACCCGCGCATGGTGAGCCGAGTGCGCCGATGTCGGGCACCAAACTGGCGGTCTTCTTCGGTATCGGTGCAGCGTTGTTTTGGCTGATCGGCGCCTACGCGCCTGCGGCCTTTCTCGGCCATTTCACCGTTTTCGTGCTGGCCTGTTTCGTCGGCTACATGGTGGTATGGAACGTTACGCCCGCTTTGCATACGCCGTTGATGAGCGTTACCAATGCGATCAGCAGTATCATCGCCATCGGAGCGCTGGTGCAGATCGCGCCGCCGCTCTCGCTGCTGGGCAGCGTCATGGACAGGCCGGATGGCTGGATACGTGGGCTGGCGATGCTGGGCATCGCGCTCACAGCGATCAATATGTTTGGTGGTTTCGCCGTTACCCAGCGCATGCTGGCGATGTTCCGTAAATAAAGGAAGTCATTATGATGTCTGCAAGTTTATCTACGGTCTCTTATATCGGCGCAACCATCTTGTTTATTCTGAGCCTCGGTGGCCTCTCCAGTCCGGAGTCTTCCCGTCGCGGTAATCTCTACGGCATGATCGGCATGACCCTCGCCGTGCTGGCAACGGTATTCGGCCCCAGGGTTTCGATGGCCGGACTACCCTGGATCATGGCTGCCATGGTCGTTGGCGGCAGCGTTGGCCTGATGGCTGCACGAATGGTAAAGATGACGCAAATGCCGGAACTGGTTGCGCTGATGCACAGTCTGGTCGGTTTGGCTGCCTGCCTGGTCGGATTCGCGAATTACATCGATCCTGCGGCCGCGACCCATTTGACCAGCGCCGAGAAAGCTATCCACGAGATCGAGATTTATGTCGGTATTCTGATCGGTGCCATCACTTTTTCCGGCTCACTCATTGCTTTCGGCAAACTCTCGGCAAAGATCGGCGGCAAGCCCTTGCTGCTGCCGGGCCGCCACTTCATGAACCTGGCTGGCCTGCTGGTCGTCATCTACTTCGGTGGTGTTTTCCTGCATGCAGAGTCGGTGAGTGCGGGGATGGTGGCGCTCACCGTGATGACCGTGATCGCTCTGTTGTTCGGGATACACATGGTGATGGCCATCGGTGGTGCCGACATGCCGGTCGTGATTTCCATGCTCAACAGCTACTCCGGTTGGGCTGCAGCCGCAACGGGATTCATGCTGAATAACGACTTGCTAATTGTCACCGGTGCGCTGGTGGGTTCTTCCGGCGCCATCCTTTCCTACATCATGTGCCGCGCGATGAACCGCAACTTTATCAGCGTGATTGCTGGCGGCTTCGGTACCGGGAGCGGTAAAAAACCTGCAACCAGTGGCGATGCCCAGCCAGCCGGAGAAGTAGTGCCTATCAGTGCGGTCGAGACCGCCGAACTGTTGCGCGAAGCCAAGAGCGTGATCATTGTTCCCGGTTATGGCATGGCTGTGGCGCAGGCGCAGCACACGGTGTATGAAATCACCAGTTTCCTGCGCGAGAAGGGTGTCACCGTGCGCTTCGGCATTCACCCGGTGGCAGGCCGTATGCCGGGTCATATGAACGTATTGCTTGCCGAAGCGAAGGTGCCTTACGACATCGTCATGGAAATGGATGAGATCAACGAGGACTTTCCGGATACCGACGTTGCCATGGTGATCGGTGCCAACGACATCGTGAATCCTGCGGCGCAGGAGGATCCGGGCAGCCCCATCGCGGGTATGCCGGTCCTGGAAGTATGGAAGGCCAAGACCTCGATCATGATGAAGCGCAGCATGGCTACCGGCTATGCGGGCATAGACAATCCGCTTTTCTACAAAGAGAACAACCGCATGTTGTTCGGCGATGCCAAGAAGATGCTGGAAGAAGTGTTCGTTGCATTGAAATCGTAACAGAACGGATATCGGTTGTTGAACAGGCGTCATGTCTATCCGGCATGACTCCCGTATTTATTCCAACCTTCAATTTCCTCACACGCAAGCAGGATAAGACAAGTGTAAGGTGTGGTGCATCGAGCTAATACGTCTGCCGCGTCTTGATGGCGAGAAACGCCCCGAGCAAACTCTCAATCAAATATATGATGCTGGAAACCCCGTGCAACATCTTGAAGCGGTCGGCCAACGCGCTGTGCATCACATCGAGAGGCAATGCCTGCGCCTTGAGATCGTTCATGACCGGCTGTAAGCCGCACTGGATTGTCAGAGTGATCAGCAACATCGCAGTC
>Ga0210099_1000242_pt1 | contig 19254 bp, 11 predicted proteins | sample Joice_ThreeSqA_D_4_FD_184872 | JGI IMG/M metagenome (GOLD analysis project Ga0210099, IMG submission 184872) | Wetland microbial communities from San Francisco Bay, California, USA, that impact long-term carbon sequestration - Joice_ThreeSqA_D2... | ecosystem: Environmental > Aquatic > Marine >...
TAAAGGTTGACGATTCTATGGCCATTCTCAAACCTCTTGTGCTGAAGTTCCCCTTGAGCAGCGCTTCCCAGAACACGCGCCATCCGATCTCCTCGATCGTGTCGAGCATGAAGCCGCGGACAAAAAGCAAGCCAACTACTGCCCCGACTATTACGAATATCATCTTCATGGATTCATTCCTTTAATATGTCACACAACTTCTCGCTGTCCGATACATTACGCGATGCTACTGCCGGAAAAATAGCTTGAGATGGCGTATGCGCGGAAGGGTGCATGGCCTATTTCGGCGCAACATCCGGCAGCGCGGTGCGGTCATGCATCACGATGCGCACGACGAACCAGATCGCCAATATGTTTCCCGCGATCGCAACATATCCCACCAGTCCGTAATCGACGATCTGCCCGGCGCTGTTCTGAGTGATGATGAACCCCGCCAGTGTTGTGGCGAGTCCCATCGCGAGTGACTGCACGGTCGCATTGAGCGACATGAACGTGCCGCGCAGTTTGGGCTGTGCTGCAGAGGTGATGATGGCCATTGCAGGTATCATGCGTCCCGAGACCAGCACAAAAAATGCCGTGGTGCAGACAAGCCATAACCATAATGGAACTGCTCCGATGTGGGTCACCACGAACAAAGGCAGCAATGCCGCCATGGCTACCAGACGATAGATTACGATTTTGCCGCGCAGGTCGGCCCAATGGCCGATCAACCTGGCAGTGATCAGCGTCGCAGCTCCTCCCGACAGGTAGATGTAAGGGATGTCGTGTTGAGAGATGCCGACATTGCCCACCGCATAGATGGTGATATAGGGAATCACCGTGAAACCGGAAAATATGATTAGCGCGGAAAACAGCAGGGCGCGCAGGTGGTTGGAATCGCGCAGCACGGCGAACATCTCGACGAAAGGATGGGCACGCTTCTGGGCGTTGATGTGAAGATGCAGCTCGGGCAGGACGCGCCTGCCGATCAGGATGAACAACACGCTCAACACCGCGATCAATATGAATGGTGCGCGCCACTGTAAATGATTTGCCAGCCACAACGACAAAGGCACGCCGGCAACCGTGGACACGGAAAAAGCAGTTGCCACGATGCCGCTTGCTTTGGCTCGTCTCGAAAATGGAATTACATCGCCGATGATGGTCTGAATCATCGCACCCATCACTCCCCCGAAGGTTCCAGCCAAACCGCGTGCGATCAGCAGCGTCGCATAACCGGGCGCCAGTCCGCACGCAAGCGTTGCCAGACCGAACAACCCGAACATCGTCAGCAGCAGGCGCTTGCGCTCGAAACGATCGATGAAAGTCGCAGCCAACAGGCCGGATAGCGCGGCACTGAAGCTGTAGGACGCGACCAGCAAGCCGAATTCGTGTGTGCCTATGCCGAACGCGTCGATCAGGATAGGTCCGAGCGGCATCATGATCATGAAATCGAGGATGTGGCTGAACTGGATAGCCGCAAGTGTCAGCAACAAATATCGCTCTTTTTGCGGAGTAAGGGTGTTTTGCACGTTTCCTGATGCCGATGTAGATGAGAATGTGATTCTAACGTGATGAATACCCGATAAGAAATTTTCCTTCATCTGACAGTGTTAAAATCACCGTCTGAAATTTAAGGAACCTCTGATCAAGTTCACCATGAACCGCGTTGCTGACAAAAACGGGATGATCGCAAGGCGAGCGACGCCGGTCGTAGTCATTCTACGATGCCAAGGAGCGCAACACTGCGAGCGCCCGTTTTTGATGCAACCCTTGTGGGCGCTGGCTTTGCGGGCGGTCTGCGGCGTCAGGCTCCTAGCGAAGGGAATGACCATTCGCGTCGTCGCCTTTCTTGCATCTCATCCCGCAAAGCCAAGTGCGCGGCCATGCGGAACTTAATCAGAGGTTCCTTGATAACCCATCATGCCGCAACCTTCTTACGTCCATCTCCGGCTTCACAGCGAATATTCCATATCTGAAGGCATGGTGCGCGTGGACGAGGCGGTTGCTGCGGCAAGAAACGATTCGATGCCCGCGCTGGCATTGACCGATCTGAACAATTTTTTCGGACTGATTAAATTCTACAAGTCAGCGCGCGGGGCGGGCATCAAGCCCATCACCGGCTGCGATGTTTTCATCACCAATGATGCGGACCGCGACCGTCCTCACCGCCTGTTGTTGCTATGTCAGTCCGAGGCGGGATACTTGTTGCTGTGCCGATTGATTACCCGCGCATATCTGGAGAACCAGCATCGCGGTCGTGCCGAATTGCGCCGCGAGTGGTTCCATCACGGCACGGATGGCTTGATCGCCCTGTCCGGCGCCCATCTCGGCGATGTCGGCAATGCGCTGCTGTCCGGAAATGCCAGGCAAGCCAGGAAGTACGCGAAGGAATGGGCGGGATTGTTCAACAACCGCTATTACCTGGAAGTACAGCGCGCAGGATTTACAGACGAAGAGCATTATATTCATGCTGCAACGCAGCTTGCCGCCGAGGTCGGGTTGCCGGTAGTTGCTACCCACCCGGTGCAGTTCCTGACAGCGGAAGATTTCAAGGCACACGAGGCCCGGGTGTGCATTGCTGAAGGTTATGTACTCAACGATAAACGCCGCGTGCGTGCTTATACCGCCCAGCAGTATTTCAAGTCCCAGTCCGAGATGACCGAACAATTTGCTGACATACCCGAGGCATTGCAAAACAGTGTCGTGATCGCGCAGCGCTGTAATCTTACACTTACGCTGGGAAAACCGCGCCTGCCGGATTTCCCGACGCCGCAAGGGCAGGGGTTGGACGATTATCTGCGCGATCAGGCTTTGGCGGGATTGCTGCAGCGCATGAAATCGCTCTATCCCGATGATTTAGAGCGTGCTGGCAAGATGTCGGAATATCAGCAACGTCTTGAGTTCGAGACCGAGACAATCATCAAAATGGGATTTCCGGGGTATTTTCTGATCGTGGCAGATTTCATCCGCTGGGCAAAAGATAACAACGTGCCGGTCGGCCCCGGACGCGGCTCGGGAGCCGGTTCGCTGGTAGCCTATAGTCTCGGAATCACCGATCTGGATCCGCTGCGTTACGAGTTGCTGTTCGAGCGTTTTCTGAATCCCGGACGTGTGTCTATGCCCGACTTTGACGTGGATTTCTGCCAGGACGGTCGCGAACGTGTCATCGAATATGTGAAGCAGAAATACGGCACGGCGAGCGTGTCGCAGATCGCCACATTCGGTACGATGGCTTCCAAGGCGGTCATCCGCGATGTCGGGCGGGTGATGGATTTTCCGTACGGCCTGTGCGACCGGCTTTCCAAGGCGATCCCCGTCGAAGGTGTGAAGCCGGTGTCCCTGAAAAAGGCGAGAGAGATGGAACCCGAGATATCAGCCATCGCCGAAAGCGAAGAAGGTGTGCCGGAATTGCTGGAACTGGCGGAGCGTCTCGAAGATCTGACCCGCAATATCGGCATGCATGCCGGCGGAGTGCTGATCGCGCCGGGTCAACTCACTGATTTCTGTCCGTTGTATTGTGCTGACAACAGCACCAGCGTGGTCAGCCAGTTTGACAAGGATGATGTGGAAGATATCGGTCTGGTCAAGTTCGACTTCCTTGGCCTGCGCACGCTGACCATCCTCGACTGGGCGATGCGTCATGTCGCAAGGCTGGCCGGTGGCACGGCACCTTTCGCTTTGGAAACTCTTCAGTTGGAAGACAAAGCGACTTATGAGCTGCTTCAGCATGCCAACACCACTGCAGTGTTCCAGCTGGAATCGCGCGGCATGAAGGATATGTTGGGGCGTGCCAAACCGGATTGCTTCGAGGACATCATCGCACTGGTGGCACTGTACCGCCCCGGCCCGATGGATCTGATCCCGGACTTTGTGCGGCGCAAGCACGGCGAGAAATTCGAATATCCGCACCCGGCTGTCGCGCCTGTGCTGCGAGAGACACACGGCATCATGGTCTATCAGGAGCAGGTCATGCAGATCGCCCAGGTCGTGGGCGGCTACAGCCTTGCAGAGGCGGATCTGTTGCGCCGCGCGATGGGCAAGAAAAAACCGGAGGAAATGGCGGAACAAAGGGAGATATTCATCGCCGGTGCGCTCAAAGGAGGCTCGTCCAAGGAACAGGCCGGCAATCTGTTCGATCTGATGGAGAAGTTTGCCGGATATGGTTTTAATAAATCGCATGCTGCAGCCTACGCCCTGATAGCATATCAGACGGCATATCTCAAAGCGCATCACCCGGCGGCATTCATGGCGGCGACGTTGTCCGGGGACATGGACAACACCGACAAGGTGCATACCTTTTATGTAGATGCGCTTCAGCAATATGTCCCGCGGAAGGATGACGGAGAACGGACCGGTATCCGGGTGCTGCCCCCAGATGTGAACAGTTCTGCCTATGTGTTCTCCCCCGTCGATGAGCAGACCATCGCTTACGGACTGGGTGCGATCAAAGGAACCGGAGAAGCAGCCATTTCCAATATCGTCAGGGCGCGGGATGACGGGCCTTTCAAAGACCTGTTCGATTTTTGCCGGCGCGTGGACAAGCGCATCGTCAACCGGCGTACCGTCGAGGCGTTGATACGCGCCGGTGCGTTCGACCGTATCAACGATCATCGCGCCAGTTTGATGTCCAGTGTGGATGCCGCGCTGGCCAGTGCAGACCAGTTGGCGCGCGCGGCGAATCAGAACAGCCTGTTCGGCCACGATGAAGCGGACAGCGTACTCCAGGAGAAGCATGCCGATGTACCGCGCTGGGGAATGCGCGAACAACTGGTGCACGAGAAATCCAGTCTCGGATTCTATCTTGGCGGGCATCCCTACCAGGAATATGCGGATGAACTGGGCCATTTCATCAAGGTGAAATTGAGCGATCTGACGCCGCAATTCGTCGGACAATCGAATGGGCAGGCTAGCGGTTCCGGATATAACGCGCGGCGCGGCGTAGCAGTCGTGCTGGCCGGCATCGTGTCCAGTTTTCGCATCCAGCAGACACGGCGCGGGCGCATGGCTATCATCATGCTGGATGATGGAGGGGCACAGGTTGAACTGACAGTATTCAACGAATTGTTCGAAACCAACCGCCCATGGATACGCGAAGACGAACTGCTGGTAGTGCGCGGCAAGGCCGGTATGGACGAGTATTCCGGGAATGTGCGTGTGAGTGCCGAGGAATTGTTCGATGTTGCTTCGGCGCGTTCCAATTTTGCGCAACAACTGGCTTTGCGTTGCAACGGCAATGCCAGTGTCGCAAAGCTGAAGAAACTGTTTGCCCCGTACTGCGACGGCAAATGCCCGGTGCAGATCTTTTACCAGAACGACAGTGCCAGTTGCCAGTTGCGCCTGGGCGAAGCATGGCAAGTGACTTTGCATGACGATCTGCTGCGGGATCTGCGCGATCTGCTGAAGGAGGAGAACGTAAGGGTGGTTTACAGCTAGGGATTTGCGGACAAGTTCGCCGAGAAATTCAGGCGCGCCGGCTCACGGCAGTCAAAATGCCTTGCAGTATGGCGAGAGGCGCAGGAGGACAGCCGGGGACGACGACATCGACGGGTATCACGCGGCTCACCCCGCCGCAACTCGCATAGCTGGTGCCGAAGATGCCCCCGTCCCTGCCGCAGTCACCGACCGCGACAACCAGTTTGGGATCGGGCGTGGCGTCAAATGTGCGCTTGAGTGCCAACTCCATGTGCCGCGATACCGGGCCGGTGACCAGCAGCATGTCGGCATGTCGCGGGCTGGCCACGAAATGAATGCCCATCCCTTCGATATTGTAGTAAGGATTATTCAGGCAGTGGATTTCCAGTTCACATCCATTGCACGACCCTGCATCGACATGGCGGATCGCGAGTGCGCGGCCGACATAATCCAGGATCTGTGTATTGATCATCTGAACCTGGTCACGCAAGGTATCATCCGGCCGTGGCGGTGCTTCGGATTTGATCCCGGTGCGTAGTATTTGCTTGATGATCTGATACATCTGTGGGGTCCTATAAATCGACGCCGCTGTAACTCAAATTGAACGATTTGTTGATCAGCGGGAAGTCCGGCACGATGTTGCCGATGACCGCGTGTTCAAGCACCGGCCAGTTCTGCCACGAAGGATCATGCGCGTGCAGGCGATGAATGAGATTGTCGCTTCCGGTATGCAGTGCGACCAGGACTTCGCCGCGCCAGCCCTCGACCCAGCCGATGCCGGGATGTTCATGTTCCGCCCTGCCGGGGGTGCAAACGATTTCTCCCTGCGGAATTTTTTCCAGTATCGCGCGGATCAGCCGGATGGATTCCGTGATTTCCTCGAATCGTACTGTGACACGAGCCGCAACATCGCCGTTGCGGTGTGTCGCCATCACCACATCAAGCTGGTCATAAGGAGTGCACGGGAATTGCGCGCGCAGATCCCATGCTTGACCGCTGGCACGTCCGGCCAGTCCTGTCAGCCCGAGTTGCGCGGCGAGATCGGGAGAGACACGCCCGGTGGTGATGAATCTATCCTGCACGCCGGCATGCTCATCGTAGATGTTCTTCAGGTTTGTGACGCCGGTTTCGATGTGCATCAAGGCGTTGAAGACACGCGAGTGCGAAGCGCTGTCGATATCCACAGTCACGCCGCCGGGCACAATGCAATCCATCAAATAGCGATGACCGAAAAGTTCGCTGTTCAAGCGCAACAGATTTTCCTTTAGTATCCAGAATTGCGTAAAACCGAAACTGAAAGCAGCATCATTGCCGATATAGCCAAGATCCCCGAGGTGGTTGAGCAGACGTTCCAGCTCAAGGAACAGTGCTCGCAGCCACTGGGATCGCAGTGGCGGCGCGGTATGAGTGACGCTTTCCACAGCCTGTGCATAAGCCCAGGCATAGGCTACGGTAGTGTCGCCTGAAATCCGTCCGGCCAGTCTGGCACCTTGTTCCAGCGTCATGCCCTCGAATCTCTTTTCGATGCCCTTGTGTTTGTAGCCGAGCCGTTCCTCCAGCCGCAGCACTTTTTCACCGATCACGGAAAAGCGGAAATGCCCGGGCTCGATCGTGCCTGCATGCACCGGGCCGACGGCGATCTCGTGCACTCCGCTGCCGGTCACCGGCACGAAGAGATAGGCGTCCGCCTCGGTCGTGTAAGCGGTGTTGATGTCGAAGGATTTGCGCAGCGGATGCACGTTTGCGGGCCAGGAAGCATGGCGCAGCCACTTGCGGTGATCGCCGCCTTCCGCAGGATGCAAACCCAACAGGTCTGCGATGAAACGCTGCATGCGGTCCGCTGCGGGAAACAGATCGCTGAGGTCGGGGAAAGCCGGCATGTCCTGATCCACGGGCAGCGAGAGCACCAGTAAACCGGGCGCGGTCACCAGCGCGATATGTACCGCATAGCGTGAATCGCAATTCGAATCTTGCACATCGGATGAGCCTTCGCTTCTGTCCTCTCCCCACAGTGCAAGCAGTTTTCCGCCACCACGCAGCACCTGTTCGCACAGTGAGCGCCAACCTTCCGCGTCAACGCTGCCGTGCCATACCGGCATAGCTCCATGCAGTTTGGGAAATAGCTTAGGAAAGTCGTCCAGTCTCATCGCATCATCCGATCAGGGCAGCCGCTTGCCGATACCAGTCGGCAAGATAAGGCGGGATATACAGCCCCAGCAATAGCACCAGCAACAGATGCACGAATACCGGGATCAGGGCGGGAGGGTGCGGCAAACGTTTGCCGGTGGTTTCGCCGAACACCATCAATTGCATGCGTCCGAAGATCGCGGCGAAGGCCACGCCAAGCGCGGTGAGCAGGAACGGCATGGTCCACGGATAAGTGTGCATTGCGGTGGTCAGGATCAGGAACTCGCTGGTGAACACACCGAATGGCGGCATACCCAGGATGGCCAGCGTGCCGAGCGCCATTCCCCAACCGACGGTCGGACTGGTCCTGATCAGTCCGCGGATATTTTCCATCAATTGTGTGCCGGATTTTTGCGCTGCATGGCCAACGGTAAAGAATATCGCAGACTTGGTCAGGCTGTGCACCGTCATGTGCAGTAATCCGGCAAATGTCGCCACCGGACCGCCCATGCCAAAGGCGAATGTCATCAGTCCCATGTGTTCGATCGAGGAGTAAGCGAACATCCGCTTCACATCCTTTTGCCGCGTCAGAAAGAATGCGGCCATGATCACGCTGAGCAATCCGAAGCCCATCATCAGATTACCGGCGAGGTGCGACCCGAGTGCGCCATCCACCAGCACCTTGGAGCGCACCACGGCATACAGAGCGACATTCAACAACAGTCCGGAGAGAACCGCCGAAACGGGAGTCGGTCCTTCGGCATGGGCGTCCGGTAACCAGTTGTGCAACGGAGCCAGTCCGACTTTGGTTCCGTAGCCGACCAGTAGAAATACGAACGCGAGCGACAACACGGTCGGCTCGAGCTGCGTCTTGACCCCGTTAAGATGCGTCCACAACAACGCAGTGCCGCCTGCGCCGAGCAGTTTTTCCGCTGCGAAATACAGCAAAATGGTCCCGAACAGCGCTTGGGCGATACCGACCCCGCACAGGATAAAATATTTCCATGCTGCTTCCAGCGAGGCTGGAGTCCGGTAAAGCGATACCAGCAATACGGTAGTCAACGTGGCTGCTTCCATCGCCACCCACAGGATGCCCATGTTATTGGTGAGCAGTGCCAACAGCATGGTGAAATTGAACAACTGATACATGCTGTAATAAAGACGCAACATGTTCGCCGAAAGTTTGCCGTGATGTTGCTCGATGCGCATGTAAGGGCGGGAGAACAGTGAAGTGGTGAAGCCCACGAACGCGGTCAGCGCGACCAAAAATACATTGAAGGTGTCGACGAAGAACTGTTCGTTCCATGCGGTGAACGATCCGTCCGAAATGACACGGACGGTCAGGGCGGCAGCCGCAACGAAGGTGCAGAGGCTCATCAAGGAGTTGATCTCCGGCGCATGTTGTTGCTTGCCGAAGGCCGCCATGACCAGGCCGCCGAACAGGGGAATCACCAGGACCCAGAAGATTTCCATTATGGTGCCTCTAGAAATATATTTTGCGGGATGAAGCGCAAGGAGCCGCACAGTGAGCGACGAGACATATCACTTAGATAGGCAAGGAGCGAACGAGCACGCGACACCGCGATTCGCCCGTAAAATGGATTTATAGAGGTATCCATCATTCCTCTTTCAGTTTTTCCATGTGCTTCAGGTCCAGACTGTCGAACGCGGTGCGGATCTGGAAGAAGAATATGCCAAGGATGAACATGCCCACCAGTACATCCAGCGCGATGCCAAGCTCGACCACCATCGGCATGCCATACGTCGCTGATGTGGCGGCGAAGAACAGGCCGTTCTCCATCGCTAGAAACCCCACCACTTGCGGCACCGCCTTGCTGCGCGTGATCATCATCAGGAATGACAGCAACACACTGGCCATCGCGATGCCCAGTGTGCTACGGGTGATGGTGGCCGCCATCTGCGAGATCGGCGCGGCCAGGTTGAAGGCGAATACCACCAGTGCCAGACCGACCAGCATGATGGTGGGAATGTTGAACAGGGTTTCAACGTCCCACTTGATGTTGAGTTTGCGTATCAGACGGTGAAGGATCATGGGCAGCACGATAGCCTTGAGCAGCAATGTCAGCGCAGCCGAGTAATACAGATGTTGCTGCTGTGAGGAGTAAGCGACCACAGTGGTGCTGATCGCCAGGATCAAACCCTGCAATGAAAACAGATTGATCAGTGACAGGATGCGCCGTTGCGATAGCATCGCGAAAGCGATCAGCAGCAGCAAAGCGGCGCACATGTTGATGATCTGACCGGTGAACGGTATATGCATCTCAGGTTTCCAGCAGGAAATGAGTCAATAGCCCAAGCACGGCCAGAAGAAAAGCGGTGCCCATGAATTCAGGCACACGGAAAATGCGCATCTTGGCCGATATGGTCTCGATGAAAGCCAATCCCGCCCCGGCCAGCAACAGCTTGAGCGTCAGCAATACGATGGCCAACGGCAGCGCATTCCAGTTGCCCGCTTCGGCAATGCCATAAGGAATGAACAGGGCTATCCCGATGGCCATGTATGCCAGCAGTTTGAGTGCGCCGGCCCATTCCACCAGCGCAAGATGGCGCGCGGAATACTCCAGGATCATTGCCTCGTGGATCATGGTCAATTCGAGATGGGTGGAGGGATTGTCCACCGGTATCCGTGCATTTTCGGCAAGCAGCACCATGACGAAGGCAACTGCTGCGAAGGTCATGCTTGGGTAAAGCACGAATTGTTTGTGCGCCAGTGTCTCGACGATGGTGATCAAAGAGGTGGACTGGCTGATCGTCGAGGCTGTGAACAGTACCATCAACAATGCCGGTTCGGCGAGGAAGCCGACCAGCATTTCGCGGCGCGCACCTAGCGAGCCGAATGCGGTGCCGATGTCCATCGCTGCAAGAGAGATGAACACCCGCGCCAAAGCGAATATCCCGACCAGGGCGATCACATCGACAGCCGGTGAAAGCGGTAGGTCGGTAGCCAGCACGGGTACCAGCGCGGCAGCCAGCCACATGCAGGCAAGCAGGATATACGGAGTGATGCGGAACAGCGGTGAAGCGCCGAATGCCAGCACGGCATCCTTGTGAAACAGTTTGATCAGATTGCGATACGGCTGCAGTACGCCGGCACCGCTGCGGTTTTGCAACCAGGCCCTGCACTGGTTGATCCAGCCGAGCAACAGCGGGGCTGCAAGCAATACCAGCACGTTCTGCATAAGTTGCAGTAATAATGCGGAAGCATTCATTCGACGAAAGCCAGCAGAGCCAGCAGCGTGATGAAACTGTACAACAGGTAAATATGGATGCGGCCATGCTGCAATTTGCCGATTTGCTGGCCGATCATTTCATTCGCGCGTTTTATCGGCACATAGAAGAGGTCCCATAGCCGGTCATGCACCTCGGCATGGTAATGCGGATGCAGATCGAAAGGCGTAGGCATTTTCCTTACCACACCCATGAACCACTCGAATATCTGCCGGATCGGCTGGCCGAAACCTTCGGCGGTATCCTGCATGCGGGCGCTCTGTTCTGGGTAGCCGCAGTCCCAAGTTGCGCCGCGTCTCAAGCGGCCGTGATAAAACTTTTTCACCACAAGCATGGTGAGTACAACGCCGGTGACGATGATGAACAACAGTATCAGCGGACTGTAGCTGGCACGTTCGGCCGCGATTGGAGTGAGCATCGACCAGCCGGATTGCACGGCGCTCTTGCCCAAAGAGTCATGCACCAGAATTTCAGTCACGAAATCCAGATGCAGGATCACGAATGTGGGAAAGATACCCAGGGCAATACAGCCGACCACCATGCATAGCATCCCGATGCGTTCCCATAAGCCGGCATCGTGAACGACCCCGATCCGGGCATCACGGGGTTGTCCGAGGAAGATCACGCCATAGAATTTCACCATCATAAATCCCGCCAGCGCTGCAACCAGAACAAGCGCGGCCGCAGCGATCGGCACCAGCATATTGATGTAGGCTTGCGGCAAGCCGGGCGACAGCAGAAAAGCCTGAAGCATAAGCCATTCCGACACAAAGCCGTTCAAAGGCGGCAATCCGGCAAGCGCAAGGGTGCCGACCAGCATTATCCATGCAAGGTTGGGCATCTTGTGTATCAATCCGCCAAGCTTGCCGAGATGACGTTCCCCCGTGGCATGCAGGATCGAACCGGTGCCGAGGAACAGCAATCCCTTCATAAAGGCGTGATTGATCGAATGATAAAGTGACGCAGTGAGTGCCAACGCTGCAAGCGCCGCCTTGTCCGAGGTATGGAAGATGATGGTGAGACCGATGCCCACCAGAATGATGCCGATATTTTCAATCGAGGAATAAGCCAGCAGGCGTTTCATGTCCACTTGAACGGCAGCGAAGATCACACCGAACAGCGCGGTGACAAGTCCAAGCGCAAGCGCGATCACGCCCCACCACCATATCTGGGTGCCGAGCAGATCGAAGCTCACACGCAAGATGCCGTAAATGGCGGTTTTCAGCATGATGCCGCTCATCAGTGCTGAAACAGGTGATGGAGCAGCCGGGTGGGCTTCGGGCAGCCAGGCGTGCATCGGCAGGATCCCTGCTTTTGCGCCGAATCCAAACAGTGCCAGAAAAAAAGTGATGCTGGCCCAGAATGTGGACAGATGACCGTGACGCATGGTGTCGAAAGTGTAGTCACCATGGCCGCCTTGCATAACCCCGAAGCCCATCAGGATCGCAATGGCGCCGACGTGAGCGATAAGCAGATAGAGGAAACCGGCACGCCGAACTTCCGGCTGATCATGGTCGGTGGTGACCAGAAAGTATGAAGACAGGGCCATCGCTTCCCATGCCACCATGAACATATAGGCATCATCCGCCAGAAATACCAGCGTCATGCTGGCGAGGAATATGTGATATTCAAGACATAACAGACCCAGTTCCTGCGCCGCCATGCGGCGGAAGTAGCCTGCAGAGAACAACGAGATACCTATGCTGGTTGCGCCCAGAAGAAGCAGAAAAAATGCGGAGAGCGCATCGAGACGCAGATGGAAGGGTAGATCGGGCAGGCCCAATGGCAGTACAGCGGTGTCGATTTCGCTCAGGCCGCCGAGCGCTGCTGCTGCCAGTATCAGGGAACCGACGGCGCCAAGAGGGAATATGATCCGGGTAATGAGGGAGGTTTTCTGCAGCGCCATACCGCCCAGGCCGAGTACCAGCCAGAACACAGTCACGCCCAATATGGCATCGATGGGCAAAACACCAACAGAAGCGAACACTGCTTGAGCTACCTCCCTTACAGGGCGCGAATTATAGACCCGCAGCGCCTGCGGGGGAGAAAATATTTATCGAGCTTCGGCATGTCCGGCAACACAAGACACGCCGCAGATTTTGTCGGTTAATGCTTTTCAAGCTGGTGAAGGCAGTCCAATGCGGCAAGTTTGTAGCATTCGGCAAGTGTCGGATAGTTGAACACATTGGCGATGAGATCGCGCAGGGTACCGTTCAGGTTCATCACCAGTTGTCCGATGTGGATCAGTTCGCTGGCCTGTTCTCCGACGATATGCACCCCGAGAATTTTTTCGCTTTTTGCGTTGACCACCAGCTTCAGCAGCCCTTGTCCATCGCCGATGATCTGTCCGCGTGCGCTGTCCTTGAAATAGGCGCGCCCGATTATATAAGGGATGTTCGTCTGTTGAATTTCACTTTCGGTTTTGCCGACGTATGAGATCTCCGGGATGGTATACACCGCCATCGGTTGATTCTCGGCAGTGACATGTTTCTTTCCGCCAAAGGCATACAGCACCGAAGCACGCCCCTGTTCCATTCCGGTCGAGGCAAGCGCGGGCCGCCCGATCAGATCACCCACTGCAAAGATGTGTGGCACGCTGGTCTGGAAATGTTCGTTGATTTCGATCCAGCCGTCTTGCGCGACGATGCCGGCGCGGGAAACTTCCAGTTTTTCGCTGTTGGGTTGTCTGCCCTGTGCATAGAGTACAGCATCGGTTCGAAATTGCTTGCCGCTTTCCAGCAGGGTGACCGTGCCGTTCCCCTCGCGGTGAATTTCCGCGACGCGTTCCTGCATGTGGAAGGTGACACCCATCCTGAGAAAACTGTCTGCCAGCACGCCCACCACATCTTCACTCAGGTAAGCGAGCAATTGTGCATGGCTGTCCACGACACAGACGTTCACGCCAAGTGCTGCAAAGATCGAGACGAATTCGCATGCGATCACACCGCCTCCCACGACCAGCAGACTCTCTGGAAGGTGGCGAAGATTCAGGATGGAGGTCGAATCCAGTACCGTTCTTTTGTCGAATGGAACGCTGGACGGCCGGCGCGGCCTGGATCCCGTGGCAAGTACGATGACATCGGCGGAGATCCTGCGTTTATTCCCGGCGGAATCGGCGACTTGTATGGTATGCGCATCGGCAAACGATGCTTCACCCGGAATCAGTGCTACACCGGAACGCAGCAGGCGCTGCATGATCACCGACTCCTGCTGTGCGATCACCATTTCCTTGCGCTGCACCGCATCCGCCAACAACCCATGACGGCTTCGACTGTCAGGAGCCAGGGCTTGTCGCATGCCGCCGAATCCCGATCGCGATACCAGATAGGCTACTTCGCGCATCGCCTTGCTGGGGATGGTGCCGGTCTGAAGTCCTGCTCCGCCGATCTTGGGTTTGCGTTCGATGATCGCGGCACGCTTGCCCATGCGCGCCGCCTGCCATGCTGCCTGCTGCCCGGCGGGGCCGGAACCGATGATGAGTACGTCGTAATCCATGTAGGTAACCTCAAAAATCCATTTTTTGGGCGAATCGCTGCATCGCGTGCTCGCTCATTCCTCACCTATCAATTCGATATGTCTCGTCATTCGATGATGAAACTACTAGCCATTCGACTAAGCTCGCAAAGCGGGCGAGTCGCTGGTTATGTGCGGCTCTTTGCGGTGCCCGCGCGACACGGTGGGACGAAGTCCTCTGGTGCGGGAGCGCGGAGCAGCAGGCCTGCCCGCCCCAAATGCTTCGCATCGCCGTGTCCAGCCTGCCATCCCAAAATTCTGGATTTTAGAGGCTCCCTAAAAGTGTCTGTGTGTAGTCGGAAATGTTACTTATTTAATACGCATGCCGGGCTGAGCACCGGAATCCGGCGACAGGATGAACAAACCGGGCGTATCGCCTGAAGCGGCCAGCACCATGCCTTCCGAAAGGCCGAACTTCATCTTGCGCGGCGCCAGATTGGCGACCATCACGGTCATGCGACCCTTGAGTTGTTCCGGGTCATAGGCCGACTTGATACCTGCGAACACGGTGCGCGGTTTTGCCTCGCCGATGTCCAGCGTCAACCTGAGTAGCTTTTCAGCGCCTTCGATATGTTCTGCGTTGACGATCTTCGCCACGCGCAAGTCGATCTTGGCGAAGTCCTCGATGCCGATGAATGATTCGAAATCCTTTTCTGCTTGAGCCACTTGGTTTTTTACCTCCTGTTGTTGATGCGCTGCATGGCGCACCCGGGAATGGGATTGTTGTGCTGGCTGTAAAGCCTCCTGATTTGCGGCGACCATCGCTTCGATCAACTTGGGATCAAGGCGGGCCATGAGGTGTTCGTATTTGTTGATTTGGTGCCCAACCGGTAATGAATTATTGATATGCTCCCACTTTAACGGCGCAATGTTTAGGAATACTTCGGCACCCTCGGCAACTTTTGGAAGGATGGGCTTTAGCAGGAGCGTTAATAGCCGAAAACATTCGAGTGCAGTTGAACAGATATCATGCAGAGCAGCGTTGTTATCCTTATGCGTAGGTTTTGAAAAGTCTTTTGATAGTACCCATGGTTGTAGATTATCCCTTGCCAGCCAGCTGTTAACCCCATCAGCCAATTTCATTGTTTCTCGAACAGCTGATGAGAACCGGCGACTTTCGTAAAACTCGTGGATCTTCGGCGCTGTAATTCGCATATCCTGGAGGAGGTGGTCAATTACTAGATTGCCAGTGGATGAGTCCTTGCCTAACACAATGTTTCCGATTCTTCCGGAAAAGTGCTTGTGAAGAATGCCATGTATCCGACTGGCGATATTGACGTACTTTCCTATCAGGTCGCTGTTCACCTTTGCGACGAAATCTTCGAGGCTGAGATCGATGTCTTCCATCGTACCGTTCAATTTAGAGGCGTAATAGTAGCGCAGGTATTCGGTGTTCTTGATGTATTCGACATAGCTGCTCGCGGTGATGAAGGTACCGCGCGATTTGGACATTTTTTCGCCGTTGACAGTCAAAAAGCCATGCGCGCAAAGTTTGGTTGGCGTGCGGAAACCGGAGTGTTCGAGCATCGCCGGCCAAAACAGCGCATGGAAATACAGGATATCCTTCCCTATGAAATGATAGAGCTCCGTATCAGAGTTCCGCTTCCAGTATTGGTCGAAGTCGATACCTTCTTTTTCGCATAGCTGTTCGAAGCTGCCCATATAGCCGACCGGTGCATCCAGCCACACGTAAAAATATTTCCCCGGCGCATCAGGGATCTCGAAACCGAAGTAGGGCGCATCGCGCGAGATGTCCCAATCGGTAAGTTTGTTTTCGCCCTCTACGCCCAGCCATTCCTGCATCTTGTTGGCGGCCTCGGGTTGCAGCGCGCCGCTACGCGTCCATTCGCGCAAAAACTTCTGGCAGGTATCAGCAGAAAGTTTGAAGAAGTAATGGTCGGAGTTGCGCAATTCCGGTTTGGTGCCGGACACAGCCGAATACGGGTTCTTCAGGTCGGTGGGCGTGTAGGCTGCGCCGCAAACTTCGCAGTTGTCGCCGTACTGGTCATTGGCGCCGCACTTCGGACATTCTCCCTTGATGAAGCGGTCGGGCAGGAACATGTTCTTGACCGGATCGTAATATTGTTCGATCGAGCGCACCTCTATCAAACCGGCTCCTTTGAGTTTGCGGTAGATCGATTCGGAGTATTTTCTGGTCTCGTCGCTGTTGGTGCTGCCGTAATTGTCGAATTCGACTTGGAAGGCAGCAAAGTCAGTTTTGTGTTCTTCCGCAACACGTGCAATCAGTTGCTCCGGTGTGATGCCTTCCTTCTCGGCACGCAGCATGATTGGCGTGCCGTGGGTATCGTCGGCGCACACGTAGTAAACCTCGTGCCCCTGCATCTTCTGGAAGCGCACCCAAATGTCGGTCTGAATGTATTCAACCAGATGACCAAGGTGGATACTGCCGTTGGCGTATGGCAGTGCGGAAGTGACTAGTATCTTTCTTGGTTCAGTGGGCTTCTTGTTCTTGGGCATTGTGAGCGGCCAGAATGCTATAAAGGCGCGGATTTTAGCAAATCGGGCGCTTCAGCGTCGAATTGGTTAAAATCGCGCCTTTGCAAATTGTCGCGCAACGCAACCCCGGGAAAGAATTTCGATGAGTATCAAGTCTGACAAATGGATACGCCGCATGGCGGAACAGTACAAAATGATCGAGCCTTACTCGCCAGTACAGGTGAAGGAAATCGACGGCAAACGTATCGTGTCTTACGGTACCTCCAGTTATGGCTACGACATACGCTGCTCCAACGAATTCAAGCTGTTCACGAATATCAACAGCACCATCGTCGATCCGAAGAATTTCGATCCGAACTCATTCGTCGAGGTGGACGCCGATTTCTGCATCATTCCGCCCAACTCGTTTGCGCTGGCCCGCACCGTGGAATATTTCAGGATTCCGCGCAGCGTGCTGACCGTGTGCCTGGGCAAGTCAACTTACGCGCGTTGCGGCATCATCGTCAACGTGACGCCGTTCGAGCCGGAATGGGAAGGGTACGTCACGCTGGAATTTTCCAATACCACCCCGCTGCCCGCCAAGATCTATGCCAATGAGGGCGTGGCACAGGTGCTGTTCTTTGAAAGCGATGAGGTTTGCGAAACCTCCTACAAGGACCGCGGCGGTAAATATCAGGGGCAGGTCGGCGTAACTCCACCCAAAATGTAACTTCCCTGCTGCAGTGCAGATAACCCCACGCTACGTAAATTTCCGCTTGCAGCGCCCCTGAAATCTGCGACAATCCGCGCAAATTCGCTATCCCCGCCCAATTTGTTATTCCTAAAGGGAGTAAACAATGAAGTTTCGTTTTAGTTGCGACATCACATTGACCTGCGGCCAATATGAGTCTTCACTGAAACTCCACCTCGCCCAAGGTGGGGAATTTGTTCGAAACGCCGCATTCCGGCCTAAATTGTTAAGGGGCCGAACATGAAGTTCCGTTTTAGTTGCGACATCACATTGGCCTGCGGTCAATATGAGTCTTCACTGAAGCTCAACCCTGAACAATATTTTGACTGTGCGCGATATACGGCACTCCACTCAGCACGCTCGAGGAGCTGGACATGAAGTTTCGCTTTCCCATCATCATTATCGATGAAGACTTTCGCTCCGAGAATGCCAGCGGGTTGGGGATTCGTGCCCTGGCAGATGCCATCGAAAAGGAAGGAATGGAAGTACTGGGGGTTACCAGCTATGGTGACCTGACTTCTTTCGCTCAGCAGCAGAGCCGTGCTTCAGCATTTCTGCTGTCGATTGACGACGAGGAATTCGGCGGGGGGAGTGCGGAAGAAACCGAGGCCGCGCTGAGAACGCTGCGTGCCTTTGTTCAGGAAATCCGCTTCAAGAACGCCGACATACCGATCTACCTTTATGGCGAGACACGCACGTCGCGGCATATTCCCAACGATATCCTGCGCGAACTGCACGGTTTCATCCATATGCACGAGGATACGCCTGAATTCGTTGCACGCCACATCATACGGGAAGCCAAGTCATATCTGGATTCGCTTGCGCCGCCCTTCTTCCGTGCGTTGTTGCACTACGCAAAGGATGGTTCCTATTCCTGGCACTGTCCCGGACACTCGGGCGGTGTCGCATTCCTGAAATCGCCGGTGGGACAGATGTTCCACCAGTTCTTCGGCGAGAACATGCTGCGCGCGGACGTGTGCAATGCGGTCGACGAGCTCGGCCAGTTGCTCGATCACACCGGACCGGTGGCCGCCTCGGAACGCAACGCGGCGCGTATCTTCAATTCCGACCATTTGTTCTTCGTGACCAACGGCACCTCGACCTCGAACAAGATCGTGTGGCACTCGACCGTTGCGCCGGACGATATCGTCGTGGTGGATCGCAATTGCCACAAATCCATCCTGCATTCGATCATGATGACCGGTGCGGTGCCGGTTTTCCTCAGGCCGACGCGCAATCACTACGGCATCATCGGACCGATACACAAATCCGAGTTCGATCCCGAGAGTATCCAGAAAAAGATCGATGCGAATCCCTTCATCAAGGACAAGACCAAGAAGCCGCGCATCCTGACCATCACCCAGAGTACCTACGACGGTATCGTGTACAACGTGGAAATGCTGAAGCAGATGCTGGACGGGCGTATAGATACATTGCATTTCGACGAGGCCTGGCTGCCGCACGCCGCCTTTCACGAGTTCTACAAGGACATGCACGCGATCGGCAAGTATCGTCCCCGCGCCAAGGAATCGATGATCTTTTCCACGCAATCCACGCATAAATTGCTTGCGGGTCTATCGCAGGCATCGCAGATACTGGTGCGGGAACCGGTAAACCGCAAACTCAACAGCCACGTGTTCAACGAGGCTTATCTGATGCACACCTCGACATCGCCACAGTACGCGATCATCGCATCGTGCGATGTGGCGGCGGCGATGATGGAGCCGCCGGGCGGTACCGCGCTGGTCGAAGAGAGCATCGCCGAGGCGATGGATTTCCGCCGC
>Ga0210099_1000244_pt1 | contig 19221 bp, 13 predicted proteins | sample Joice_ThreeSqA_D_4_FD_184872 | JGI IMG/M metagenome (GOLD analysis project Ga0210099, IMG submission 184872) | Wetland microbial communities from San Francisco Bay, California, USA, that impact long-term carbon sequestration - Joice_ThreeSqA_D2... | ecosystem: Environmental > Aquatic > Marine >...
AGTGCACTGTTCTCCATCCATTTCCGGCATTTGCACGTCCATTAAAACCACGTCATAAGTTTTAAGTTTTAAAGCTTCAAGCGCTTCGATACCATTAAATGCAACATCGGCACTGTATCCAATCTTCTCCAGAAAGCGAAGAGCAACCTTTTGATTTATCATATTGTCTTCCGCAAGAAGTATCTGAAGTGGATATTGATGTCCCACTTCACCATCAAAATGAACAGGTGATGTACGTTCCTTGGTTAACGTGGCTGCCCCAGTTTTACTGAGCACAGTTACTAATGAATTATATAACTGGACTAACTTTATAGGTTTTGTCAGAGTTGCAGCAAACTGATTAAGTTCATTTTTCTTTTCGCGATAACCGTAAGAAGAAAGAAGAATCAAAGGTAATTTCTTTCCTCCAGCCAATTTTTTGATTTCGCCGGCAAGAGTTAATCCATCCATCTCAGGCATATGATAGTCAAGAATTGCCAGATCAAATACAGCACCTTCTTGAATCAGCCCCAAAGCTTCATAACCGGAAGCAGCTAGTGTTGGAATCATCTGAAATGATTCTGTTTGTCTATATAATATATTTCTATTTGTTTGATTATCGTCAACTATCAAAACCTTTTTCCCGGTAAGAGCCGACATATCTTTTTCTGATTGTCTTTCAACTGAAACTTCTGTCAAAATTGTAAAATGAAATGTTGTTCCTTCCCCAGGAATTCCAGAGCTTTCGAGCCACATTTTCCCACCCATAAGTTCGCTTAATTTCTTGCTAATTGTTAGGCCAAGTCCCGTTCCACCAAATTTACGAGTTGTGGAGGCATCTACCTGGGTAAATGACTGGAAGACTTTATCCTGGCGCTCGAGAGGTATTCCAATACCAGTGTCTCTTACAGCGAAATGAAGCTGGTAAATATAATGGTCGCGCAATTGCCCGGTGACAGAAACCTCAACTTCACCATTATCGGTAAACTTAATGGCATTGCCGAGCAGGTTAACTAAAATTTGGCGTACGCGTGTAACATCACCAACAACATTAATAGATAATCCGTCGTCAATTGAGTAAACAAGTTCTATATCTTTATCGGCTGCTTTAGAGGCAATTAAATCTAAAGACTCTTCAACACAATTTCTTACATTAAATGGTTGTTTCTCAAGCTCTATTTTTTGTGCTTCAATTTTTGAAAAATCCAGTATATCATTTATGAGAGAAAGAAGTATATCCCCGCTGTTGTGAATTGTTTCAGCAAAATCCCTCTGTTCTTCATTTAATTTAGTATCCAGTAATAAACCGGTCATTCCAATAATTGCATTTAAAGGAGTACGGATTTCGTGGCTCATATTTGCAAGAAATTGACCTTTAACTTTACTTGCCTTTTTGAGGTCTGTATTGGTTTTTTCAAGTTCATCATAAGCCTTCTTAATTGCTTCGTCAGCTTTTTTTCTGTTTGTTATATTATGGCTAACTCCCAAAAGTCCTATTACTTTTCCCTGGTTATCTTTTATTGGGATCTTGTTTGTTAAATGATAACAGTTCTCTCTAGATTCAGGATAGCAAATAGTTTCTTCTTTGTCAACTATCGGCATTCCTGTTCTCATTACTTCCATTTCTTCCTGGAAAATATGTTCGGCTTTTTCTACTGGGTAAAAATCATAAATTGTTTTCCCTGCGGCTTCTTCCTGGGCTTTTACTCCGAGGTATTTTAAATGCGCACTATTATTACATATATAATTACCTTGAGCATCCTCAAAAAAGATTAAATCCTGTAGGCTATCTATTAAAGTTCGAAGGAGATTTCTTTCTTCCTGGAGCACTCCATGTGCCTGTACCATATTAGTAATATTACGCCCGATACCTAATAAACCGATAATGTCCCCATTTTCATCCTTTAAGGGAATCTTTGATGTTAAAAGCCACCCTTCGTTACCGTCAGAATCAATAAAATGTTCTTCCTTATTAATTACAGGTTGGCCTGCTTTTATAACCTTTTGATCGCCTTCATGAAAACCTTTGGCTATTTCCTCAGGGAAAAGATCAAAATCAGTTTTACCTAATACTTCAGCTTCCGATTGTTTTCCAGCATTATGTACATCAGCAGCATTAGCCAAAATCTTGCGACCCTCTTTGTCTTTAGCGTATATTAAATCTGGCAGGTTTTCGATTAATGTTCTTAAAAGATTTCTTTCTTTCTCAAGTACCTCATGAGCCTGTACCATTTCAGTTATATCGCGTCCTATTCCCAATAGACCCGTAATATTACCGGCATTATCTTTTATAGGAAACTTCGAAGTAAGAAGCCATTTTTTATTACCATCCGGAGCAATAAAGTATTCTTCTCTATTAATAACTGGCTCACCCGTCTTCATAACCTTTTGATCATCTTCAAAAAAGCCTTTGGCTATCTTCTCAGGAAAAAGTTCAAAATCATTTTTACCTAATACTTCATCTTTATAATGTTTCCCTACATTTTGTATATCTGCGGCGTTTGCTAAAATTTTGCGGCCATCTTTATCTTTAGCATATATTAAGTCCGGAAGATTTTCGATTAATGTTTGTAATAGTGTACGTTCGTTTTGATTTTCTATAGGTTTGTTGTTGGTATTAGCACCTTCCAATTCAGTAACCCGCTGACGTAATTCAGAGATTTCTTCGAGGAGTTCCGATGAACTTTTTTGGTTGTCGCCCATTTTAACTCTTACGGTTGTTATGAATTAATTGAGTTGGCATAAGACACCATTTTATTTAATATTTCTACCAAGTTAATTTCCCGCTATGAACGGTAACGTGTCTTGAAGGAACAATTTTGGTGCCATCTGGCAGGAATATTAAACTATTAAATATATTGCTAAAGTCCGCTATTCTGAGGGATTATAAAGGGTGGGGAAAATTAAACACCTGTTTAATCAGTGGAAAACTAACCGCTGGCTATAGAGGATTTTACAATTATTTAATGTTGAAATGAACTATAATCAAAGTGAGCAACAGCAATTTTATGCCTTCATTGCCAGCCATTTTCTTACTTCAGACCATTTGGGTTTTTTACCTGTAACAAGAATACCAACTCTATAAATTTTCCCTGCCAATGGAAAGATTGCAAAAAGAACTGCTAAATTAATAACGATTGATGCTATTAATTCCAGCATAGGAACTTGCACAAGTGTTAACCTTGCCGGCATAACAAGCAGTGATGTGAATGGAAGTAGTGATGTTATTTTTGCAATACTGCTCTGTGGATTAGACTGTAAACTTATAGCAATTAAAAACGGGAATATTATTAGCATCATTAATGGCCAAACACCTGATTGTGCATCCTGCGAGTTATCGAAAATGGAACCAACCGTTGCAAATAATCCCACAAAAGTTAAGAGAGCAATTGTATAGTCGAAGAGAAAATATATAACGAATGACAAATCAATTTGAAAAATAATATCTGCCGGCAGTGCAAACCAAGAAGTAGTAATCAGCAATATAATTGGTAAAAGCCAGATTGCCATTTGTGCTACCTGTGTTATTACAACTCCAATTATTTTTCCTGCCATCAGTTCTGTACCGGATGCAGAGGAAAGAAGCACTTCCATTACCCTGCTGCCTTTTTCCTCTACTACCGAATGCATAGTGGATTGACCCGAGAATAGTAAAGCCATATAAAGAAGAAAAGTAAAAAGAAATAAGGTAATCAAATTACCTGCGCCTTGTTCCTTAACGTTTTCATTTTTTGTGATCCTGTAACCCGTTATATCGACGTTTCCGCGGGCATAGTCAACATCTTTTTGTGTGAGCTGCTTACCCTCAAAGTAGATATTGATAAGAGCTTTATTTATAGCAGGTTTTATTTTGTCAAACAAAGGTCTGTTAGAAGGATTGGGAGAATAATATCTCACATTTTTATTTATTAAAGCCGATTTGGGTATATAAACAATACCGGTTAATTTTTCATTAAGAAGATCAGCTCTCAGGTTCTTCAGGCGCAGTGCAAATGAGGTTGTATCTAATGTTTCATAACTAATCTTGTAGTTCCCTGATTTCACTTCGCTGTATTGATCCAATTCATTTTTAAGCTTTTGTGATATTTCGTCCGTTTCAGATATAATAAGAACATTTGGATTTTTTTCTTCCGAAACAGAATAAACCAATATCTGTATTGCAAAAAGTCCGAACATAAAAACGGGAACGAGAAGTGTCATTATTATAAATGTTTTACTAAAAAGTTTTGCTTTTAGTTCTCGCTTAATTATAGCCAGAGTTCGTCTGTTAAACATTAGCTGCCTCCTTTCCTGCTTGGGAGACAAATATTTCGTGAAGAGATATTTCATCAGCATTGAATTTCTTTACAATAACGTTGTGCTCAACAAGAAGCTTTAAAAGCTCCTGCACCTGTTCGGGTTTCTTTACTTTTATTCCGGTTGTATTTCCAAAATCTTCCATATTTTCGATAATAGGATTTCCTTTCAGGAAAGAAATATCTCCTTCATAATTTATACTTACATTTCTGTTGGCAAATTTCATTTTAATTTCATCGAGTTCTCCGTTCAGGATAATTTTCCCACGATCTATCATTGCAATATTATCGCACATCTTTTCTGCAAAATCCATCAGGTGAGTTGAGAAGATTATTACTTTGCCTTCATCTTTCATTTCTAAAATAATCTGGCGAAGTAAATCTGTATTTATAGGATCGAGTCCGGAGAAAGGTTCATCAAAAATAAGAAACTCAGGATCATGAAGAATTGTAGATATAAACTGGATTTTTTGTTGATTGCCTTTTGAGAGTTCTTCAATTTTAGAATTTTTTCTGTCCAGTAGTTCAAATCTTTTGAGATATTCATTAGCTTTTTTTGAAATATCTTTGCCTGTTTTTCCTTTTAATTCAGAAAGGAAAAGAAGCGTATCAAAGACTCTCATCTTTTTGTAAAGTCCGCGTTCTTCAGGCAAATATCCCACCGAATCTTTGAAATCTTGTCCTACATTTTTTCCCCGAAATATAATTTCACCTGAGTCCGGCTGATAAATATTCATAATCATTCTTATCGTAGTAGTCTTCCCTGCGCCGTTTCTTCCAATCAATCCAAATACAGAGCCTTCAGGTACCTCGAAAGAAGCATTATCAACAGCAGTTACATTTTCAAAAGTTTTTGTAAGATTTGTTATTTCAAGTGCATTCATGATAAAAATTCATTTTTACAAAGTTAATAAAATAATAAACCGGATGAGGCGGATGTTTTATATTTTGGTTAATATTTTGATGAGCGGTGAAAATATTAAAACAAATTCTTAAAGTAACCCTATCAAGTCAATTTCTTTTCTTAATTCATTAGCCGAAGGCATTTTTTTGTTAAGAAGTAAAAACTCAACAGCATCCATTTCAGTATCTCGTTTACATCCAATTGCAGCTTCAACTTTTTTATTCTTAGCTAAGAATATTAAAAACTCTTTTGATTTGATATTTCCCCAGGTTATCGTTTCGTCCCAATCTTTTGCATGTCCAACATAACGAATGTTTAATCCGGCTTGTACCGTCCAGAAGAAAGGTTGTTTGTCAAATTTAATTTTCCTTCCTGCCATATTAAATCCGGCAATTCTTCCCATTTGTTCAGCGAGACGCCAATGCTCTATTCTAACGTAAGTCTCATTGTAAGGAAAAGTTGCAATATCTCCCGCCGCAAATGTATCCTCATCAACCTGGAGGTATTCATTAACTTTAATACTGCCGTCTTTTTCAAGATTAATTCCTTTAATAAAAAGGGTTGCGGGCTTAACGCCGATTCCGACGACAACAAAATCACATTCAATTTTTTCGCCGCTTGAAAGAATAACAGAATTAATCATTTCATTTCCTTCAAACCTTGATACTTGTGAGTTTAATTTGAAGACAATGCCATCTTCCTTGTGAATATTTTTAATTAACCCCCCAATTTCTTTTCCGAAAATATTTTTGAAAGGAACTTCTTCGGGAGCTACGACAGTTACATTTAATTTCCTTTCATGCAGACTGTGAGCTGTTTCCATTCCAATAAAACTTGCACCAACAACAACTACTTTTGATGCATCTTTACAAGCCTCAATTATTTTATCACTGTCATCAAAATTCCTTAAATAAAAAATATTTTTTAAGTCTGACCCCGGAATGTTAAGTTTTCTTGGAATTCCCCCCGGTACGAAAAGTATTTTATCATAATTTGTTTCTTTATTCTCAGCAATAATTTTTTTTGTTGAAGTGTTTACCCCTTTTACTTTTGTGTTGAAAAGAATATCAATATTATTTTCTTTATAAAAATCTTCTCCTCTTAGCGGCATCCATTCCGGCTGGGCCTCTCCGGAAAGATAATCTTTACTTAAATTGGGACGATCGTAGGGGACACGATTTTCCTCTGTTACCATTATAATTTTTCCTGTATAACCACTCTCACGGAGTGATTGTGCAGCTGCATTTCCCGCGGCACCCCCTCCTAGTATAACGTAATTTCTTTTATCCGATTTATCTGCCTTTACCATTTCGGGAGTTCTTGAAAATTCCAGTTCATCAGGAATTAATACTATAACATCATCGCCTACAATTTTTGTTTCATATTTAGGAAGTGAGTCTCTTGCCGGTGGATCGAGCAACTTGCCGGTTTTTGCATCAAAGCATGCGTGATGCCAGGGACACATAATTATTCCGTTGCATAAAACTCCTTTTGCCAAAGGAGCGCTGTAGTGCGTACAGTTTGCGCCGAGAGCATTGTAACTTCCATCAACTTTGGTTAAAAGAATTTCTTTTCCTTCTCCAATGGATACAGATTTCATTTCACCATCTTTTAAATCATTTACCATGGCGACTTTGATTTCGTTTAGACCCATCTCTTCTCTCTTTTTTAATTAAGTTTTGATTTCTCTTAAATATAAAAATTATAACACAATGATGTTAGTTTTAACCTTCGAGGTTAAGTTTACAAACCCAAATCTAATTGAAGCATTGGGATTACAAAAATTGAGTTTGATGAGGATTCAAGATCTACCTGGAAGAAAAATCTTGTTGCAAAAACTAACCGACTCCATTCGTTAAGATTCATATAAATTCCCGGCGAAATATTTATAAATGCAACATAAGCCTCGCCCCGCATATCTTCAACGCGGTAAAATGGATTAATTATATAATATTGTTCGTCAGGATTAGAAGGCTCATAATCAACGAGGCTTTGTCCGCTGTAGCCAACGTTTATAAGAAAGTTAACAGGGAGATCTTCATAAAGAGTGTTTATTGTAAAACTTAAGTAATGATTAAGATTTACAGACTTGCCTTTATCTCTATAAAAAATTACTTCTGATTTAGATGAACCAAAGTCAGTATGTTCTTCCCGTACAATAACCGAGGCAGCATCATAAGTATATTTCTGCCAGATTAGCCCGCCATCAAAACGGACACCGATATTTTTTGAAGTAGAAAAGAAACCGAGCCCAACTCTGTATCCATAAAGACTTGTTCTATCTTTTCCCGAGAGATTGAAACCACCGGATAGGGCAACCTTTCTTGATAAGGCAATATCAAGATCGAGCCCGACCATGTAATCCGGTATCGACCAATGAAGGTTTTCTCCTGTGTACTCAAAAGTATTTTTGCCTTCCGCAATTTTATAAGTTTTTTCATTTCCATTTATAATAGTATCAACCTGGAAAATTCCTTCCGAATTTACTTGTGTATGCCCATCGATTCTTGCATTATAAATTCTGCTTGAGTTAATAAAAAATTTTGGAGAAATAGTAAATGTAGTTGAATCTTTTCCACTAATCCTGATAGGAGGTTGGTTGATGGGGCCCTTAACATTAACGTCTTGAACATATAATGAATCTGTTATTGTTGTACAGGAACCAAGAAAAAATGTTATTGAAACCGAGATAAATATCTTAAGAAATTTAAAGTGGAGTTTTTTTATGGTCTGAAAATTTGCTGGCATCATAAATCTCCCTTAATGTTCCCCCAAAATTAGTACGACTTTATCTTATGAGCAATGAAGTAATTTTTAATCGTTACCCGGTTGTCAAAAATTGACAGGAGAAAAATATGAACGGAGAAGAGGATAAAATAGTTTTATTTCCAAATTTCATCACCAACTACTTGTTTCAGTTCGTACCCGTTTATGATATTATAATAGATAGCTTTCAGGTAAGAAAATCTTGCCTCGGCCAAACGCGTTTCAGCGTCAAGAAGATCTAAATTAGTTCCGACACCGAGAGTGTATTGCACTTTTGCTTTCTCAAGTAATTGTTCGGCATATTTAACCTGCGCAGCTTCGGTTTGAAGTTGTCTCAAGTTTGCATCAATATCCACGACTTTTTTATTAACTTCTTCTTTAATTTGTTGTTTAATATTTTCAGTTTTCGATTCTGAAATTGCTGTCCCTGCTTTTGCTTCTTCTTCCTGGTAATCTTTTCTAAAACCATTAAAGATTGGCACAGAAAAATTTAATCCTGCTACCCAGTTACCACGCCATACATCGAGATTTGGAATGTAACCATTTTTTACGCCGTAACTAAGATGAAGATTTAATCGTGGCAAATCATTATATGAAGCAAGATTTTCTTTCAGATGTGAACTTTGCTCTTCATCATTTGCAAGTTTCATTTCTGTTCTTTGCTGATAAGCGATGCTAATAAGTGAGTCGGGATTTACATTTGTTGTATGTAAATTTAAATTACCGGCAACATTTATATTATTTGATATAAATCCTGTTAAATGCTGTAAGATAATTTTTTGTTTCTTTAATTCTTTTTCAAGATCGATCTTTCTGCTATCGAGTTTTGAAAGATTGACTTTCGTTCCCAACAAATCATAATCAGTTGCTGTTCCACTTTCAATTTTTTTATTTGTGATATTTATGTGTTCATTTAACGTAGCAATATTTGTATCGTTTATCGCAATGCTTTTTTCTATAAAAAGGATTGAATAATATGTTTGTACTGTTGCATAAGCAAGTTTCGATTTTACAAGCTCAATATTATCTGTCGCAGATTTTTTCATCGATTCAGTCAAATTGAGTTGAGCATCTTTCTTTCCAAAATCGTATAAGTTGTGATCTATACTTATGTGTGCATCATAATTATTTTCAGGAAAAAGTTCGAAAGAACCTGTACCGGGAAGATCGAATGCCGGGACAGGACCAATCCTTGAATAAGCAGCTTCCACATTAACACTCGGATAGTAAAAACTTTTTTGTTCATTCAATATAGAATTATAAACGTCTGCCTTTTGTTGTGCTTCTTTTATCAATGGATAATTTTGCAAAGTTAGTGAGACAGCTTTATCTAATGTTAATATGTCATCGTTTTGTTGTGAATAATTATTTATTGAAACAAATGAAATAATTATCGTCATTAAAAAAATCTTTTTCATTTCAATCCTTTTCTTAAAAAATCTATTCGAGAACCTGAATCTTTTCATTTTGATTTCTCTTTTTAACTTTAAAGAAAAATATAGGTGCTAGTAGAATTACCGTTAACAGAGCACCGATTAGAAAATCATCATTTACGCCTTCGATAAAAGCCTGGTTCGTAAGATGTTTTGCAATCAGGGCTTTTGTTTGCATTAGCATTTGTGATCCGGTACTGCCGGCATTGTGTTGAACAAATCTCCCGATTCCGTACGAGACATGTTTAAACTGTGCTGAATATTGATTAACAGCCTCGCTAAAAGCAGTTGTGTGATAAATAACACGTTGTGTTAAATATGTCCCTAGTAGGGCAACACCAAAACTTCCCCCGACCTGCCTTATTGTGTTAAACAAACCCGAAGCTTGTGCAAGTTTTTGTCTTGGGATATTTAGTAAAGCTATGTTTGTTAACGGGATAAAAATAAAACCAAGGGCAAATCCTCTTAAATAAAGAGGAAGCATTATCTGTCCATGCTCTGAGTATTCTGAAAAGAATGATGAATAAAACATACTGAGAGTCAGCAATGTAATTCCGATAAAAATTGGAATCTTTGGATTTGCCCTATCAGAAAGTCTTCCTGCTATTGGCGACATAAAAGCCTGGATTATTCCTATAGGAAAAAATACCAAGCCTGCTTGCAAAGCAGTATAGTCGAGTGAATTTTGTAAATACAAAGGCAGCAAAAAAGAATTACCAAATAATGCAGCGCCGAAAATAAACATCATTAAGGATGCTATTGAAAAGTTTCTGTCTTTAAGCAAACGTAGTTCAATAAGCGGATGTTTGACGGAAAATTCTGCAATTATAAAAACAATAAAAAACACTGCCGAAATTGTAAAGCAGGTTACAATAAAATTTGATGTCCACCCGCCTGTATTCCATGCAGCATTGCCATCAGCAAAAGCAAGAAGCAGTGATGTAAGAAAGAGAGTCATAGAAATTAATCCTATAAAATCGAAGGATCTTACATGCTCAGTTCGATATTCTCTCTGGATTATATAAACAGAAATTAGTCCTATTATTCCAACCGGAACATTCACGTCAAAAATTGCTTCCCAGCTATATGAGTCGACTAAATATCCGCCTATCATGGGCCCCAAAGAAACAGAAGCGGCTGCTGAAATTCCCCAGAAGCCAAGAGCCATTCCTCTTTTCTCCGGAGGGAATTCTCTTGTTGTAATTGCCATACCGACTGGCATTACAAGTCCGGCACCTGCACCTTGAACGAGCCTGAAAATAATTAACGAATTCTCATCCCACGATAAGCTGCATAAAAAAGATCCTAGTGTAAAGAGTAACAAGCCGAGGAAATAGGTTCTTTTATATCCAAGATGATCTGCAATCCATCCAGAAGAAGGAAGCATTACTGCAAAAATTAATAGGTAACCTGTCAAAACCCATTCGGCTTTATCTATGCTTGTACCAAAGGAAGCAATAATTTTTGGAAGTGCAACATTGACAATTGTTACATCAAGAACTGCCATAAATGTTCCGATCATTACGCTCAATAAAACCCACCAACTATAGGATTCATGTCCCGGCGTCATAGACGGGAACATTTTTAAGATTGAATTCCTTAATTGTGTGTTAAAAAAATCTCGCACTTAATTACTTCCTCTCTTTTATATCTACTTCTACAGACATTCCCGGCAGTAAAGTAATCTTTTTGTCGCTTTGCTTTTGAACCTGTTCAATTGAGATCTTAACCGGCACTCTTTGAGTAACTTTTGTAAAGTTTCCGGAAGCATTATTAGGAGGAATAAGAGAAAATTGTGAAGCAGTATTTGATCCAATTTGTATTACAGTTCCTTTGAATTTATTATCCGGAAAAGCATCTACAGAAATATCAACACTATCCCTTAAATTTATTAAAGAAAGTTTTGTCTCTTCAAAATTTGCAGTAACCCATAAGCTGCTTGTCTTATAAGCAGAAAGAATTGGTTGTCCCGGTTGTACAACATCTCCTTGTAAAACCCATTTTTTCGCGACAATTCCATCAATAGGAGAAATTATTTTTGTATTCTCAAGATTAGTGTTTAGTACGTTTATTTTTGCAAGTGCTGTGCTTACCTGCGATTGAGAAATGTTAAACTGAACTTGCTGTGTCTGAACTTCTTTTTGTGCGTGATCGTATTGTTCTTTTGGTATTATATTATTTTTATACTGCAGTTCAGCCCGGTCAAAATCGTCTTTTGCTTTTTCAAGCTTTACCTCTGCAAGTTTTACATTATCTTTAGCAAGATTCAATTGTGCTTCAGCTTCTTTTATTTGTGCAAGAATATCAGAGGAACTAAGCTGGGCAATTAAATCTCCACTGTCGACTGTATCGCCTTCACTTACAGTGAGACTATCAATTCTTCCTAAAATTTTTGCACTTATAGTTGCTTTATCTGCATCAACAAAAGCGTCATCCGTTGATACATGTCCTAGTTGTCCCTGGTACCAGAACCAAAAACCTATTATAGCAGCAATTAATAATATTGCAGGTATTAATATTTTTTTGTTTTTATAGAGCGGTTTTGCATTTTCTATTTTATCATTTCCGTTCATAAATTATTTCCCATTAGATTTAGTTTAAAAATTTGCTATGAAGTTATTAGCTCTTAATTCCGTTAATAAAAGTTTCTACTGTTAGAAGCATTTCATCTTTAAGTTCTTTATATGATTTGGCGTCTATTTGTTGTTCCTGAATAGATTTCAAAGTTCTTAACCGGAGTCCTTGTAAAACATGTAAAAGGGTGCGCACGAGTTTTTCATCGATATTTTTTTTGAATTCGCCTTTCCTTTTTCCTTCTTCAAAAATTTTCATCATTAACAGTAGTTCCTGCTCTTCAAGATCTTTATGATATTGTTTGAACTGTGATTTCTGTCCGATGAAAGAATAAAAAGAAAGTGTTCCGAGATTAACCAGCTTATGAAAATATTTTAACCTTTGGTCAACATATTGAAGTAATTTAACTTCGCCTTTAGTTTCATTATTCAGGATCTTCTCTAGTTCATTAGAGAATTCATCTTGCTCTTGTGTCAGCACAGCCTGAAAAAGATTTTCCTTCGTAGGGAAGTAATAATACAATGATGCCTTTCCCATTTCTATGTCGGCGGCAATTTCATCCATGGTTACTTTGGAAAATCCAAAGTGAGCGAATCTTTCACGCGCAGCCTTAATTATGACTAATTCTTTTGTTTTTTCTTCTGACATTTAAACCCTTACCTTATATATTCGACTATTATACTGAAATAGTCGAATAGCAAACTTATGGTAAGATTTATTAATTGTCAAGTATAAATTGTCCGAAACGTAAAAGGTTTGTATATGCCTTTAAGATTATAGGGGTTTCTTTAGAACTATAAACGAAGAGGAATTGTATGTAGTTCTTTTTTTTAGATTAACTTTGAATAGTGAATTCGAAACATTTTCAGGGAAAGTTATGGTCCATAAATCTATCAACCGCCTTCAATATCTTTGTGAAATAATTCCTCCGTTGTTAAATGAAATACCCGAAAAAGAATTTTCTTTTAAACCTTCTCCAATTAAGTGGAGTAAAAAAGAAATTCTCGGACATTTAATCGACAGCGCAACAAATAATCATCAGAGATTTGTAAGAATACAATTTGAAGATTTACCTTCGATTACCTACAACCAGGATAACTGGAACAATCACAGTTATCATAATAAAATGAATTCTGAACATCTAATTAAATTCTGGGAATTGTATAATCGTCATCTTGTTGAACTTGTCAAATTAATTCCTAAAGAAAACTTAACAAGAAAATCATTGACCGACGATGAAAAAACAGTAACTCTCGAATGGCTAATTGAAGATTATGTTCATCATCTTGAACATCATCTAAAACAAATTGTTAATTATAATTAAAGGGGATAAAATGGAAATGAAAAAATATCTTATCGAGACTTTTGAATTTAATAGTCTTATGAACAAAAAGCTTTTGGAAAAAATAAAAGAGCTGCCTGATAAAGAAGAGTCCATCAGGTTTTTCAGTCACCTGATTAATTCGCAAAAGAAGTGGATGACAAGAATAATTCAATATCCCAAAGATTCGGAAATGGATTGGTGGGAACCATCGTATTCGTTTGATGAACTTGAAGAAAAGTGGAATGAAAGTCTTAAGGAATGGACTAAATATTTAAATAGTAAAACTGAAGAAGAACTTTTTAATGAAGTCAAATTCATCGGTTATGATAGGGGACATTGGTCCGCGCCGCTGAAAGATATTGCCTTACAATTGAATTATCATTCTATACATCACCGTGCACAAATACAATTGTTTATTCGTCAGCAGGGCTTAGAGCCCGATTTCGTTGATTATATTGGAACAGTTTATAAAAAGATTGCGTGATTAGAAAACAGATATGCCAGATTTTTGAAATCTGGCATATCTAATAATTATAATAACTTACTCACTCTCAATCCCGGCATATTTCATAATAAATTCTGGTGCAGGTAAATCAGTTTTGAAAATGTCTTTAATTTTTCTCTGTGTTAAAGCCCATCTGTGCAGCCAGGAAATTCCTCCAGCACCGAAAAATGTATCCGGAGAATTATAAGCCGTATCTTTAAGAGCTTCATTTAGAGGAATAAATTTATAGCCACGCTTCATCATCATCTCGGCAAGTTCATTAAAATGATCAGCATTAAGTTTGCTTGCGTGAATAAGAAGTATTTGTTTTATTTCACGTCCTAATAACTCTCTTGAGACAAATTCAAAATGTTCAAACTTACTTTCCATATATGGGATGTAAGCATCCGAGATTTTCTTCATCATTGTAGAATCATTTTCACGTAAAGCTTTTTCATAGCCGCTTGCAAATACCCAGTCCGAGTTATCAATTGTTACAGGAGCAATTGTATAATTATGCTCTTTCAAAAAATTTTCAAGTGAATCTCTTACTTCAATATTTCTTCCAGTTTGTAAAAATGGGTGGCGGAAATAAATTAATTCTTTTCCTGCCCTTTCAATTAGTCCTCTGATTATTCGTTCTCCTTTAAGTAAATCTTCGGTATAATCCTTTGCAGGAATTCGGTTCAGACTTTTATGTGAAAATGTGTGATTGCCCAAATCAAAATCTGCATCAAGCCATTGTTTAAGAAGATCAACCCTTTCGACAATGAGAGTATCATTTCTATAAAGTTTTCCTTCGTTTACAAAACCGATTGCAGGCACATTATAATTTTTAAGTTTTGTCAACAAATCAGAAGTCAATTTTTGCAGAAACTCAATATCTTTATTTCCGGATGCTGCAGGCAGATCGTCTATTGTGATTACGACCTCCCTATGTGTCGGCTGTGAAAATATAGCAGTAGCTAAGAGAACAAAAGTCGATATTGTTTTAGTTAAATTTATTTTTTTCCCAATGATTTTAATTTAAAAACAGACTAATTTAGCAAAAGAAAATCATTTATGAATAGAGCTGAAAATAAAATTAATGAAAAGTCAGTTACAGTTTTTGGAAGCGCTATCCCTTTGCCCGGAGAAGCAGAATATGAAACTGCATACCACCTCGGTAAGCTTTTAGCAGTGAATGGATTTGATGTAATCAACGGCGGCTATTATGGAATTATGGAAGCCGTTTCAAAAGGGGCAACAGAAAACGGAAGTTCGGCAACTGGAATAACTTTAAACTATCTTAAAAGAGAACCAAATAAATTTCTTACTAAAATTGTTTCCTGTGATAATCTTTTTGAAAGGATCAACAAACTGATTAAACTGGGCGATGCATACGTGGTTCTGCAGGGAGGCACGGGAACTTTGCTTGAGTTTGCTGCGGTCTGGGAATATTTAAATAAAAATCTTATTGATAAAAAGCTGGTTGCTTGTCATTCAACAATGTGGCAAGGAATTGGTGAAATAATGAACGAGCAGCTAAAAAAAGAAGAAAAAAATACAAACCTTGTTTCCTTTTTTGATGATGTTGAAAGATTGGTTGAGTTTATAATTTCGAAGCTAGGATAATGGAATACAGATAATGGGGATTGGACGGACTTTCAAGGATAAGAAATTATTTTTTTAGCACTTCTTTCGCTGCGTTATAAACCATTTCAACGCTTAACTCTTTGATGCATTTAAATAGGACATCATCTCTATAACATTTAAGAGGTTTTGGAGAATAGAAAAAGCATGGAGAACAATCTAAATTAAGTGTTACAATTTTATGATTTGTTTTCCATGGATGGATATAGTTGGTGTTCGTAGGACCTATTATCGCAATGACATTTAATTTTAGTGCTGATGCAACATGCATAAGGCTGGAATCGTTTGTTATAAAAAGATTGCATCTTTTCATAACCGCGGCAGAACTTGCAAGATCATCGGTTCTAACAATAGAAACTGCCGGCGAATTTATCTGTGATAAAACATTTTCTTTTAGTCCATCTTCTTCAGGCCCACCGAATATTAATATTTTAGCCTTTTGATTTTCAATTAATAATTTTGCAAGTCCGGCAAACTTTTCCGGTTCCCATCTTCTTTTAATATGATTTTTTAGGGTCGCACATCCTGGATGGAAACCAACTACAAGGTCGTCTTCTGAGATGTTAAGATTTTTTAGATATTCTTTCGAAAACAATATATCTTCTTCTGAAATAGGGAATTCAAGCGATGGTTCTTCTCCAAATTCTTTGTTAAGTATTTTTTCAACAAGCCTGATGTTTGTTTGAACATTGTGAAGAGAATCATTTTCCAGAACGGTTATGTTGTTTAAGAAACCAAGATTTGGGTTGTTTCTTCTTAAATATTCTACTGCTGCTCTTTTCTTTGCCCCAATCAAAAAATTAATAAGATTATATTCTTTTCTGTTGGAAGGATAAACGTTTATTGATACATCATATTTTTTCCTGAGAGAAAGAACAAACTTTGTTGACGAAAGAAAACTTTCTTTAAGAAAGTCGAACAAAATTACATTATCTATATCCGGGTTTTTTTGATATAAGGAACGGGCACTATTTATCATTACAAGAATATCAATGGAAGAATCAGGCAGTTCTTTTTTTAGTAACTTTAATGAGGGGGAAAACATTAGAGCATCTCCGATTCCGGAAAGTGCGATGATAAGAATTTTCATAACCTAATAATAAGAAGGATGCCCCGTTTGTTTAAAAAACGGGGTAAAATATTTCCCGGGTTATCTGTTAAAATTAATTGGCTGAACTGTCTTTTCCATTTGCCTGGCTAAGTTTGCGGTATTTTTCAACGTTTGCTTTAACTGACGGATCATTCGGATACATTACCTGCAGTCTTTGCCATAATTCATACGACTTCTTATACTCTTTTTGGTTTTCATAAAGATCAATAAGTACACGGTAAGGGTTATAATAAGAACGTACGTCTTCCGGATTTTGTTCGAGTGTAGCCAGAGCTATTTTTTCAACCTCTTTTGCATATTCATTATATCTTGCTTGTGAGCCTGCATTTAAGTATAAGTTTGCAACTTCATATAATAAACCAAAGGGCATAGGTCTTATATGATGCGGAATTTTTTCTTCCATTTGATCGAGTGTATTAATTGCCAGATCATTCTGATTCGTATTTAGATAGTATAAAGTTAATCTCATATACGCATTGCGGTAGTTCTGAAGCAACCTGGAATGGTTCTCGTCAAAGAATATGTCCGGATTATTTATCCCCCTGAATTTAAACCCGGGATCAAAAGTTTTACTGTACCCTTCATTTTCTTGAAGTTCCTTTTTTACTAATTCTGGATTTATAAATTCTATCCCGGGCTTACGCTTTTCCGGTACTACTCTGAAAGCCATTCCTTCCATTCTTAAGTAATCCTGCAACCCGATTTTACTATCCTCGGAACAGGTAACTGCAAAATATATTGGACGCTTCCAGATATTTGCCTCGACAATTTCTTTTACCATTATATCCTGTACCCGTATTGCTTTAACATTTCCAAAAGTTAAGGTGTTGTTCATCTTAAATTTCATTACACCTTGTTTAAGCACCGAAGAATCTGAAACACCATATTTTTGTACAATATCTCTTAACTCAGGACCGGAACGAGGAAGATCAATTGTAATATCCTTGGGATCCCATTGTATTGGTCTTATTTGTTCAATTTGTTCATCGGAAAGCTTCATGTCGACAGTCCCTACTCCGTACGGGTCACTGTTTTTTAAAAGTCTTATATACCAGGAAGTATTAAGAAGACTAAGATTAGCAATCTTTACATCTCTTCTTATACCTTCCACATCCTGAAGATACCATAATGGGAATGTATCATTATCTCCATTTGTAAAAAGCACAGCATTTGGAGCGCAACTTTGCAGAAGGTTATATGAATAATCCCATGGAACCCAATTCTTGGAACGGTCGTGGGTATAATAATTTGCTCTCAGCATAACTAAAGGAACAAGTATAAATCCAGCTAAGAGAGTTGCTGTAACACTTGCATTTTGTAAAGGAAAATTCTTAACCTTTTGTCGTATTAAATCCGCCAATCCCTGGATTGCAATAGCAATCCATATTGAAAAGACAAAAAAGGCTCCGACGTAAAAGTAATCTCTCTCTCTCGGCTGAGGTTCCTGTTGGTTCTGGTAAAAAGCGGTAAGATATCCCATCAGGATAAACATAACCATAAATACCGATGCCATTTTCCAGTCGCGCCTGAAATGGAAATAAATACCAATCAAGCCGAGAAGAAATGGAATTCCGAATAACGAATCTTTTACATTACCGTTAAAGCTTACCCCGATAATTTTTCCAAAGAAATTTCCTACTTTATTAAAAGGAGCTATGTTCGCTTCATCATCCTGTGTCCATCCTTCACGCCCGGCATAATTCCATAACAAATAGCGTGTCATCATGTGATTCATCTGGTATGTCCAGAAAAAGTCGAGGTCACTTGAATAATTGGTATATATTCCTTGTTGATGTGTTTCAGACGAGAATCTTCTTTTGAATATAGGGAAATCGCCATATTGTTCACGGTTAAGGTAAGAAACAAGTTCAGTTAACTTGTCCGGCTCATTTTCATCCATCGGGGGATATTTATTTGCCCTGATTATTACCATTGCAAACGTGGTAAACCCGATTATAACAAAAAGGAAAGAAGTGAAAACCAGGTTAAGTGTTGGTTTATTTTCTTTAACTGAATACCGGATTCCAAATGCGACCAGTACAAAAATCAACAGGATGATTATTATACCCATTACTTCATTATTTCCGGCAACTTCGCTTAAAATACCGGGTATGTATTTTACGACGCCGGGGTAAACTACAAATAAGCTAATACCACCGATTATAACGGGTAAATAGAAAGAGTTTCTGTTTAATAGCTTTCTCCACATAACTGCAATAAAAAGAACACTAAGTCCCATAGTTATCATCTTAAATCTGGAATCGTACGCCTGGTATTCTTCCTGTGTGGGCGCGGTTGTTCCTTTTTGTGTACTCCACATTGCCACAGCAATCAACAGTATTGCGGCAACGTGAATGAGGAAAATGTACCCGGTTTTCTTTAACGCTTCCTCATCGTCCATATACTTTCTGAAGAAAATAATCATAACAATGGGGACGAGAGCAAGTAAGCTCATTAAATGTACACCAGTTGCAATCCCAAGAAAGTAAGCTATCATTATTAGATATTTTTCACTTCCTTTTTGGTCTGCCCTTTCATGCCAGCGCATCATAAGATAAACTGATGAAGCTAAAAGAAATGTACTGAAAGCATAAACTTCGGCCTCGACTCCGTTAAACCAGAATGTATCACTAAATGAAAAGGAAAGAGCTCCAATAGCTGCTGCAATGTAAGTTGTTAGTGCATCAAGAAAACTTTTGTACTCTTTACCTCGGTAGTT
>Ga0210099_1000245_pt1 | contig 19143 bp, 16 predicted proteins | sample Joice_ThreeSqA_D_4_FD_184872 | JGI IMG/M metagenome (GOLD analysis project Ga0210099, IMG submission 184872) | Wetland microbial communities from San Francisco Bay, California, USA, that impact long-term carbon sequestration - Joice_ThreeSqA_D2... | ecosystem: Environmental > Aquatic > Marine >...
CCCCCAAATATCCGGAGCATGAATGAAACAAATTATGTGTCAGAGCACCATTGCCACATGCAATATCCAGAAGAGTGTCGTCCCTCTTTAGTTCGAGTGCTGAGCTTATCGCATTCAGTATCAATTTTATCTGTTCATCTGACACCGGTTTGCCATTTACCGTGCGGCGCGTTTGTCCCAAAAAATCGTCTGGCGCACATGACTTGGCGTATTCATCGAAATTGAATTTTTTGTATTCACTTTTCTCTTTTGACATCTTTTTACTCCAAAATTATGGTATGTAAATATATTGATTAAGGCTCACTTAAGGTTACTTTCCGGCTAACTTTAGGACCAGTTTTCCCACCTGCTCTACTTGCTGCTGATCAAGACGTTGATCAATGGGTAGAAAAAGTGTTTCGTTAATAAGCGATGACTCAATTGTATTACCCATGACCCTTGGCAAAGCATCCGGCCAATAAGTGGGGGTGAAAACATTTTTCGCGGATAAATCATTTCTAATTTTGTAAATATCACATCCCTTTAGAGTCAGGGGATAACACAAAGGCACATCATCCTCACCTAGCATCCAGTTCGTATCATTTGCGTCATCCATCATTTTCGCCATATTTGAATAATTTATTCTTCTTCGCTTGGCTACTTGATCCCACCTAATGCTTTTCATCAAACGTCGTGTTAACCGAGACATGGATAGTGGGGAATTATCACTCAACGAGTTTCTGGCTTTTTCAAAATCCGCATATCCTTCACGCGCTGAATAGGCCATGCGAATAAGTAAATATCTCATCCGCTCAAATGAACCTCGATCCTCTTCCTTTGGTGGAGCAATCCTTAATGGAGGTGATGCTCTTAGCAAACCACCATCAGGTAACCCAACAAATTTTCTAGGTGAATATACCGTTGCCAAGGCAGAGTTTTGCTCTGCAAACAATGCTTGACTACTGTCTATTATTAAACTTTCGTTAGGAATAACTTTGAGTAAACGAATAATATTTTGCTGGCATAACCCAAAATAATTGACATATAGAATGGCGCAGTTTTCGGGCAAAAAGCGTGGCAGATTGATTGGGAAAAGGGTTTCATCAAGATAATAAGTTTCAACCTCTACGCCAGCATCATTTGCTGACTTGATGATGGAGCTGCAAATGTAAGCTGGCATCATGACGCGAGTAATTTCATTACATTCAAACACTGCACGCAATGCTGCTCGTGCAGACTGAAATTTGATTGCATCCGGGTATAGATCGCCATAATCGGGCAGGTCTAAGCCGAAGTAACCTCCAATTTCCGTTAAGGATTCAGCGCGTTCTTTGGTTATCTCGTTCATCATTTCCAAAGTTTTATTGTGGTAGTAGATATTCGATCAAATTATATAAGCAACTGCCAATCAATGCCGATAATTTGAATAACTGACTGACTCTCCTGATAGGCATCTTGAGACGGAGGCAATCCAATTCAAGGTTCATTTCCCGGCTCCGATACTTTTAATCATCTCACGCTGCGATAGGTCGGGAATACCATATTCTCTGGAAGAAGTAAGGCTGCATGTTCGCAACTTTCATGGCTTGTCTTTCACCACTCAAAGTGATGTCGTCAATTCTTTATTGATATAGCCCATCATTTTCCTCTCTTCTTCACCGTGTACTAGATTTTCAAGACAGCAAAGTTCAGTTCAATGGATGTTTCCGCATCGCTTTTTTGCAGGTCGTCATCGAGCATTTCGGCGATCAGCTCGCCGCTTTTTTGCATCAGCGATTTTTGCTGTGCCTTGTCTTGCAAAACCGACAGTACCATGATGATTTTCGATAATTCGCGGATCTTCGAGAAGGTCTCGATGATGGCAAATGTTGCCTCTATGGCCCGCTTGCTGCGCAATATTGTGGCGAACATATACAAACTCCTTTCGGTGAAGACATTGGGCACGACTCTGGTCTTGGCAAATTTTGCGGTCAAAAATTTTGTCCGCAAATTCTTGAACTCCGTCTCGCTGAGTGTGAGCATGTAATCCTTCGGGAATTTTTCCTGGTTGTTTTTCCCGTCACGTTGATACGCTTAGTCTCGACACCGTATATCTCGGCGACGTCGCTATCCAACAGGGCATTCCGCCCCCTGATCTCGATGATCAGCTTTGTCAGATTCTCGATCTTCACGACGTCGCTCATTTCGCGCCTTATACGCTTTGCCAGACTATTGATCCGACCAAGTAAAGTTTAATGTCCGTTCACCCTAATCTCTTCGATAATGTTCAGGGCCGATTCCTCTGGTATAGCCAGCGAAATCGATGCATCTATGTGCTCCCTTCGACTTCGCTACGCTAAGCACAGAGCGATCGGAATTGATACTATTCCGTGCCGCCTCAATTGCCATTCACCTTGGCCAGTTTATCCACCGCCGCTTTTGATCAAACCGCGCTGCTTCATTTCACCCGTGACTTGTTGTACGCAATCATCCAGCGCTGCACCGCCGGTGTTCACATCGAGTTCGGGATGGTCGGGCGCTTCGTAGGGCGACGAGATGCCGGTAAATTCGGGTATCTGTCCGGCGCGGGCTTTTTTGTACATGCCCTTCACATCGCGCGCTTCGCAGACCTCGATCGGGGCATTGCAAAAGATCTCGATGAAATCGCCATGCTCGACCATGCCGCGCACGCGTTCGCGATCGGCGCGATAGGGCGAGATGAACGCGGTCAGCACGATCACGCCCGCTTCCATGAAGAGCTTGGCCAATTCGCCGATGCGGCGGATATTCTCGACGCGGTCTTTGCTGGAAAAACCCAGGTCACCGCACAAACCGTGCCGGACATTGTCGCCATCCAGCACGAAGGTACGGCAACCCTGCTGGTGCAGCGTTTCTTCAACTGCATGGGCCAGTGTGGATTTGCCGGAACCGGACAAGCCGGTGAACCAGACGATCGCGCCGCGATGTCCGTTTTGTGCCTCGCGTCTGGCGCGGGTGACGGTAGCGTGGTGCCAGACGACGTTCCTGTCGGTGGGTGTCTTCAAGAAGATAACTCCTGTAAAGGTATATTCAGCAGATCGCGCAATGTTTTGTCTGCGGCCGGCAGCACTAAGAATTCCGGGTTGTGCAGGTCTGGCTTGTTGTAGTGCAACTCCTGCCCGTTGGCGTCACACACAGACCCACCCGCTTCGTTGACGATTGCGTGTGCAGCGGCGGTGTCCCATTCCATCGTCGGGCCCAGGCGCGGATAGAAGTTCGCCACGCCTTCCGCCACCAGGCAGAATTTCAACGAGCTGCCCATGCTGATCGATTCGAATTCGCCGAGCTGTTCTAGCAGCTCCGTGGTGCGCGCATCGCTGTGCGATCGGCTGGCGACGACCTTGACGGGTTTGCCTTGCACATGTGGTTTGACTGTGATGGGCTTTGCTTTGCTCTTGCTGAGCTGTACGAATGCGCCCGCGCCCTGAGTCGCGTAATAGCAGACATCCAGTACCGGTGCGTACACCACGCCCATGACCGGGATGCCATTGTCGATCAGCGCGATGTTGACGGTGAATTCGCCATTGCGTTTGATGAATTCCTTGGTGCCGTCGAGCGGGTCCACCAGCCAGTAACAGCTCCATGACTTGCGTTCGGCATAAGGGATGTCTGCGGCTTCTTCGGAATGAACGGGTAAAACGGGTGTAAGTTTTTTCAATCCGGCGACGATAGTCCGGTGCGAGGCCAGGTCCGCCTGCGTGAGCGGCGAATCATCCGCCTTGCTGCTCACTCCCGCTTCACCGCTGCGGTAGACCGCCATGATCGCTTCGCCTGCCTGGTATGCGAGCGTTACCACTTGGGGCAACAGGGCTACGCGCTGTTTGGCGGACAACGGATTCGCAGCATGGCCATCATCGGCATCAATGGCAGCCCGGGTCAATGGCTCACTCATTGGCGTTCTCCATCAGACCTTTTTGTTCCGCTTCGCGCTTCAATGCCTCGATCTCCGCACGCAGCCGTTCGTATTCCTGCATCTTGTGTTTGAGGAAGAGTACCGTGATGCGCGCCTTTTCTTCCACGCCGTGCGGCGTGAGCAGATAGGCATAGGCCAGCTTGTTGTCGCTGTTGCGGAAATTATTGACCTTGAGCAGCCCTTTCGCGACCAGCGCGTTCAGGCAGAAATTGACCTTGCCCAAACTGATACCGAGACGCTTTGCCATATCCCGTTGCGACAGGCTGGGGTTTTCCTCCAGTGTCTTGAGCAAGCCGTAATGGGTATTTTCGTCGAGCATGAGGGTGCGTTCAATTGATGAACGCGCATTACAGCAGCCTTTGCGGGGTGCTGTCAAGCAGGAAGGTGGCGGTGGACAAAAGGCGTGGGATATAGAGAAGACGCTTAGTGTTTGACTGAGTAAACCCACCCTCCGATAGAACAACTAGCCATCCCACTAAGCAACCATAAGACAGTTGCCAAGTGGTTGGTTAATCCCTCAACCTCCTTTCGCTACGCTTTCCCCCTGAAGGGGAAGGAGTGAGACTCGCCCTGTGTTCGAATTGCCTGCGCTGTCAGTGCAGCGCCTGATTGACCTTGATCAGATCTTCTTCACCCATCGTGCCAACTGCCGCTTTCAGGCGCAGCTCGCTGATCAGGTAGTTGTACTGGGATTGGTACAAGTCGCGACGTGTCGAAAAAAGCTGTTGTTGCGCGTTCAGCACATCGAGGTTGGTGCGCACGCCGACTTCCTGCCCCAGCTTGCTGGCTTGCAGCACGCTTTCGCTGGAAGCAAGGGCTTGTTTCAAGGCTTCGACCTGCGACATGCCGCTGACCACACCGAGATAGGCCTGGCGGGTCTGGTTGGCGACGCTGCGATGGGCATTTTCCAGTTCCTGTTTGGCACGCTCGTAATTGGCTTCCGCTTCGCGCCATCTGGAATTCGTTGAGCCACCCGCGAACAACGGCATGTTCAGTTGCACCCCCACGCTCTTGTTGGTGATATCGAGGCCCAAACCAAGGGTGGTGGAGGCGCCGTTGTTCTTGTTGCGTGAATAGTTCGCCACCAAGTCCAGGGTCGGATAGTGGCCGCCGCGATTGCGCGCCACTTCTTTTTCTGCCAGCTCGGCAGCCGCCTTGGCGTTGGCGAGTTGCGGGCTGGTCAACATCGCGTCTTCTACCCACTTTTCCATGTCGGCGGGCTGGGGTGCTTCAAGCTTGAAATCCTTGCCCAGGGGTTTGAGATTCTGCGGCATCTCGTTGATCAACTGTTGCAACGCGCGGCGCTTGATCTCCAGGTCGTTCTGCACCGCGATCTGCTGGGCGCTGGTGAGGTCGTAGCGCGATTGCGCCTCGAGGGTATCTGTGATCGTTGCGCTCCCCACTTCGAAGTTGCGTTTGGCTTGCTCGAGTTGTTCGGAGATGGCGGTCTTTTGCGCTTCGGCGAGCTGCACGGTGTCCTGCGCGATCAGCACATCGAAATAGGCTTGCGCGACACGCAGCACCAGATCCTGTATGGCGATCCTGAATTGCGCCTCGGTTTGCAACAATTGCAAATCCGCTTCGGTATAGGTTGTCCAGTTTTGCTGGCGGAACAACGGCTGCACCAGGCTCACGCCGTAGCCATTGCTGTTGAATTGATTGTTGAGGGTCGCACCGGACAACGTCGAGTCCTGATCATTGAATGTGGTGTTCGCTGTCAGGTTGATCGTGGGTAACAATAAAGCGCGACCCTGCGGCAACTTTTCCAGCCCGGCTTCGCGGGCTGCCTTAGCGCTGGCGAATACCGGATCGTTGGCCTGGGCAGTCAGGAAGGTTTCCAGCAGATCGGCCGCCTGCGCGTTGCTGGTCGCGACCAGCAGCGTTGCAAGTGCAAGCTTTAACGGAAAATATTTCATCACGATATTTGCAAGAATTATATTAGATTTGGCTAATATTAAAGGTTACCGTCCGTTTGTGCAACACCGGCCTGACGGTTCAGAACACGAACCGTTTGGGCTGTTGCGCATTTTGCAGCGGTGCGACGCAGGCTTCCATGATGTTTACGGCGTGAAAGACATCCGGTGCGACGCGGGTGATCAGCTTCGCTTCCATCACCGGCGGATCTCCGACGATGGCAAACAGGCGGCCGCCGATCTTCAGGCTGTTCTTGAATTCATCGGGCAACACCGGGGTTGAACCGGTCAGCACGATGACATCGAAGTTTTCGCTATTGACCCAGCCGTGCGACGCATCGCCGATCTCAAGGGTGATGTTGTCGCGCTGGATAGCCGCCAGATTCTGTCTGGCCATGGCGTTCAACTGCGGTACGATCTCCACCGAGGTAACGTGTCCCGCCAGCGCGGACAGCAAAGCGGTCAGATAACCGCTGCCGGTGCCTACTTCCAGTACCTGGTCGTTGCGGCTGAGATGCAATTCCTGCACGGTGCGCGCTTCCAGCTTGGGTTGCCACATGTATGCCCCATAGCCCAAGGGGATCTCCATATCTGCGAAGGCCAATCCCTTCATTTCCTTCGGTACGAACAGTTCGCGGCGCACGAGCTTGAGCAATTCGAGGATACGGCCCTCCAGCACTTCGCAAGGACGTATCTGTTGTTCTATCATGTTGAAGCGCGCTTGTTCCACGTTCTGCATCTCACTCTCCCAAATCTTGATTTATTTCGTGTTATTTCGCCGGCAGTATAGCAATACGCCACCGCACGCTCAACAAGTGTCTGGCATTGCACAGCATACTCCAGAAGCATTGCATCTGCTGCTTCTGCACTCATACCAACCACACTTGGCGACTGCTGACGCGACCCTATGCAAACTGTGTCTAAATTTGCAATTCGAGCGCCTTTCCAGTAACTTGCTCAACTCGCTAGGGGTCTCCGCCGATCTAAATTTTGGCGGGGTGAGAAAGTCCCTTTGAACCTGTACGGGTAATGCCGTCGTAGGGAAGCATCCTCACGATGTTTCCCCGCTGTTGAGGAGCATCACGATGAACGCCAACCCCAAATTTGTTGCCCCTAATTTTTCCGCAGACTCGGCGCATGTCGATGCGGCGGCGATCAAGCCGTTGCCGAATTCACGCAAGGTTTACGTCGAAGGTTCCCGCCCCGATATCCGGGTGCCGATGCGAGAGATCTCGCAAGCCGACACACCCGATGGCATGGGCGCGGAAAGGAATCCGGCGATCCATGTGTACGACTGTTCCGGTCCGTATACCGACCCCGCGGTAAAGATCGATATCCGGTCCGGCCTGTCCGCGCTGCGCGAAGGCTGGATCGACGAACGCGGCGATACCGAGGTGCTGGACAATCTCAGTTCCGAATACGGTCAGCAACGCCTGAACGACCCGGAGCTTGCCGGGATGCGCTTCGACTTGCGCCGTGCCCCGCGAAAAGCAAAGCCGGGCAAAAATATCACGCAGATGCACTATGCGCGTGCAGGCATCATAACGCCGGAGATGGAATTCATCGCCATCAGGGAGAACCAGCGTCGCGAGGGACTTTCCGATATGCTGATGAAACAGCACCCCGGCGAGAATTTCGGCGCGCACATGCCCGAACTGATCACGCCCGAATTCGTGCGCAGCGAGGTGGCCGCAGGTCGCGCCATCATCCCGCTCAACATCAATCACCCGGAAGTCGAGCCGATGATCATCGGCCGAAATTTTCTGGTGAAGATCAACGCCAACATCGGCAATTCCGCGCTCGGTTCGAGCATACAGGAAGAAGTGGAGAAGATGACCTGGGCGATCCGCTGGGGCGGCGACACGGTGATGGATCTGTCCACCGGCAAGCACATCCACGAGACGCGCGAATGGATCATCCGCAATTCGCCGGTGCCGATCGGTACCGTGCCGATCTATCAGGCACTGGAAAAAGTGAACGGCAAGGCGGAAGACCTGACCTGGGAGATCTTCCGCGATACATTGATCGAACAGGCCGAACAGGGCGTGGACTATTTCACGATACATGCCGGCGTGCTGTTACGTTATGTGCCGATGACCGCGAAGCGCATGACCGGCATCGTGTCGCGCGGCGGATCGATCATGGCAAAGTGGTGTTTGGCGCATCACAAGGAGAGCTTCCTGTTCACCCATTTCGAGGACATCTGCGAGATCATGAAGGCCTACGACGTGAGTTTCAGCCTTGGTGACGGTTTACGTCCCGGCTCGATCTACGATGCCAACGACGAGGCACAGCTCGGTGAATTGAAGACGCTCGGCGAACTCACCCAGATCGCCTGGATGCATGATGTGCAGGTGATGATCGAAGGGCCCGGCCACGTGCCGATGCACCTGATCAAGGAGAACATGGACCTGCAACTGAAGTGGTGCCACGAGGCGCCGTTCTATACTCTGGGTCCGCTGACGATGGACATCGCGCCCGGTTACGACCACATCACTTCGGCCATCGGCGCCGCAATGATAGGCTGGTTCGGTACAGCGATGCTGTGCTACGTGACACCCAAGGAACACCTCGGCCTGCCAGACAAGGACGACGTCAAGGAAGGCATCATCACCTACAAGATCGCCGCGCATGCCGCCGATCTTGCCAAGGGACATCCCGGCGCCCAGATCCGCGATAACGCTTTATCCAAGGCGCGCTTCGAATTCCGCTGGGACGATCAGTTCAATCTTGGCCTCGACCCGGACAAGGCGCGCGAATTCCACGACGAGACTTTGCCCAAGGAATCCGCCAAGGTCGCGCACTTCTGTTCGATGTGCGGCCCGCATTTTTGCTCGATGAAGATCTCCCAGGACGTGCGCGACTTCGCGGCGAAGGAGGGCATCGATGAATCCGCCGCGCTGAGCAAAGGTATGGAGCGCAAGGCCGAAGAGTTCGTCAAGGCGGGCAGCCAACTGTACAGCAAAGTCTGACGTGGACCTGATCTACTGGAAGGCCCTGATTCTGGGCATCGTCGAGGGGCTGACCGAATTCTTGCCGATCTCCTCCACCGGGCACTTGATCCTGGTCGGCGACCTGCTCGGCTTCAACGACGAACGCGGCAAGGTTTTCGAGATCGTGATCCAGTTCGCCGCGATCCTTGCAGTATGCTGGGAATATCGAACCAAGCTGATCTCGGTTGTCAGCGGGTTGGTGCAAAAACAGGAAGCGGCGCGGCGCTTCCTGCTCAATCTGTTCATCGCATTCCTGCCCGCGGCATTTCTGGGATTGTTGTTCGCAAGCAAGATCAAGCAGCATCTGTTTGCGCCGGTTCCGGTTGCGCTGGCCTTCATCGTCGGCGGCCTGATAATTCTGTGGGCGGAAAAGCGCGACCATAAGATCAATGTCGAAACGGTGGATGACATGCGCTGGAAGGATGCCTTGAAGGTTGGCTGCGCGCAAACGCTGGCATTGTTACCGGGCACCTCGCGCTCCGGCGCCACCATCATCGGCGGGTTGCTGTTCGGTTTGTCACGCAAGGCAGCCACCGAGTTTTCGTTCTTCCTCGCGATACCCACGCTGACTGCCGCGACGTTGTACGAGGTTGTGAAGTACCGGTCATTGTTCCACGCACACGACTGGTGGCTGTTCGCGGTGGGTGGGGCTGCTTCGTTCGTCAGCGCGTTCCTGTGTGTGCGCTGGTTGCTGAGATTTATCAGCCGCCACGACTTCAGTGCGTTCGCCTGGTATCGTATCGTGTTCGGCCTGGTGGTGCTGGGGACAGCATATAGCGGCATCGTTAGCTGGTCGGCTTCTTAGCGAAGATAAAACTGTCATCTCGCTGTCATAATAATGAAACATCATCACAACCGGAGATTCTTAACATGTCTAGAATGGTTCATTGCATAAAACTGGGACGCGAAGCCGAAGGGCTGGATCGTCCTCCCTACCCGGGCCCATTGGGCCAGCGGATATACGAGAACGTTTCCAGGGAAGCCTGGCAAGGCTGGCTCAAGTTCCAGACCATGCAGGTGAACGAGAACCGCCTCAATCTAGCCGATGCAGCAGCGCGCAAATTCCTCGCCACGATGATGGAAAAATATTTCTTCGGCGAAGGTGTTTCGATGCCCGAGGGATATGTTCCACCCAAGAGCTGACGGACTTTGCCGTGCCTAAAAAATTCGTAGCCCAGCAATTCCTGAATCGCGAACTCGGTCAACTCGCATTCAATCGCCGCGTGCTGGCGCAGGCTGAAGATAAAACCATCCCCTTACTGGAACGATTGAAGTACCTGTGCATCGTCAGCAGCAATCTCGACGAATTTTTCGAGATACGCGTGGCGGGGCTGATGGAGCAGATCAAGCTCGGCGGCATCGCCAACAACCCGGATGGACTGACCGCACAGCAAACCCTGAAACTTGTGCGCGAACAGGCGCATCAGTTGATCGAACGGCAGTATCAGGTCTTCAACAAGGAACTCATCCCCGCTCTGGCCGCGCAAAACATCAAGTTTCTGCGCCGCACCCAATGGAATGAAGCACAGAAGTCATGGGTCAGGGATTTTTTCTTCCGTGAAGTGATGCCGGTACTGACCCCGATCGGGCTCGACCCGGCGCATCCTTTTCCGCGCGTGATCAACAAGAGCCTTAACTTCGCCGTGGAACTGCAGGGCAAGGACGCTTTCGGGCGCAATTCGACGCGCGCCATCGTTCAGGCTCCGCGCGTGGTCCCCCGGACCATCCACATGCCATCCGAGATCAGCGGCTGCGATCATGGCTTCGTGTTCCTGTCTTCCATCCTGCACGCACATGTCGGCGAACTGTTCACCGGCATGGAGGTGCTCGGCTGCTACCAGTTCCGCGTGACGCGCAACAGCAACCTGTTTGTGGATGAGGAAGAAGTCAAGAACCTGCGCCTCAGCCTGCAGGGTGAACTGCCACAACGCCATTTCGGTGATGCGGTGCGTCTGGAGATCGCCGACAATTGTTCTCCACAGATCGCCGAATTGCTGCTCAGGGAATTCAACCTTGCAGCGGATGACCTGTATCGTGTGCACGGCCCGGTCAATCTGGTGCGCCTGATGCGCATACCCGATCTGGTTGAACGCGACGATCTGAAATTCCCCGCCTTTGTTCCCAGCGTGCCGCCCGTGCTGAGAAAGAAAGGCTCGGACATGTTCAAGGTGATACGCAAAAGCGACGTATTGCTGCATCACCCTTTCCAGTCATTCAAACCTGTCATCGATTTCATCCAGCAGGCGGCCAACGATGCAAACGTGGTCGCGATCAAACAAACCGTATATCGCACCGGCACAGATTCCGCTCTGATGGAGGCTTTGATCGCTGCTGCGGAACACGGCAAGGAAGTGACAGTGGTTGTCGAACTGCTGGCCCGCTTCGATGAGGAGGCCAACATCAACTGGGCGACTCGCCTGGAGGAAGTAGGCGCGCATGTGGTGTATGGCGTGGTCGGCCACAAGACCCACGCCAAGATGCTGATGGTGGTGCGCCGTGAGGATGGCAAGTTGCGCCGCTATGTGCATCTGGGCACGGGCAACTATCATCCGCGCACCGCACGGCTGTATACCGATTTCGGACTGTTCACCTGCAATGACAAGATCTGTGCGGATGCAAGCGAGGTATTCAGCCAGCTCACCAGCCTTGGCAAGGCGCGCGTGCTCAACTATCTCTGGCAATCTCCCTTCTCTTTGCACAGCGAGGTAATCAAGGCCATCCAGAATGAAACCAGCCATGCCATGGCTGGCAAGCGCAGCCGTATCATCGCCAAGATGAATGCCTTGCTTGAGCCGGAAACGATCTCCGCGCTTTATGAGGCCTCCAAGGCCGGGGTGAAGGTGGATCTGATCGTGCGCGGAGTATGTGCGCTACGCCCGGGCGTGAAGGGTTTATCCGAGAACATCCGGGTTCGATCTGTCATTGGACGATTTCTCGAGCACACCCGCATCTTCTATTTCCGCAACGATTTGAAACATGACGTTTATCTTGCCAGTGCGGACTGGATGGACAGGAACTTTTTCCGGCGCATCGAGGTCTGCTTCCCGTTGCTTGAGAAAAAGCTCAAAAAGCGCGTGATCGATGAAGGCCTGAAAATATACCTGCGCGATAATTGCCAGGTATGGGAGATGGATAGTGAAGGACAATACCACATCAGGAAAGCGCGCCGAGCTGCCCCGGTTTGCGCCCAGATCGAGTTGCTCAAGCAACTCGCCAGTCCTGCTGTCAAGGCGACACCTTAGCGTGATTGCCTGAGTATCTGGCAGATCGCAATGATGCGTTTACCCTACCGGAAGGAAATTGGTTACCTGATCCGAGCTAATGCTGCCACAATTGCATGCCGCAAGCGGCTATCAAACTTAACAATGAAACTACACTTCGCTTTGTTCCTGGCATTAGCCTCATTCTGCACATCATGCGCTTCGTTTGATCATGACGACTTGGGTCTTGATCTGCCGGTGCCGAAATCCGGATCCAGTATGAAGACGGCTTCATATGATCTCAACGATCCCCGACAGATCAACGAACTGACCGGAAAGCTGACCGAAAAGCGCGCACTTTTCATCGGCGAGATACACGACAGGGAGGCGCACCATCGAAACCAGTTCCTGCTCATCAAGAATCTTTATGAGCGCTATCCCAGTATCGCGATCGGCGTGGAATATTTCCAGCAACCCTTCCAATCGTACCTCAACGATTACATCTCGGGATTCATCGATGAAAGAGAGATGCTGGTCAGAACCGAGTACTTCAAGCGCTGGGATGTCGACTACCGGATGCTGCAACCGATCCTCAGATTCGCACGCGAGAATCACATACCGGTGCTGGCGCTGAATATCTCGGATGAGATACATCACAAGGTTTTTCACGGCGGTATCAAAAGCCTTACTCCTGAAGAACGTGAACATGTACCTGCTGATATCCAGCCGGTCGGCGAGGATTACAAGAACAGGCTCAAGGCGATTTTTAATACACATCCCGAAAGCAATACATTCGAGGATTTTGTCGAGGGGCAGCAGTTGTGGGACGAGTCCATGGCAGACGTCGCCGCTGCTTACCTGAAAGAACATCCCCAGACGCTGATGGTCGTTCTCGCGGGTTTGGGGCACATGATGTACGGCGACGGGATCCCGAAATCACTTGACCGCCGTCTCGGCGGAAAGTACAGCGCTGTGGCCATTAACGGCACACAACTGGGTGATTATCCGGGTGTTGCGGATTTCATACTTGCCACTTCAGGCGGTATCGCACTGACGAATACGGGCAAACTCGGGATATCCGTCGATGATTCAAGCAAGGAAGTCGTCATCACCCAACTCGGATCGACGGGTGCGGCAAAAGCTACAGGTATCAAAGTGGGTGACCGGCTTATCGCGCTTGACGGCATAAAGATCTCTAGCTTTCCCGAGATCAAGGCCATCATGTTCGACAAAAACCCCGGCGATGTCGTGCGCGTCACGGTGCGGCGCGAACATCTGCTGGCCGAAAATGAGGAATTGCAGTTCTATGTGATGTTGCGCTGAACATGAACGAACTGCTAACGCACCAAACTGTTGCGCGTCGCGATCCTGCCGCGCACCACTTCCGTAATACTCCCGTCTGGCTGAAGTACCGCCCTGGCAAGCGACGAGTCCGTTAGCGGCCATACACCTTTGATGAGATTGGTCGATTCCGCACCCTCGAAAATGGCATAACTGTATTTTGAATAGTGCGGCAACTTTCTGGCAAGTGTAGTCATCATGTCCGCATCGGGCACAGCCAGCCAGGCTGCCGGTGTGTCCCTGATATGCGTGGTCAGCGCAAGCGAGTACCGGTTCAGCGGGTAATCAACATTGCCGATGCGGGCTCCCCGGCTTGACAGGTCAGCCCCGCTGCGCGCAAGTGAGCTCTGGAAATCTCCGCGCCAGCGGTTTTCCCAGCCGAACAACCATACAGCGCCCTGTTGCGGGATTTTTTTTATTTCATCATCCCACACGATACGCGTGCTGCGCCCCGGCTGCTGCTGCCATCTTATTGCAACGCCAAGGTATTGCATGCGCACTTCTTCAGCAGCGTTACGCGGCAGAATGATCATAAGTTGTTCGGCTCCGAACACCTGCGACAACGCGGGTGGTATTTCGCTGCGGTCCAGACGGCGGAATACATCGAACTCGGGATCCACATCAACGCGCAGCGGTTGCCCGGTGAGCTTCAATCTCGCTTCAGCGTTCTTGCCTTCCATCTTGATCAATGTTGAATGTGCTTCTTCATTGCCTGCCAGCGTTATGGCGACCGGCACGTCAACAACATATGCCGGCCCGGACTGGGTCTGTTCAATATTGATGATCAACTCGTAGCCCTTGTCGGTGCGCTGTGTTTCTGCTGAAACGAGTCGCAGTTGCGGCGCGCCTGCCTGCTTGACCCATTGTGAGAAATACCGGCCGAGGTCTTCTCCAGCCGCCCGTGAAAATGTATTTTCAAGGTCTGTATAGCCTGCGCGTTTGAATTTGAATTCGCGGTACAGGTCTTGCAGTGCCTTCACGAAATTTTCATCACCCATTTTCCTGCGCAGCATGTGGAACACCATCATGGACTTGCCGTAACCCACCGCTTCGCTTTGTGCGCTGTGGCGGGAAGTGAATTCAGCAAGTGGAAAATCCCTTTCGGCTGAAACAAAATCGGCATATTTTTGCAGCATGCTTCGCCGGTATTCCGCACCGTTGCCTTGTTGTTCCTGCAGCAGATGATCCGCCAGGTAAGCGGTCAGTCCTTCGGACCAGTTGCCATTCTGATAGTCCACATAAACGCCGTTGCCCCACCAGTTGTGAAGGATCTCGTGCGGATATGAAGTATCGATGATGAACGGCAGGCGTATCACCCGGCTTCCCAACAGCGTGAACGACGGCATCCCGTAACCGGTCTCCCAGAAATTCTCCACCAGGGCAAACTTGGTGTACGGATAGGTGCCGATCAGCCGATTGTACATATCCAGATAGCGGGCTGTTGCATCAAGATAACGTTGCGCAAGTATTGCATCGTCATTGCGCAAATAAACCAGTTCCTCTATACCGTCATCGCTGCGCTGGTATTCGGTGAACGGTGCGGCAATCATGAAAATCTCGTCCTGGGGTTGTATTTCCTGCCATTTGACATGAGCCGTGTTCTTTTCAAAAGCTTCGTTTGCAAAAGTGCGTTTGCCCTGGCTGACCGCCCGCCAGTTTGCCGGCATTGCGATATCAAGGGAAAACGTCATCATGCCTTCACCCGGAACATTCTCTATGAGCGGATACCAGCCACTCGCACCGCTGAGTACCGCCCCCTCGGCGGCAATGATCCCCGGTGAATTTTCGAAAGTGCGCGCCTCCCGTACATCCTGCCGAGGAGGATGGAATATTTCGCCGCCGTAAACCAGTGTGAATTCGTCGCTGTTTGCCGGAAGCGTGATGCGGTATCGTTTCAGGGGGGCTTCCGTTAAACCAACCACAGCATTGACCGTCGCATCCGGCGATACGGGATGCAGGTCGCGATGCAGGAATATTTCTAACGTGCGGGGTGATCCGGGTGGCAGGCTGATTCGGTCCTCGGCTTCAAAATCATGCTGTTCCGGATGAAGCGCGATGCGCAATTCATGATGTGTAAAAACCAGGGCTTGGCAGCTTGTGCTGATGAACAGAGAAACAAGGATTAACAGTATGCGCATATTATTGAAAAGCTGCTGATGTGCTTATGGTGTTGAATTTACCGGAGACACGGGACATATCCCCCGATCATTCATGAATACTTTGTTAATCGTTTGTTATCAAGGGATCGAAATCGGTGAATTTGTTATTTATGGATTTTGCCGCCTTTGTTTTTGCATGATGGTGCGTTGCATTCACCGTATAGCGTAAGGGTGTGATCGCGCAAATTAAAGCCCAGCTTCTCGGCAATAGAACGCTGCCGCTTTTCAATAACTTCGTCATAGAATTCCTCGACCCGCCCGCAGTGTATACAGACGATATGATCGTGGTGCGGTCCCCTTTCGAGCTCGAAAACTGCCTGACCGCCTTCGAAATGGTGTTTGGTGACAAGACCCGCAGTCTCGAACTGGGTGAGCGCCCGATACACTGTTGCCAACCCGATCTCCTCGCCCGCATCGAGCAACGAGCGGTAGATCTCTTCGGCTGTCAGGTGCCGACCCTCGGCTTTTTCGAGAAGCTCAAGCATCTTGAGACGGGGAGCTGTGACTTTAAGCCCGGCTTTGCGCAGATCCTGTCTTTCCATGCTGGTAACTCCAATGTTGGTAAGGCTTGAACTGGCAACAATGCCGGGTATGGTCAATATTTGGACTCTGTAAATATAAAAGTGCCCTGCACATCGCCATCACGAGCTTTGCTCTTTGACTAATGTTGCTTCCCTACTCATAATGCCCGCAAAAGCAGCAAAATAGGCATTTGACATCATCATACACAAATCGCTTGCATTTGAGAATAGTTATCATGTAAGATGAGAACTGTTCTCAATACTAATTCATTGGGACAGGCACCTAGGCACCATTACCAGCTAAATGAATGCCCGGTTAAGACTCCGGGCAAGGAGTTACAAAATGCTATTCAGACCGATCCAAATGATTTGTGCATCAATCGGCGTATCCTTGCTGATTCTGTTGATGCCTGCTGCGCATGCTGATGCAACATCCGATCGTGAAGCGCAATCCATACTTCACATGCTCGATTATCTGAGTGTTGATTACGGTGGTTCAGTATTATTCGGCAAGATTCTCAACGAGGGCGAATACCAGGAACAAGCGGAATTTGCTGCCCAGTCGGTAAAACTGATTAACAGACTCCCCGAAAATCCGCTACTGGCGAATATCATCAAGGACGCACAGAAACTGGCCGGCGATGTCGCTGATAAAGCTCCTGCCGAGGAGGTCAGTGCCAGAGCCCAGAATCTCCGCAGGGATATCATCGTTGCCTACAATATTCCTGTTTCACCGCGGCAAGTCCCGGATTCCCAGAAAGCGCTGGCATTGTTTCAACAGAATTGCGCGAAGTGCCATGGTGCGGAAGGATATGGCGATGGGCCCGAAAGCAAAACACTGAACCCAAAACCTGCAAATTTCCACGATGCGGTGCGCATGGGCAAACGCAGTGTCTATGGTCTTTACAGCACCATCACGCTGGGCGTTGCAGGAACGGCCATGATTGCGCATCCGGAGTTGTCGGATGATGAACGCTGGTCGCTTGCATTCCTTGCATCAAATTTCCACAATCTTCCGGAGCGACTCGATCAGGGACGCAAACTTTGGGAGAAGCGTGACTTTAAGGGTGCTATCCCGAACCTTGTTGCGCTCACCACCCTTACGGCAAATGAAGTCGGAATCAATTATGGCGACAATACCAGAGCGGTTTTTGAATACCTGCGTTCCGAACCGAGCGCTCTCGTAACGACTCGCCACGCCACGCTGATATTCGCCACCGAGCAGCTGGATCACGCGATGTCCAGCTACCGGAATGGTGACAAATCTGAAGCTCAACGCTTTGCCATCGCTGCCTATCTGGAGGGTTTCGAGCCGATGGAGATCAGCCTCGTCAATCTCAATGCACAGCTCAGACTCGACATTGAACACGAAATGATGGCGATACGCCAGACTATCTATGACGGAGCACCAACGGCTGCACTGGAAACCAAGATCGAGAAGGCAAAAGAAATGCTCAGTCAAGCCGACGAATTACTGAGAGAAGGCAAACTTTCGATCACTGGCGCCTTTGTCAGTTCACTATTCGTCCTGTTGCGTGAAGGATTGGAAGGAATATTGGTCCTGGCGGCTGTCATCGCGTTTGTAGTCAAGAGCGGGCAACGCAGTTCACTGATTTACATCCACGCTGGATGGGGTGGTGCGCTCTTGCTCGGGATATTCACCTGGATGGCGGCAACCTGGCTTGTTGATATATCTGGTGCCAGCCGCGAAATCACTTCCGGGGTAACCGCGCTGATCGCCTCTGCGATGTTGATCTACGTGGGATTCTGGCTACACGACAAGACTCATGCGCGCGCCTGGCAGAAATTCCTGAAAGACAAGGTTGGTGCGGCATTGGAACAAAAAACCGTATGGGCGCTCGCGTTGATCGCTTTCTTCGCTGTGTACCGCGAAATTTTCGAGACTGTTTTGTTCTACCAGGCACTCTGGACGCAAACTACCGAAGATACCAGACCCGCTCTGTGGGGCGGCATGATGACGGCCGTACTGACGTTGCTGGCCGTCGGCTGGGGATTATTCCGCTTCGGCATCAGATTGCCACTCAATGCATTCTTTTCTGCCACTTCAATATTACTTGCGATCATGGCCGTGATTTTCGCCGGCCAGGGTGTAGCTTCGTTGCAGGAAGCTGGAATTGTTGAATCCAGTCCTGTCAATTTCATCTCGCTACCGATGTTGGGTGTACTCCCGACCACTGAAACCCTGATGACCCAGGTGGCGGTCATCGGGATATTGTTCCTGTGTTATCGAATACCCCTGCGCCAGCGTGGTAGCCAGATCGACAACCCGCCTCCATCGCATGCATGATTGGTAACCTGCAGCGCCCGGGGAGCAACTCCCAAGTTACGCTTTGCGATTAAAATCACCACCTTCGGGCATTAGTGTTTCTTCGGTCTTCCGGTTTTGATCTTTTCCAGATCACCCAATACACGCTTCAATTGCGTGGCATTGAGTTTGGCCAAAACCTTCAGACCTGCACGCAACACTTCGCTTTTCTTGACATGCATACCCGACCTCAGGCTGATAGCCTTGATCTCGCCTATTTTCAGATATTCGATATGCGGCATGGTGAAACTGTCACGAACCACTTTTTTCTTGCTCACTTTTTTTGATTTTTTTGCGGATTTTTTCAGAGCAGGGCTCGAGCTGCGTTTTTGTGCTGTCTCGGAGTCCGGCAATTTCTGAATTGATGGTTTCCTGACCGGCAATTTCCTGGCAGCGGCTTTTGATTTGATCGACACAGTCTTTCTTGTTGTCATGTCATCTCCTTGGTATTAAAGTAGCACAAACAGTGTATACGGTATACGCTGGTGAACAAAATGTAATATTCCGGGGTTTGAGATGGATTTGATACTTTGGCGGCACGCGGAAGCGGAAGATGGCTCTCCCGATCTTTCGCGTGAACTTACTCCAAAGGGCGTCAAGCAGGCGCAGAAAGTCGCGGCTTTTCTGAATACATATCTGTCAAGCGATTACCGGGTTCTGGCCAGCCCATCCGCGCGCACCCAGCAGACCGCCGCCGCTCTCACCAATCAATTCACGATCGCACCCACCATCGCACCCGGCGCATCGGCACATGCCGTGTTGCAGGCAGCGCGTTGGCCT